>ERZ1643251.3706-NODE-3706-length-13878-cov-6.015554_pt1 | contig 13878 bp, 18 predicted proteins | sample MGYA00579261_ERZ1643251 | MGnify/ENA primary metagenome ERZ1643251 (study PRJEB29033, sample SAMEA4952267) | chicken gut metagenome | biome: Broiler Chicken; feature: Gastrointestinal Tract; material: Caecum | place: Ireland | collected 2018 | study: Broiler... | reverse complement strand
GATGGATTTCCTCGTAATGTGTCACAGGCGGAAGCTTATGAACATATGCTTGATGAAATGCATCGAGAACATGGCATTGTGATTTATTTGGATGTTCCAAAAGAACTTTGTAAAAACCGTATATTAGGTCGTAAATCTTGTCCAAATTGTGGTGCGATTTACAATGATCTAATCGCTGGTATGGAATCAAAAGTAGAAAATATATGTGATAAATGTGGCTCAAAACTAACTGTTCGTAGTGATGATAATGAACAGACATTTGAAGCACGTTATCAAGCATATCTAGATAATACCCTTCCACTTTTAGATTACTATAAAAATCATGGTAATTTATACCGTGTTGATAGTACGAAATCTACCAATGAAGTATTTGATAACATTGTAGAAGTACTAGAAAGAGGCGTTTCTCATGATTAGTATTAAATCAGATAGGGAAATTGAACTTTTAAGAATTGCTGGTAAAATTGTCGGTGATACTCATAACTATATAAAACAGTATATAAAGCCGGGTATCACCACAATGGAGCTAGATCAGCTTGCTGAATCATATATTAGAAAACAAGGTGCAACACCATCTTTTAAAGGATTATATGGATTTCCAAATGCTTGTTGTATTTCAGTAAATGAAGAAGTTGTGCATGGTATTCCATCCAATCGTAAATTAAAAGAAGGTGATATTGTATCAATCGATATTGGTGCTTGTTATAAAGGATATCATGGAGATTCCGCATGGAGTTATCCAGTGGGAAAAGTAAGTCCAGAAAAAGAGGAACTTTTAAAACATACGGAAGAAGCTCTATATGAAGGCTTATCTGCAATCCATGATGGTGCTAGAGTAGGTGATATTGGATATATGGTAAGTAAGTGTGCAGATAAATATCATCTAGGTGTTGTAAAAGAACTTGTAGGACATGGCGTTGGAAGCGAAGTACATGAAATGCCAGATGTACCAAATTATGGGAAGCAAAATGCAGGTCCAATTCTAAAAAAAGGAATGGTAATTGCAGTGGAACCAATGTTAAACAGTGGTACTGCTGACATCTATGAATTAGATGATGAATGGACAATTGTAACCGCTGATTTAAAACCATCTGCTCACTTTGAACATACTGTTCTAGTAACAGAAGATGGTTATGAAATTTTAACAAAGAGGTGAGAAAATGGCAAAAGAAGATGTAATTGAATTAGAAGGGAAAGTTGTTGAAACTTTACCAAATGCTAATTTTAAAGTAGAACTTGAAAACGGACACACGATTATAGCCGGCGTTTCTGGTAAAATCCGAATGCACTATATTCGCATTTTACCAGGTGATAGAGTGACCGTGGAAGTTTCAACATATGATTTAACACGCGGGCGTATAACCTATAGAAAATAATAGGAGGGATTTATATGAAGGTAAGACCATCGGTAAAACCAATTTGCGACAAATGTCGTGTAATCAAACGTAAAGGTAGGGTTATGGTAATTTGTGAAAACCCTAAACACAAACAAAGACAAGGTTAAAAATAGGAGGTGTTTTAATGGCACGTATTAAAGGTATTGATTTGCCAAATAACAAGAGAATTGAAATCGCATTAACTTACATCTATGGTATTGGAAGAAGTCTTGCTACTAGAATTTGTAATGATGCAAACGTAAATGTAAACACAAAAGCAAAAGACTTAACTCAAGAAGAGTTAGTTCGTATTCGTGACGAAGTAAACAAATATACAACTGAAGGAGATTTACGTCGTGAAATCAACATGAATATTAAAACAAAAATGGAAATTAATTCTTACCAAGGTACTCGTCATAAAAAAGGTTTACCTGTAAGAGGTCAAAGAACTAACCGTAATGCTAGAACTCGTAAAGGTAGAGGAAAAGTTGTAGCAAATAAAAAGAAATAATAAACGTTAAAGGAGGTTATGAAAATGGCTTATAAACCAAGAAAACGTAAAGTGAAGAAGAATGTACCTGAAGGTAAGGCTTATATTCATTCTACATTTAATAACACAATTGTAACAATTAGTGATAAAGATGGAAATGCAATTAGTTGGGCTTCAGCTGGTACTTTAGGATTTAAAGGAAGTAAAAAATCAACTCCATTCGCTGCAGGTCAAGCAGCAGAAGCAGCAGGAAAAGCAGCTGCAGGTATGGGTATGAAAAAAGTTGAAGTTTTTGTAAAAGGAATTGGTTCTGGACGTGAAACTGCTGTTCGTTCTTTACAAACTGCTGGACTTGAGATTACTGCAATCACTGACGTTACACCTATACCACATAATGGATGCCGTCCACCAAAACGTCCACGTGGATAATAAGAAAAGGAGTGTGGAATAGTGTTAAATTTTGAAAAACCTATTTATAAAATAACAGATTATGTAGAAAATAATAATTATGGAAAATTCGAATTAGAACCTCTTGAAAGAGGATTTGGAACAACAATTGGAAATGCACTTAGAAGAGTAATGCTATCAAGTATGCCAGGAAGTGCAATTGTAGCAGTAAAAATTGATGGAGTTGCACATGAATTCCAAACAATTGAAGGTGTTGTTGAAGATGTTACAACTATTATTTTAAATTTAAAAAATATCGTTGTAAAAAATCATTCTGATGAAGATAAAACAATGCATTTATATGTAGATAGTGAAAAGACAGTAACTGCTGCTGATATTGAAACAGATGCTGATGTTGAAATTATCAACAAAGATCAAGTAATCGCTACTGTTTCAAAAGGTGGAAAATTAGATATGGAATTTATCGTAAGTAATGGTCGTGGATATGTTCCATCAAATGAAAATAAAAAGTTATTAGAAAATAAAAAAATTGGATTTATTCCAATTGATGCATTGTATTCTCCAATTGAGAGAATTAGTTATGATGTTACAAATGCTCGTGTTGGACAAGATGCAAGTTATGATAAACTTACTATGAATGTTCAAACAAATGGTTCTCTTCGTCCAGAAGAAGCTATGGCATTAGGAGCAAAAATTTTAATTGAACACTTAAATATTATTACAAACTTAAGTGAAATTGCTGATACAACAGGTATTATGAATGCAAAACAAGAAGATAGCAAAATGAAGAAATTAGAAACATCAATCGATGACTTAGACTTCTCTGTTCGTGCATACAATTGTTTAAAAAGAGCAGGAATTAATACTCTTGGAGATTTAACAGAAAAATCAGAAATGGAAATGATGAAAATTCGTAATTTAGGTAAAAAATCTTTAAAAGAAGTTATTGACAAAATTAAAGATATGGGACTTAAATTCCGTGATGAAGACTAGTTAGGAGGGAATATAATGGCTTATAGAAAATTAGGACGTACAAATAAACATAGAAGAAGTATGCTTGCTAACCTAACAAAAGATGTCATCATGAATGGAAGAATTCAAACAACAGAAACAAGAGCAAAAGAAGTTCGTAAGTTTGTTGATAAAATGATTTCATACGGAAAAGATGGATCTTTAGTAGCAAGAAGAAAAGCATTAGCTTTCTTACATAACGATAAAGCTGCTGTTAAGAAAGTATTTGATGAATTAGCACCTCGTTATGCAACTCGTAATGGAGGATATACTAGAATCTTAAAATTAGATGAAAGAAAAGGTGACGATGCACTTATGGTCATCTTAGAATTAGTAGAAGAAGCATAATTGCTTCTTTTTTTGTGAACAATTCCAAAAAAAGCTTGTAAAATAACTTTGATTATAGTATCATGTTGACGGTTGGAGGTAGGAACATGATAGATGTAAAACAGAAAATTCTCTCAAAAATACCGAGAACAATACAAAATAATAAATCAGCGTTTCAATATTTACTAACAGAAGTCGTTCATTTTTTTGATGCTCCAGGAACGATAGATATTCAAGAACAAGATAGTCAAATCATTTTAAAAAAAGATAATATTACAAATCAAGTTCCATATCAAGATTGTAATTTTTATTATTTGAAACTAAATACTGATTATCAAAAACAATGTCAACTATATTTTGGAGTAACCACGAAAACAACAGATGAAAATAAAAAGCGTCATTCGATTTTAAATACAAAGATGATTCAGTGTTATTTAGATCAAGAAAATAAATTACAAGTAGAAAGTCAAGAACAGATATATCACGATGACGAGACAAATCAGTATCCAGGTTTTATGTTTCGTCGTATCGATGCAGTGAAGAATCATATGGTTTATGATGAAGATGGAAAATTTATGAAAAAAGAAATATATCGTGGAGAAATGGCTCTATCATTACCATTTTTACATCAATCTCTTCAAAATAGTATTGTGACTGATGATGACTTTTCAATCAAAATAGATTGTCCAAACTATGAGTTTATTAATATCATTGATGATAAAGTATATATTCGAACACAATATGATAAACTAGAAGGAGAAAAGATATTTATTACAGATAAAAGTAATATAGATGAGCAATTACGTGTATTGAATGAGAATATTTTAGTACCAATTGATTTGCAAGTATGGAATGAAGCGTTGGGAGGAGTTATGAAAAAATCATAACTCTTTTTTGAAAAATATTTTTAAGATTATTCTTTTTTGTTGTATACTATTATTAGTAGGTGAAGATATGAAAAAGGGATGGATTATAGTATTATTGTGTATTTGCTGTTTATTTCCATTTTCAGTAAAGGCAGATTCTAATATTAATTATAAGCAGATTTCATTAGACTTAAAAATAACGAATGATAGCGTAGTTTATGTCACAGAAACTGGAGAAGTTGGTGGACAAGGAGAGGCGGTCGTGGTACGTAAGTTACCATTCTATTTTGTTGCAAAAACCGGTGATCATAGACTTGCAAGTATTCGCCAAGTAGAAGGAAGTGCATTATCTTTTCGTTATTCTAATTTTGGAGATGCAATGTATTTACAAGCTAAAGTAAATGATAAAAACCCAACCTATACGCTATCTTATCTTTACGATTTTTCTAGTATTGAGGGAATTGGCGATACGTTATATATACCTTTGTTACAAGAAGAGGACTATGCAAATATCGAATCACTTTCTTTTGATATAGAATTTGAAGATTTAGAAGAATTGGAACATTTTCAATGGTTATTTGATCAAGAAGTGATTGCAGATAATTTGATTGATTATCATGTTTCGGGAAATCATATAACTGGTACAATTTCATCTTTTGAAGAACATCCACAAGTTTCTTTTATGGTAGATGTTCCTGATGATTATTTTTATCAAGATCATAATAATTATCATACGAATGCCTTTATCTTCTTCTTATTTACAGGATGTATGTTAATTATTGCCTTTATTCTTTATTTAATGGCCAAGAGAAAGGTAAAACGTCCTCCTTATGTAAAAACCCCTCCAGGTGATTTAACACCTGCAGAAATTGGTCTTATCTTTAAAGGAGAAGCTGGTGATAAAGAAATTACTTCTTATATTGTTTCTTTCGCGACTAGAGGACTGTTAAAAATTGAAGAAATTCAGACAAATGATCATACAAAAGCATTTCAATTAATCAAGTTAAAAGAAATTGATAGTGAAGATGATGTAGAAGTATATGTCTTTCAACAATTATTTTCAAAATCTAACCGTGTTGTAATCGATACACTCAAGGAAAAATTTTATTCAAAATTATCGTATGCGAAAAAACAATTAAATATACGTTCTTTAGAAGATCGCGTATATGATAAAAAATCTTACTTTTTGCTCTACCTCATTTATGGACTTACTCTATTTGCATTTTTATCATTAGAGTTATGTTTCTGTTTTAGCGTTATTGGAATATTATCAGATTCTATTATATGCGTGTTATTTACATTATTTGCGATACTATGTTTATTGTTTACGGTAAAACATCCAGTACAGTATTTAAAACAAATTGCTTATGTCATTGTTTTAATTCCTCTTTTCGCTATGATTCTTTATTCATTTACTAGTTTAAGATATAATTGGTTCTATTTAGTTTGTACTATTATGATGGTCGAGATGTTATTTCTAGGAAAAGAGATTCAAAAGAGATTTCAAGAACACTCTTATATTGTCCGTAAAATTGAAGGATTTCGTAGATACTTAAAAGAAGCAAAAGCAAAATCTAGTGAACAATTTTATGAATATTTACCATATGCCTACGTGTTAGGAGTATCTAAAAATTGGATTCGTCATAATCAAAACAACGATATCGTACTTCCAACATGGATTGATCATGAAATAGAGTTATCTTCATTTGCAAAATTATTTGAGTATTACATGGAAATAATTAATACAGTTTTATCTCTTATACCAGAAGATAAAGATCCAATTTATCAACACCGAAAACCAGTTCGTAAAAACCAAAGAAAAAAGAATTTTGAAGAGGAAACAAAAATTGCAGATGCTGCATCCAAAAAACAGAAAGAAAAACGAGAACAGGAAAAAGGCAAATAGCCTTTTTTTCGTTGATAATAAAAAGAAATTATTATATAATGGATATGGTGATACTTATGCTAGCATTAATAACTGGAGCAAGCTCAGGAATTGGAAGAGACATGGCTCGTGTTTTAAGTGAAATGGGTTATGATTTAATTTTAGTTGCAAGAAGAAAAACGAAATTACAAGCATTAAAAAAAGAATTAAATACAAATGTAGAATGTATTGTGATGGATATTTCTACTACTTTTAATTGTATGGAACTTTATCAAGAAGTAAAAGATAAAGAGATTGATATTGTAATCAATAACGCAGGTTTTGGAATATTTGGTGAATTCAGTGATACAAATTTAGATAAAGAATTAGATATGATTGATTTAAATATTAAATCTGTTCATACTTTAACAAAATTATTTTTAAAAGATTTTAAAAAGAGAGATAAAGGTTATATTTTAAATGTTGCTTCATCTGCTGCTTTTTTACCTGGCCCTCTTATGGCCACTTATTATGCAACAAAAGCATATGTATTAAGATTAACAGAAGCAATTCACGAAGAACTAAGAAAAGAAAAAAGTCATGTATACATTGGAGCATTATGTCCTGGTCCGGTCAATACCGAATTTAATAAAGTCGCTAAAGTATCTTTTCAGTTAAAAGGATTAGAGAGTAGAGATGTAGCAGAATATGCAGTTAAGAAGATGTTTTACAGAAAAATGGTAATTATTCCAGGAATCACTATGAAATTAAGTAAATTTTTCACTCGTTTTATTCCTGATAGTATTTTATTGAAAGTTGCATATCATATTCAAAACAAGAAAAGAGATTAAATTCTCTTTTTTATTTTGGTTGTCAAGTTAGAAAAACTATATTATAATAATAACTTATAAGTGGTGAGAGACATGGATATGATAACTTTAAAAGATATCAATTTTGGTTATGGAGAACAAGCGATATTTCAAAAATTTAATTTATCTATAAAAGAAGGTACTTTTTTAACTGTATTAGGTCCTAGTGGTAGTGGAAAAACAACTTTGTTACAATTATTACTTGGAATGAAACAATATGAAGGACAAATTACAATTCAAAATGAATTATTAAATGAAGAACACAAAAGAGAAATAAGTAGTATGATAGGATTCGCGTGTAGTGATTCCAGTCAATATTTTACTGGTAATACTGTTGCTTCTGAACTTGCGTTCATCTTAGAAAATTTATGTTATCCTACTAAGGAAATGAAGGAAAGAATTCATGAAATTGCAGATTTATTCGATATGGAAGATTTATTAGAAGCATCTTTACAATCACTAAATTGTTCTGAAAAACAGATGGTTGCTATTGCTGCAGCTCTTATTCACCACCCTAAAATTATACTTTTAGATGAGGTTTTTTATGGGATGAATGCATATGATGTAGAAAAAGTATTTCGTATTTTAAAAAAATTGAATCGCGAACAAGATCTCACAGTGATCTGTGTTACTTCTAATATAGAATATAGTTTATACGGGAAAGAAATTTTGGTTTTAAAAAATGGAATGGTATTTTTATATGGAAAAAAAGAAGAAATATTACAGGAAGAAAAGAAGTTAAAACAAGCATCTTTAGAGCTTCCTTTTATGGCAGACTTATCTCATAAATTATCTTACTATGGGCTTGTTGAAAAGCCAATTTATCACATGAATAGGATGGTGTCACATTTATGGAAATAATATGTAAGAATGTAACTTACCATAATCCATTCAGTGAGTATCATGATGATATTTTAGATGTTACATATACATTTCAAAGCAAATACATTTATGGTGTAATAGGTACAAGTGGCAGTGGTAAAACGACATTATTAGAACTTCTTGCCGATATGAAAGTACCAAGCAGTGGTTTGATTCAAATAAAGACAACAAAAGCAAAACAGAGAAATATTGGTTATCTTCGTCAAAACTTAAACCATCAGTTTATTGGAATTACAGTAGAAGAAGAATTAAAATATACATTAGAAGCATTTTCTTATCGTATAAAAGAAATAGATAAAAGAATAAAAGAAGTACTTATGATGGTAGGTTTAAATGAGAATTATTTGAAAAGAAAAATTGACTCATTAAGTCATGGAGAAAAAAGAAAACTAGGAATTGCTAGTATTTTGGTATATAATCCAAAAATATTATTGTTAGATGAACCAACTTTGGGATTATCTCCACAAGATAAAAAAGACTTTATTCGACTCATAAAACGACTTAAAAATAACTACCATAAATTAATTATTATTGCTGGTCACGATGTAGAATTTATCCATGCTGTCTGTGATCAAATTTGTGTACTTGAACAAGGAAGTATTTTTTTAGAGGGGAATAAGTATGACGTCTTTTCTCAAGAAGAACAATTAAAGAAAATTCAAGTAAGAGTACCACAGATGATTGCGTTTTCAAATTTAGTTTATAAAAAAACAAAAATAAAGATGGGATATCGCGATGAAATGAATGATTTAATAAAGGATGTGTATCGTTATGTTAAATGACATTTTAAGAGATATGTATGCCTCACATTCTTTTTTAAATCGTCGTCATGTGATTTCTAAAATGCTTGCAATTATTATTTTATTTTTATCACTCTTTTTTGTGAGAAGTTTTCTTTCCTTATTCTTTTATTTATTAGTTATGGTATTTCTTATATTTTTATCTAATATTCCTCTATCTATCTATTTACGTTTGTTATGGCAATGGAAATGGTTTTACATAGTTTTATATGTAATTTATCTATTATGTGGCATAAACCCCTTAAATAGTGTTATAATGGTTCTAAGAATTGTATTTTTTGTGACATTGATATTCATATTTGTTATGACGACATCATATCGTGAGTTATTATATGGATTAGAAAGTATATTAAAACCATTAGAACGTTTTTATCTCAATACAAGATCCATTGCTTTTACTGTTTTTTTAGGATTACAATTGATTCCAATGTTTTCAGATGAATTATATCGAGAAAAACAATTAATGAAAAGTCGTGGAGGTTTTTCCAATCATACACATATGATTCGACAATATAAGTTATTATTCAAAAATGCTTTCCATAAAATGATTTTCAAAATGGATCAGTTATTCTATATGATGGAGACTAGGTTGTATGCACCGAATGCTCATCATACATATTATCAAAAAGTACAATTTACATATTATGACGGGTTATTTCTATTCGCTATATTATGTGTATTTATATTAGTAGTATTAAAGGAGACGATATTGTGAGATATTTAATGACTTTTTCCTATGATGGAACAAATTATAAAGGGTATCAAAAACAACCGAGAGGAAAAACAATTCAAGCTGAAGTGGAGAAGGTATTAGGAAAAGTAAATGGAGAGAAAAAGGTAGAAATACATGCCAGTGGAAGAACAGATGCTCATGTACATGCTTTAAATCAAAAAGCCCATTTTGATCTTCCGGATAGAATAGATTGTGATAAATTAAAACATTCTATGAATTCGCTATTACCTGGAGATATTTATGTGAAAGAAATTGTTCCTGTACCAGATACATTTCATGCAAGATATCATGTAAAAGCAAAAGAATATATTTATCGCATGAATTTGGGGGAATATGATCCGATTGAAAGAAATTATGTTTTTCAATACAATAAACGTCTAGATGTTGTTGAAATGGAAAGAGCATTAAAGTATTTAGAGGGAGAACATGATTTTAAATCATTTACAAAAGCAGATGATGAACACGAAGATTATGTTCGTCGTATTGTTCAAACAAGTATTGTAAGGGATTCAAAAAATGTAAATAAAATTACAATTAGTTTTCTTGGAACAGGTTTTTTAAGATATATGGTTCGCAATATTGTTGGAACATTGATTGAAATAGGTGAAGGGAAAAAGAAAAGTGAAGATATCATCGCAATATTAGATGCGAAAGATAGAAGAGAAGCTGGATTTACTGCCAATCCAGAAGGTTTATATTTGAAAGATGTTTTCTATTAGAAAAAAACATCAAGTATTTAGAAATAGATACTACGTATTTTTATGTGTTTTTTGTAAATAAAAAGTTATTTTCTAGTTAAAATAACTTTTTTATGTATATTTCTTGCATGTGTCTAGTTTGTAATTAAAAAAAGAGGTGATATTATGATGCTAACAATACAAGAAGAAGGAATGAGATTTGGAGTACGAGTTGGAGCTATTATTTATAATCAAGATAGGAGTAAAATACTGTTAGAAAAGCAAAACAATAAGATGTACATGTTTCCAGGTGGAAGAATTGATGTTCATGAGGATAGTCAGGAAGCGATAGAAAGAGAATTACATGAAGAGTTAAATATTCGCGTTGATTTAAAATTAAAGTATATTGTGGAAATGTTTTTGAAATCACCAAAAACAAAGTATCATGAAATTGGTTTTTATTTTTTGACTCAGTTTGATGAATTGTCTATTTCAAATCATTTTAAATCGCTTGATGGAAATAGCGAATTTGTATGGATTCCAGTTCATGAATTAGATAAATATCCTATCTTAGCACGTCCAATTAAAAATAAGGTGATGGAACATAAAATTATTGATGATAGTTTAGAACATATTATCTATAGAGAATATGAGTCTTAGTTTTAAATGAGACCATGAGGAATGATATTGGCTTGATATAATAGGAAAATACTTATCGCAATGATAATAACAGAAAGAATGATGAAAACTGGATTGATGATAGAAGTCTGCAGTTTTAATTGTGGATTTTTCTTTAATTTCTTTTTCCACAGGAAAATACAGATTTGATTCGCATAAATTGAATAGAGGATGTGGATAAATAGAATGATAAGAATTGCAGTAGAAAAAGATAGTTTCATAGAGATTAGTAAAAAGAGACCGATTTCTATATTTTCAAGAATGATTCCTAACAATAATAATTGATAATAACCAAAATAAAGTGGACCAATTAGAAAAGGAATATAAAAATTGGTATTATATAGTAATTTATAAAAATGAGAATCTAATGCATTTTCTAATATTGTTTCCTGTCGTTCGGATAAACCTTTCTCTAAATAATGACCAGTTGAAATATAGCCACAACGTAAACAGTGATATTGATTTTTTTCTTTGGCAAGTTGATGATGACAATTTGGACAATTCATATTGAAATACCTCCTATTTTCATTATAGAAAGGTGTTTTAGAAAAGTAAAGACTAAAATGATAGGATATGTTTGAATTATTCTTTTATTTTCAAGCAAAAATCTCATATTTTTGTTGACATTCACTACCTTTTTTAGTAAAATTTTAATTGGTACATTTTATATCCCATTCATAAGCCGTGGGACAGCTTATGAGACAATAAAAATTTGGAAAGGGAAAAGATAATTATGAAAAATACTTACATGCAAAAAAAAGAAGAAGTATCTCGTAATTGGTATGTAATTGATGCAACAGATATGACTTTAGGTCGTCTTGCTGCAAAGGCTGCTACTATTTTACGTGGTAAACACAAACCAACGTTTACACCACATGTTGATTGTGGAGATTATGTAATTGTAATTAATGCATCAAAAGTAAATCTTACTGGAAATAAATTAGATGCAAAAGTTTATTATAACCACAGTGGTTATCCAGGAGGATTAAGAGAAAGAACTGCTCGTACAATGAAAGAAAATTATCCAGAAGAAATGGTAGAAAGAGCAGTAAAAGGAATGCTTCCAAAAGGAAGATTAGGACGTCAAATGTATAAGAAATTATTTGTATATGCTGGTAGTGAACATCCACATCAAGCACAAAAACCAGTAGAACTAAAGGAAAGTAAATAGGAGGGTTTTAAATGGCAAAAGATAAGAAATTTATTGGTACAGGGAGAAGAAAATCTTCAATCGCACAAGTTGTATTAAAACCTGGAAAAGGAAATATTACAGTAAATGGTGTTGATGTTAGAGAATTTTTCCCATATGAAACAAACGTTATGGATTTAAAACAACCTCTTGTTGCAACAAGTACAGAAGAAACATTTGATGTAGAAGCAAAAGTAAATGGTGGGGGATTCAATGGTCAAGCTGGTGCAATCCGTTTAGGAATTGCTCGTGCTTTACTTGAATACGATAAAGCAAATGAAGGTAGTGAAACAAGTTACCGTGCTATTTTAAAGAAAGCTGGATTTATTACTCGTGATGCAAGAGTAAAAGAAAGAAAGAAACCAGGATTAAAAGCTGCACGTCGTGCACCACAATTTAGTAAACGTTAAAAAACTCTTATTGGAGTTTTTTTCTAAGAAAAAAGTATATATCGAATGGATATATACTTATTTTTTGTTTGTATGATAATAATCTTTTAAAAAGTTATTTTTATATTCTTCAAAACAATTGTTATTAATCGCATCTCTAATTTCTTCTGTTAATCTCAATATGAATCGTAAATTGTGAATAGATGCTAGTTTATAGTATTTTCTTCTCTCTTCTGGATCATGTGATTTATATAAATGACATAATTCTTTTCTTGTTATACCACTTTTACAAGTAGGACAATCACAATGTTCATCTAATACTTCTAGACTATCTTTATATTTTGCTAATCTAATATTTCCATATTTTGTATAGATTCTTCCATGTCTAGCTTCTCTTGTTGGAGCAACACAGTCGAATGTATCTGCTCCCATTTCGGCACCAATTAAAATATCATCCGGTCTAGATAACCCCAATAAGTGACGAGGTTTATTTTCCGGTAGTTCTTCACAACACCATCTTAATATTTCTCCTAGGTCTTCTTTTAAGAAGGCTCCTCCTAGCCCATACCCATCAAAATCCATTTTAGATAAATGTTTGGCTGTAGATCTTCTTAAATCCTCCCATCTACCACCTTGTAAAACACCATATAATGCTTGGTGATATCCTAAATCATCACAATGTTTTTTATGTTCTATAAGACTTCTTTTGGCCCATCGTTCGGTTCTTTTTAATGCCTCTACATTATATTCATAGCTATCTGCAAGAGAAGTTAATTCATCAAATGCCATATGAATATCAGCACCAATATTACATTGAATTCTCATAGATTCTTTTGGTCCAATAAAATCATCTTTTTTTAAAATTGGGTCATAGAAATAAACACCATCTTCTGTAACACGAGCTAATCTATCTTTTGGGTCGGTATTGATTACTTCTTGTTCACGGTCCATACTAACTACTTTTCCAAGTCCTGATCCTAAAGACATTACTTGAAATCCGCCAGAATCAGTAACTGTAGGACCATTCCATCCAGACCAAGTTGCAAGTCCCCCATGTTCTTTGATATTTTCACATTCATTACGAAGATGATAACCATTACTTAACATCGCTTGTGCTTGTATTTCTTTTAGTTCATTCATCGATACAAAACGTACTTCACCTCTTGTTCCAACGGCAATAAATGCTGGTGTCTCAATATCACCATGTGGAGTATGAATAATCCCTGTACGTCCTAGTTTTCCTGGTATTTTATTTTTTACTTCAAAATAAAATTGGTTGTTATTTTTATAATTTGCCATATGCCCTCCCATAAATACTG
>ERZ1643251.3705-NODE-3705-length-13888-cov-20.180872_pt1 | contig 13888 bp, 10 predicted proteins | sample MGYA00579261_ERZ1643251 | MGnify/ENA primary metagenome ERZ1643251 (study PRJEB29033, sample SAMEA4952267) | chicken gut metagenome | biome: Broiler Chicken; feature: Gastrointestinal Tract; material: Caecum | place: Ireland | collected 2018 | study: Broiler... | reverse complement strand
CCACCCCGTTTCTTTGCGCAAGAGCAAAGAAATGGGGTGGAATGGGCAGTAGGGGGCGGCGGCTTTTGCCCAAGGAAACGGCGCACACGTACAAGATACAAAAAAGACGCCCCGCGGTGGGGCGTCTTTTTAATTACAGGCTCACGTTTTCCAGGTAGTGCTCGAAGAGGGCGTTGAGGTAGTTTGCGGCGTCCTCGCCGCGGCCTTCGTCGATGAGTTCGATTATGTGCATGCCCTGCTCGTACAGGGCCTTCTCGCCCCAGAACCTCGCCGAAGATTCCCACAATATGCTCCCCACGCCCCGGAAGGCGTTCATTATGAGCGGAAAGAGCTGGTTGCCCGAGAGGGTGCAGATCTTGTAGTGGAAGCGCGCGAGCGCGGCGGCTACTTCGGAGGTGGTGGGGGAGAGCAGGCTCGCGGCCTCGAACTCGGCCATCATGGAGCGGAGCTCCTCCATGTCCTTTTCGCTGTGCTGGCGGCCGAGGCGGATGAGGGAGCCGCCCTCTATGGCGCTGCGCAGCTCGACTATGGAGACGACCATCTGCCGGTCCAGCTTGCCGCCGTTGTAGCGGAGGATGGCGTTGAGGGTCTCGAGGTTGCCGGTCTCGGCAAAGTCGGCGACGACGGTGCCGCGCCGGGGCGTGACCTCGATGAAGCCCATGCGCGCGAGGTCCTCGAGGCCGAGGTGGACGATGGTCTTGCTGATCTTCATCTGCTCGGCGAGGTCGCGCTCGGAGGGGAGCCTGTCGCCGGGCTTGAGCGTGCCGGAGAAGATCATGCCCTCGATACGCTCGATGAACAGCTCTTTTATTGTCGGCGCTACGATCTGTCCGAAATCCAAATGCAGTCCCTCCTTTCTGGTCAAACCAATAGTAACATGTCCGGGCGGTCAGGGCAAGGCCCGGGAGGGGAAAAGTCAAAAAAAGGACGCGCGGCATAGCGTTCATTCTGCCGCGTGTCCTCTTTTCCGCGCCGCTGCGGGGTGCGGTCGGCGCGGGCAGGTCCGGCCTCGGACGTGGGAAGCGGCGAGAGCTCCGTTTCCGCAATAAACGGCACTCAGCGCCGGCGTCTCCGGCCCCGCCTTGCCCGGTTCGCATCCTCACCGCCGCGCCTGTGCGGCCGCGCCCGGCGGCTCTGCCCAAAGCCCCGGACGCATGGATCGGATCAACTCTTCTGCGGCGATCAGGTCAAATCAATCGCCTATTGATAAAAATATATCACAAAGCGCCCGTTTTATCAAGGAAAACGGGCGCTTTGGGCATTTTTGTATATGTGCACATAAGTCTTGGTCAGACCTTATACCACGGAGCTCTCCCGGCGGTTCTGCCTGGCGTCCACGGCCTCGCGCAAAAGCGCGTACAGCAGGGCGCAGACCGGCACGCCGAGCAGGGAGCCCAGCACGCCCGCGACGTTGCCGCCGACGATGACCGCGCAGAACACGGCGACACCCGGAAGGCCCACAGATTTGCCAACGATGCGCGGGTAGATGAAGGCCCCGTCCACCTGCTGGATGGCCAGCACCATGACGATGAAGAGCAGGGCTTTTATGGGACTTACGATGAGTATGAGCAGCGCGCCGATGACCTCGCCGATGAAGGAGCCGACCATCGGGACCAGCGAGGTCACTCCAATGACCACGGAGATGACCTCCGGGTAGGGGAAGCGGAAGATGCGCATGCAGATATAGCAGAGGACGCCGAGGATGCAGGAGTCCGTGAACTGCCCGGCCACGAAGTTCGAGAAGGTCTCCGAGGCCATGGAGGCGATGCGGCTGATGGCGGAGGACGCCCGGTGCGGGAGGAAGGCGTCTATGCAGCGCTTCATGAAGTGGCCGATGCGCTCCTTCTGCGCCAGGACATAGACGGCGACGATGAGGCCGAGGAAGGTGTTCATCACCGTGCTGATGACCGAGCCGCCCACGTCCGTCACGGTGCTGACCACCGAGGAACCCGCGCTTGCCGCGGACTCCGAGACGTTGGCGGAGCCCTCCTTGAGGTAGGTGGTGAGGTCGGAGAAGACCTGCTCCCAGTCCACGGAGAAATCTTCGAGCGCGTCCACGGTGATGCCGAAGCCGGAGAGGAAGTCCCGGAGCCACTGCACGACGGAGTTTATATAGTCCGGCAGCTGGGAGGCGACCTCAGCCACCGTGGCGGTGAGCTGGGGCATTATGACGGCGATGAGGATGACGATGACGCCCAGGGTCACGACCAGCGCGCACACCAGCGAGACCGGACGGCGCATTTTCCGCACATACGGGCGGCGGTCCTCGGACATGCCGTAGAAGACCCGGTTTTCAAAGAGCTTGAGCGGCACGTTGAGCACAAAGGCCATGGCGAGGCCGGTTATCACAACGCCGAAGACGTTCCACACCGTCGCCACCGCGCCGTATATCGCCGCAAGGTTCTGCGCAGCGGTATAGAGCACCACGGCGAAGGTGATGATGAGCAATATTATGCGGACGTTTTTGCGGTCAAGCTTCATGCTTCGCCTCCTCCACGTCTAATCGTTACCATAATACACACAAATCAGCCCCGTAGCAACCCATTTTTGCTAAGGCAAAGCCCCGGCCGCTTGGGGCCGGGGCAGGTCTGTCAGGCTATGCCGAGCAGGGCGTTGAGGTCGATGGCCTCGAAACCGGGCTCCCAGACTATCTCGGCGTCGGATATCCAGCCGTTGATCTGGTCGTCGTAGAGCAGGGCGGCGGCGACGGCGCGCAGGTTATAGGGCGTGCCGGTGGAGTCGTACTGCAGGACGGAGGCGTCCGGGCTGAGGGGCTCGCGCAGGATGAGGTGGTAGCCGAAGCTGCTCTCCACGATGTCGCTGAGCTGGCCCGGCTCGAGCGCGGCCGCGGCCTCGGAGAACTCGGTCACCATCTCGCCGGAGGTGAAGCAGTAGCCGTCCGGATAGGCGGCGAGGCCGGTGTCCTCGCTGTTTTCCTGCATCAGCGTGTCGAAGGCGGTCTCCAGCTCCTCGCCGGTCTTGCCCTCGAGCTGGGCGCGGATGTCCTCCATTTTGGCCAGCTTCTCGGCCTTGGCGGCGTCGTCTATGGCGTTGCCCTCCTCGTCGGTGGTGAGGAGGAGTATGTGCTTGGCGCTCATGTAGCCGTAGTCGTTGGCGAAGTCGAGCACCTGCTCATCCGTCAGCTTGTCGCCGCCGCTGCCGTAGATGTCGGCGTAGGCGCGGGAGTAGAGGGCGGCCATGCGGTTCATGTAGTCGTAGAGCTCGCGGCTGACGTAGTTCTTCTCCAGGATGGCGAAGAGGTCGTCCTCGGTGCCGTCCTCGCCCACGAGCTCGGTGATGTCGCTCTCGAGCAGGGCGGCGATGGCGGCCTCGTCGTCTTCGGTGAGCGTGACGCCCTCGGCGGCGGCGTTCACCTCAAGTGCGTGATACTGCACGGCGTAGTTCTTGGCCTCCTCCTCGATTACGCCGCCGATGGTGGAGTTCTCGTCGTAGATGTAGGGCACGGAGAAGTCCGCAACGGCGCCGAAGGTGCCGGAGTACTGGGTGTAGCAGTAGTAGAGCCAGTAGAAATACTCGCCCCAGGTTACGGGGGAGCCGTCCACGGTCATTACCGTGGCGTCGAGGTCATAGGCGGCGCGGGCGCCGTCCCAGTCGAGGCTCACGGTCTCGCCGGTGGTCTCGGGGCTGGCCTCGGGGGAGGCGGTGGGGTCCGCTTCGCCGGCGCTGCCGCAGCCGGAGAGCACCGCGAGTATGAGCGCGGCGCAAAGTGCGATAGATACTAGCTTTTTCATTTTATCCTCCTTGGTTTGTGTCCGTATTCTTATCCGTCGAGGCCCAGGCTTCGGCAAAGCGGGAGGCCTCGTCGAGCACCCTGGCCTTGGGCGGGAGTTTGAGCGATATCCTGGGCACGGAGCCGGCCTCGACGCGGATGCGGCCCTTGTATTCGGGCCGGGCGTAGAGCTCCGAGACCCGGGCCATGTCGAACTGCGCGAGAGTGAAGCGCAGCGTGCCGGCCTTTTGGGAGATGTCCGTTATCCCGGCGCGCCCGGCCTCGCCGCGCAGCAGCGCCACGCGGACCAGCGCCGTCACGGCGTCGGGCGGCTCGCCGAAGCGGTCGATGAGCTCGTCGAGCACGTCGTCCGCGTCCGATTCCGTGCGGATGAGCGCTATGCGGCGGTAGAGGTCCATGCGCTGCTCCGAGGAGGCGACATAGCTCTCCGGGATGTTGGCCGAGATGGCGAGGTCCGCCGTGGAGCTCGCGCGGTTTACGGGCTTTTCGCCCTTCTCCTCGAGGACGGCCTCCTCCAGCAGCTTCAGGTACATGTCGTAGCCGACGTCGATGAGGTGGCCGGACTGCTCCGCGCCGAGCAGGTTGCCCGCGCCGCGTATCTCAAGGTCGCGCATGGCGATGCGGAAGCCGGAGTTGAACTCCGCGAATTCCCGTATGGCCTCCAGCCGCTTTTCCGCGATCTCGGTGAGCGACTTGTCGCGCTTGAAGGTGAGATAGGCGCTGGCCCGGCGGGTGGAGCGGCCCACGCGGCCGCGTATCTGGTGCAGCTGGGCGAGGCCCAGTTTGTCGGCGTCCTCGATTATAAGCGTGTTGACGTTGGGGATGTCTATGCCCGTCTCGATTATCGTAGTGCACACGAGCACCTGGACGCGGCCCTCGACCATGTCCTCCATGACGCGGGAGAGCTGCTCCTCGTCCATCTTGCCGTGGGCCACGGCGACGGAGGCGCCGTCGAGCATCTCCGCTATGCGCATGGCGGTGCGCTCGATGTTGTCCACACGGTTGTGGAGATAGTACACCTGTCCGCCGCGGTTGAGCTCGCGCCGCATGGCGTCCGCGAGGACGCCCCAGTCGTGCTCCATGACGAAGGTCTGCACCGGCAGGCGGTCCTGCGGCGGCTCCTCTATCGTGGACATGTCGCGTATGCCCGCGAGGGCCATGTTCAGAGTCCGGGGTATCGGCGTCGCGGAGAGCGTCAGGACGTCCACCTGACGAGCGAGTTCCTTGATATGTTCCTTGTGCGAGACGCCGAAGCGCTGCTCCTCGTCCACTATGAGCAGGCCCAGGCGCTTGAACTCCACGTCCTTTTGCAGCAGCCGGTGCGTGCCGATGACGAGGTCGCACTTGCCGCTCTTCAGGTCCGCGAGCGTGGAGCGCATCTGCGCCGGGCTGCGGAAGCGGCTCATGACCTGTATATCCACGGGGTAGCCGAAAAAGCGCTGCACCGCCGTCTGATAGTGCTGCTGGGCCAATACCGTGGTCGGCACGAGGATGGCCGCCTGTTTTCCGCCAAGGATGCACTTCATGACCGCGCGCAGGGCGACCTCGGTCTTGCCGTAGCCCACGTCGCCGCAGAGCAGGCGGTCCATGGGCACGGGCTTTTCCATGTCCGCCTTTATCTCCTGGATGCAGCGGAGCTGGTCGTCCGTCTCCTCAAAGCCGAAGCGCTCCTCAAACTCCGCCTGCCAGGGCGAGTCGGGCGGGAAGGCGTAGCCCTCCTGGCGGCTGCGCTCGGCATAGAGCTTGATGAGGCCCTGGGCCAGCTCCTTGGCCGCGGCCTTGGCGCGGGACTTGGTGCGCTGCCACTCCGTGCCGCCCAGCTTTGAGAGGCGCACGGGCTTATCCTCGCCCGCGCCGACGTATTTCGTCACGAGGTCCAGCTGCGTGGCAGGGACGTACAGGCTGTCCGTGCCCGCGTAGCTTATCTTTATGTAGTCCTTCTCCGCCCCGTCCACGGGTATGCGGACCACGCCCGCAAAGCGGCCTATGCCGTGCTGCTCATGCACCACGAGGTCGCCCACGGCGAGGTCGGCGCAGGAATCTATCTTTTCGCCTACGGCCTTTTTGCGGCGCTTCTGGCGCCTCAGGCCCGCGCCCATGATCTGGGTATCCGTCAGCACCGCGAGGCGCAGTGTGGGGTACTCCATGCCCGCAGAGAGGCCTCCTGAGGTGACGGAGCACTGCCCGGGTCCCGGCAGGCGGCCTATGTTCTCCGCGGCCGTGGCGCGGACGCCGGCCTTTTGCAGCATCTCCGTGAGGATGTTCGCCCGGCGCATGTCCCCGGCGAGGACCAGGACGCCGAAACCATTATCCAAGTACTGCCCCGCGTCCTCCGCCGCCTGCTGGGCCGAGCCCGCGTAGGAGGGCAGCTGCTTTGCCTGTATGCCCGTCACGCTGGCCGTGTTGAGCGGATAGCGCCCGGCGGCGAAGGCATCCGCCATGTACACCGCGCGGCCCGCCATGCGCTCGAGCACCGCGTGCTCGGCAAGGCAGAAGTCCTCCGCCTTCGCCGTCATGCGCCCGGCGGAGACCAGCTCCTCCACGTCGTGCGCTATCTGCTCGGTATAGTCCTTTGCGCGGTCCATGAAGCGGCCGGGCTGGTCGAGTATCAGCGCCGCGCCCTCGGGCACGTAGTCAAGCGCGCAGGCGCTCTCGCCGTAGATCAGGGCCTCGTACCGGTCGGCGGCGCGCAGCTCGGCCCCGGCGGAGAGGCGCTCGGCGTCCTCGCGCAGAGTCTCGGCCAGGCGGGGGGAGCCCTTGCGCTCCGCCCGGGCGGCCAGCTTTTCAAGCTCCGCGGCCAGGGCCGAGGCCCCGCCCTTGCAGAGCGAGGGCAGCGTCTCCGCCGCGGGCAGGACGGTGCATTCGGAGAGGTCCTCCGTCCGGCGCTGGCTGCCGGTGTCGAAGCAGGAGATGGAGTCTATCTCGTCGCCCCAGAACTCCACGCGCACGGGCTGGAGATGGGCGGGGGAGAAGAAGTCGAGTATGCCGCCGCGGCGCGAGAACTGGCCCGGGCCCTCGACCTGGACGGCGCGGGAATAGCCGCAGCGCAAGAGCGCGTCCTCCGCGTCCGCGGGGTCGAGGCGGGTCTGCATGTCGATGCTGAAGGCCGCGCGGCGGAAGGCCTCCGGCGGCATGGCGCGCTGAAAGACGCCCTGGGCGGTCATTATCGTGATGCGCGCGCCGCGCATGAGGTCGCTGAGCGCGCCGAGGCGGCGCTGCTCCGTCTGGCGCGAGACGGCGTCCGCGGAGATGAAGACGTATTCGCGCCCGGTGAGCACCACGGGCCGCTCGCCCGTGAAGGCCGCGATGTCCACGGCCAGGGCGTCCGCCGAGGCCTCGTCCGGCGTGAGCAGCACGACGGGCGCGCCGGTCCTGAGCTGCAGAGCCGCGGCAAACTGCGCCCGGTGGACTCCGGAGAGCCCCGTTATGAGCGCAGGAAAGCCGCCTCTCTCCCCCGGCATGGGGAGGGCGGCAGCCTCAGGTATGTCGAAAAACGCCTTTGCGAGAATCGTGATGTCCATAACCACTGCATTATACCAGAGCTTTCTGTCAAATTCAATAATATCCGGTCGGCTCCGGGGGCGATATACTATTATTTAATTAAATATTGCCGCCGAGGCCTAGACAAAACCCAAATGTGTTATTATAATGGGTGTAGAATCATATAAGTATGCGCCCCTCTCTGGAGGGCGCATTTTTCTGAGGGGGAAAAAGATGGACTCTTTGAATTCCGTGTGGCAGAGCATCCTCGCAGAGATCTCCAAGAACATCACGTCCACGGCCTACAACACCTGGTTTGCGGACTGCTCTCCGGTGGAGCTGGGGGAGACGAACATGGTCATACAGACCACCTCCGACTTCAAGCGGAGCGTAATAACCAGCCGCTTCGGCGAGGTGATACGCGCCGCGCTGCGGGAGATCTTCTCCTGCGACATGGATCTCGTCGTGCTCACCACCGAGGAGCTGGAGATGCAGAAGCAGCGGCACCACATGACGGAGATACCGCCCGAGATGGACGGCTACACCTTCGACCGCTTCGTCGTGGGCCCGTCGAACAAATTCGCGCACGCGGCGGCGATAGCCGTCGCCGAAAACCCCGGCAAGACCTACAACCCCCTCTTCATATACGGCAACTCCGGCCTCGGCAAGACGCACCTGCTGCTCGCGATCGGCCAGCGCATCCACGACCACAACCCGGAGAGCCGCATCGTATATGTCAGCGGGGACGACTTCACGAACGAGATGGTCCACTCCATCCGCAACGGCATGATGGACGAGTTCCGCAACAAATACCGCCTCGTGGATCTGCTGCTGGTGGACGATATCCAGTTTATCGCCGGCAAACAGAGCACGCAGGAGGAATTCTTCAACACTTTCAACAACATTTACAACGACGGACACCAGATCGTCATCACCGCCGACCGGCCGCCGATGGAGATGAGCCTGCTGGACGACCGTCTGCGCACCCGCTTTGAGGGAGGATTGATGGCCGACGTGCAGCCGCCCGACCTCGAGACCCGCACGGCGATAATCCGCAACAAGGCCGCCCAGCTCGGCATGTGCCTGCCCGACGAGGTGGTCACCTACATCGCCGAGAACATCACCTCCAACGTACGCCAGATCGAGGGCGTGGTCAAGCGCCTCACGGCCTACCGCGAGATCATGGACGACAGCATCACGATAGCCTCCGTCAAGCGCGCCATCAAGGACGTCATCCGCGTCGGCGCCTACATACCCACGCCGGAGGTCATAATTGAGGAGACCGCGCGCTACTTCTCCATCACCGCCGCCGACATCCGCGGCCAGCGGCGCTCCAAGAACCTCGCCAAGGCCCGGCAGGTGAGCATGTACCTCATGCGCAACCTCACGAATCTCTCCCTCGTGGACATCGGCAGCCAGTACGAGGGCCGCAACCACTCCACGGTGCTCACCTCCATCCGCAAGGTCGAGGACCTCATAAAGACCGACCCCGAGATCTCCGCCACCGTGCGCGACATCTCCTCAAACATCAACTCGCGCTCCTGAGTTTTACACAGCCACTCGTTTAAAAACTGTTAACTCTCTGTTCAAAACTGTTTGCAAAATTTTCTGCCTTATTTTGCCTGTTATCTTCGGTTCAAAACCCACAATCGCCATGTTGAAAACTTTTCTCGATTTTTCAAGGGCTCCGGACGGTTTTCAACATTTGAACACGCCTAATACTACGTCTACTAAAAATTATCCTATCTATTTATCCTAGGGCGAAAAACCGCGCCCGCACAGCCAAGGAGGACGACATGAAATTTTCCTGTGAAAAGCACCTTTTGCAGACGGCCGTAGCCGCCGCATCCAGAGCCGCTTCGGCCAAGAGCCCCATCTCCGCGCTCGAGGGCCTGCTCATAGAGGCCGGGGCCGGAGTCCGCGTCACGGGCTACGACCTCAAGAAGGGCATCTATATGAACATCGAAGCCGACGTTGCCCAGACCGGCTCCGCCGTTTTGATGACGGCCAAGCTGTTTTCAGAGATGATGCGCCTGCTGCCGGACGGAATAGTCACCGTTGAAGTCGGCGAGGACAGCCGCGCGAGCGTGAAATGCGGCCAGAGCGAGTACAGCTTCATGGCCCTGCCTGCGGCCGACTACCCCGAGCTCCCCGAGGTAGACGAGAGCGAGGCCATCCGCATACCGCAGAAGGTGCTCCGCAGCATGATAGACGAGAGCATTTTCGCCGTCTCCACCAACGAGAGCCGCCCGGTCTACATGGGCAGCCTCTTCGAGCTCGAGGGCGGCCGCCTCACGATGGTCTCCGTCGACGGCTACCGCCTGGCCATCCGCCGCGAGGAGGTCAAGGGCGGCACCGAGGGCATGCACTTCATCATCCCCGGCTCGGCCCTGCTCGATGTTGAAAGACTGTGCGGCGATTCCGACGAAGAAGTCCTCCTGAACGTCGGCACCAAGCACACCTCCTTCACCATCGGCGGCACGGTCGTCATCTCCCGCAAACTGGAAGGCGATTTCCTCAACTACAAAAAATCCCTGCCGGAAAACTTCCGTTATACGGTAAAAGCCCTTCGCGAGGACCTGCTCGGTGCGACGGACCGCGTATCCCTCGTCGTGGACGAAAAGATGAAGAGCCCCGTTCGCCTCGTGTTCGGCGACCAGAGGATAGACTTCTTCTGCAACACCCCGCTCGGCAAGGCGGGCGACGTCTGCCCCTGCGAGGGCGAGGGAGGGGACACCGAGATTGGCTTCAACGACCGATATCTCCGCGACGCCCTGCGCGCCGCGCCGGTCAAGGAGCTGGAGGTCTGCATAAACACCGGCTCCTCCCCCTGCGTCATCCGCGCCGCGGACGGAAGCGACGGCTTCACCTACATGATACTTCCGGTGCGCCTCAAGGCCGGGGAGTGAGCATGGAAAAGATAGAAATAACCACCGAGTTCATAAAGCTCGACGCGCTGCTCAAATTTGCCGGGCTCTGCGAGACCGGCGGCGAGGCCAAGCTCTGCGTCGAGGACGGGCTCGTGAAAGTGAACGGCGAGGTCTGCCTCCAGCGGGGCAAAAAAATACGCCCGGGCGACACCGTGGAGCTCGACGGCGAGGCCGTTGAGGTGGCCTCCGCATGAGGGTCAGCCGCATAGCGCTCTCGGGCTTCCGCAACTACGAGTGGGAGAGCTTCACCTTCGACCCCGGCACCAACGTCATCCGCGGCAAAAACGGGCAGGGAAAGACGAATCTGCTCGAGGCCGTGTTCATGCTGACGGGCGGGAAGAGCTTCCGCACTCGCTTTGACCGCGAGATCGTGGGCTTCGGCTTCTCCTCGGCGGAGATACTCGCCGACGTGGAGGCCGCGGGCCGGGAGCAGACGGTGAAAATAACGCTCGCGCCCGGGCAGAGGAAGCAGATACTTGTCAACTCCGTAAAAAAGAGCGCCTCGGAGCTCGCGGGGACCATGACCGCCGTGCTGTTTTCGCCGGACGACCTGGCGCTGGTGCGCGAGGGGGCGTCGGTGCGCCGGAGGCTGATGGACACGGCGATAAGCCAGCTGCGCCCGGGCTACGCCGCCGCGCTCTCGGATTTCAACCGTCTCTACGAGCAAAAGAGCGCCATCCTGCGCGACTGGCGCGAGAAGCCCAGCCTGCTGGACACGCTGGACGACTTCTCGGAGCGGCTGTGCCGCCTCTCGGCCCGCCTGACGCGCTACCGGGCGGCCTTCTCCCAGCGCCTTGCCGAGGCCGCGGCGCCGATAAACCGGGACTTCTCCGGCGGGGCGGACGAGCTCACGATGAGCTACAAGCCCGTCTCGAGCGTGGAGAACCCCTTCGCCTCGGAGCGGGAGATATACTACGCCATCTGCGACCACCAGGAGAAGCACCGCGAGGCGGAGCTCGCCTCCGGCCAGTGCCTCACCGGCGCGCACAAGGACGACCTGGAGCTCATGATAAACGGCAAGAGCGCCCGGAGCTTTGCGTCCCAGGGCCAGGCGAGGACGGCGGCGCTCTCAGTAAAGCTGGCGGAGCGTGAGATCTTCCTAGCCGAGACGGGCGAATATCCCGTGCTGCTGCTCGACGACGTGCTCTCGGAGCTCGACGCGGAGAGGCAGGAGTTCGTTTTGAACCGCATCGGCGGCGGGCAGACGCTCATCACCTGCTGCGAGGACGACGGCGTCGCAAAGCGGACGGGCGGCCGGGTGATGACCATCTCCGGCGGGAGGCTCGTATGATATACCTCAACCTCGGCGGCGGCAGCGTCGTGAGACGCAGCAGCGTCGTCGCCATCTGCGATATAGACAACACCACCTGCTCCCGCGCCACGCGGGAGCTGCTCGCCGCCGCGGAAAAGGCGGGCGAGGTCATAAACGCCGCGGAGGACCTGCCGCGCTCCTTCGTGCTCTGTGAGGAGGGCGGCGAGCGCCGGGTCTGGCTCTCGTCCCTGTCCTCGGCGGCACTATCCAGAAGATAAGGGGAAGCTATATGTCCGACATAAGCGAAAAGATCACCAAGGAATACGACGCGAGCCAGATCCAGGTGCTCGAGGGCCTAGAGGCCGTCAGGCTCAGGCCCGGCATGTATATAGGCTCGACCTCGTCCTCCGGTCTGCACCACCTCGTGTACGAGATCGTGGACAACGCCATCGACGAATCGCTGGCGGGCTACTGCGACAATATCGAGGTCGTCATAGAGCCGGGGGACGTCATCTGCGTCACGGATAACGGCCGCGGCATACCCGTAGATATACAGGAGCAGACGGGCAAGCCCGCGCTCGAGGTCGTCTACACCGTGCTGCACGCGGGCGGCAAGTTCGGCGGCGGGGGCTACAAGGTCTCCGGCGGCCTGCACGGCGTCGGTGCCAGCGTCGTCAACGCGCTCTCCGACTGGCTGGAGGTCAGCGTCCACAAAAACGGGAAGATCTATCAGATGAAGTTCTCCCGCGGCGACATCACGCAGCCGATGACCATCGTCGGCGAGACCGACCACACCGGCACCGTGGTCCGCTTCCACCCGGACCCCGAGATGTTCGAGGACACGGTGTTCGATTACGACACGCTCCACACCCGCATGAGGGAGCAGGCCTTCCTCAACGCCGGTCTGCGCATCAGCACTGAGGACAGGCGCGAGGGCAAGGAGCAGAAGGACGTCATGCACTACGCGGGCGGCATCCGCGAGTTCGTGAGCTTCATAAACCGCAACAAGACCCCGCTGCACGACGACGTCATCTATATGTCCGGCTCCCGCGAGGACTCCGAGTGCGAGATAGCCATGCAGTACAACGACGGCTACAACGAGATCCTCGTCTCCTTCGCCAACAACATCCACACGCCGGAGGGCGGCATGCACGAGACCGGCTTCAAGGCCGCGCTCACCCGCGTGCTCAACGCCTACGGCCGCAAGACGAACATCCTCAAGGAGGGCGAGAGCGTCTCCGGCGACGACTGCCGCGAGGGACTGACCGCCATCATCTCCGTCAAGCTGACGAACCCGCAGTTCGAGGGCCAGACCAAGGCCAAGCTCGGCAACTCCGACATGCGCACGCTGGTGGACAGCGTGGTGAGCGACAAGCTCGAGCAGTTCCTCGAGGAGAACCCCGCCGTGGGCCGCACCATCCTCGACAAGGCGATGACCGCCTCCAAGGCCCGCGAGGCCGCGAGGAGGGCGCGCGAGAACGTCCGCCGCAAGAACGCCCTCGAGGGCTCCACCCTCCCCGGCAAGCTGCGCGACTGCAACGAGCGCGACCCGGCCCTCACCGAGCTCTACATCGTCGAGGGCGACAGCGCAGGCGGCTCCGCCACCAGCGGCCGCGACAGCCGCTTCCAGGCCATCCTCCCGCTCTGGGGCAAGATGCTCAACGTCGAGAAGGTCCGCGAGGAGAAGGTATACGGCAACGACAAACTCAACCCCGTCATAACCGCCCTCGGCGCCGGACTCGGTGAGGACTTCGACCTCGCAAAGCTGCGTTACCACAAGATAATCATCATGGCCGATGCCGATGTCGACGGCAGCCACATCAGGACGCTGCTGCTGACCTTCTTCTTCCGCTATATGCGCCCGCTCATCGAGCACGGCTATGTCTACGCCGCGGTGCCCCCGCTCTACAAGCTCACTAGGGGCAAGACGACGCGCGTGGCCTACGACGACCGCGAGCGCGACCGCATAAGCGCCGAGCTGCGTAAGGACAACCCCAACGCCAAGGTCGACATCAGCCGCTTCAAAGGCCTCGGCGAGATGGACGCCCACGAGCTCTGGGAGACCACCATGGACCCCGAAAAGCGCACCCTCAAGCGCATAGAGCTCGACGACGCCGTCAAGGCCGACGAGATATTCACCATCCTCATGGGCGAGAAGGTCGAACCCAGGAAGGAGTTCATCGAGAAGAACGCGCAGTACGTCGTGAACCTCGATATATGACAAGACAAATACTACACCTAAGGTGGTAACACAATGGCAAAGGATTATAAGCCAGAAGACATAATGTTCCCCGACCAGAAGATCGTCACGAGCGAGATCGTGAACGAGATGAAGACCAGCTATATCGACTACGCGATGAGCGTCATCGTGGGCCGTGCGCTGCCGGACGTGCGCGACGGGCTCAAGCCCGTCCACAGGCGCATCCTCTACACGATGTACGAGGGCGGGCTGACCTCCGACAAGGCCTTCAAAAA
>ERZ1643251.3704-NODE-3704-length-13890-cov-7.976726_pt1 | contig 13890 bp, 15 predicted proteins | sample MGYA00579261_ERZ1643251 | MGnify/ENA primary metagenome ERZ1643251 (study PRJEB29033, sample SAMEA4952267) | chicken gut metagenome | biome: Broiler Chicken; feature: Gastrointestinal Tract; material: Caecum | place: Ireland | collected 2018 | study: Broiler... | reverse complement strand
TGAACTTTATAATATCACAGTTTTAGATAAGTGTCCATATTACTATCTGATTTATACTCTAGTTTTAAGAATAATTTATTATGCTTCTATGATTTAAACGTCTAAACATAACAAGAATGTATAGATTAGAATGTATTTCGTCCATACTAAACTTGGTGAGGTTATGTTCTATTATTTCAATAACTTTCTTCTTTTTGCTATTTTAGGGTTTTGTAGTGAAAATATTTTGCATCTTATTTTTCATGGTTCTTTGACGAGTAATCCGTTTTATGGTCCATGGATGCCTATTTATGGATTTGGGGTAGTTATAATGATTTTTTTAACAAGATTAATATTTAATAATTTGAAAGTAAAAAAATGGTTAAAAATAGTTTTGGTGTTTTTGAGCACTACTATTTTATTAACCGGTTTAGAATTTTTAGGAGGAATTTTATGTGAATTTCTTTTTCATAAAAGTTTTTGGGATTACACAAATATGCGGTTTCATTTTGGTAAATATATTTCATTAGAAATGAGTTTGGTTTGGGGAACAGCAAGTTTGATATTTTTGTATCTTTTAAAGCCACTTACAGATAAATTTATAGAGAAAATCCCTAAATTTGTAACAATCTTCTTGCTTTTTTTAGTGGTTTTAGACGCTATAGTTAGTTTTATGTTGAAATGAAGATAGTGATTTAATTTATTAAATCTATATAAACTTGTTTCAGTTTTTCTTCTGGTATTTGTAGGTCTCTTAAAATGGCATATGCATCTTCTATTTTCATACTTTTAAAACAATTCTTTATTTCTAGTATTTTTTGAATTAATTGATACTTTTTTAATTCTTCTTCTTTGTCTTTATGTTTTTTTAATAGTTTTTGATTGATTTCTTTTAGTATTTCTATCATTCTTTTTTCCTTTCTATAATCCTGGTATTCTATCTTGTTCTTCTAGATAGTCAAACTCTTTGTTTTGGAATTTTTCTATAAGAAATTCTTTGGAAACTTGCATAATTTGATTTTTAGAATTTACATAGTAATAAATATTTTGCCACTCGGCTGTGTTTATATCAGTTTCGTTACAAGTTAAAATCATTTCTGTATCTGCATCTTTGTAGTTACTCTTAAAATGAATGCCAAGTTCTTCTTGTAATTTTGTATAGATAATATTAAATTCAAAACAGACAATTCTATTGTTTTCAGGAGTGATTTTTGAGATGTAATTAAGGTCTTTGTGTTTTTCAAAAATAAACTCTTGGTTTTTTGCCGCGATGTATTCATCGTCATAAGTAAACAGTTTACACATTTTAATATAAATATAGATTGATTTTTCTAGGATACTCATGTTTTGGGACATTTCAGATAGAATTTTTGTTCTTAAACTATCGTTTATTGATATTTTTGTGTGTAATGTGTCTGATGTTATTAAATATTGGTTTAATGCTTCAAAGTCAATTTTTTGTTGGGTTAATAGTTCTTGGTAGCGAATACTGATGTTTTGAGGAATATTAAAAGTTTCTAAAATTTTTCGAGTTTTTATGAATTCGCAGGCAGCATAAATAAAGTGTTCTTTTGGTATATCGTTTATGGTGGTTATATTATGGTTGGAACAGAGGTTATTAAATTCTGGGTTTGTAAGATCAAAAAATGAAATAAACAAAGAGATAGGGATAGAATAATTTTGAAAGTCGATTGTTGTTTCGTAGACTTCGGATTGATATTGTTCTAAAAATTCTTGGACTGTTTTTTTCGTTGATATTACATTTTCCATATTTCACCAACTTCTTTTTCATTATAACAAATTTTGCTGGGATTTCAGAAAAATATATGATATTCTTAAGAAAAGAAAGTAGGAATTGGTATGAAACTGGAATGGAATTTAACTCATCTTTTTGCTAATGAGGAAGATTTTTTTTCTATGGTAGAGGAAATCCAAGAAAGGCTGGATACTTTTTTGGAACATACAAAAGAAGTAACGAAAGACAAATTTCTTGCTGTTTTAGAAGAATACTTTGATGTTAAAGAGATGACAAATCGGGTTCTGGTTTATGGGTCGCTTCGTTATTATGATAATGTGAAGGACGCTCAAAGTATAGAATTGAAAAGTGTTGGTGAGGGTCTACAAAATGAAGTAAATCAGAAGTTGACTCAAATTGAAAGAGCAATTCTTGGGCTAGGGAAGGATACTGTTTTTTTCTGGTTGCGTGAAAATTCTAAGTTAGAGAAATATTGTCATTTTTTAGATGATTTATTTCGAAAACAACAATATATTCCTGATGAAAAAACTAGTTTGGAAATTCAAGAATATACTGATGAGTGGAACCAAGCTAAAAATCGTTATCACAGTATTTTAGAAGAGATGGATTATGGAGAGATTTTGGTTGATGGAGAGATGATTAAACTTACTTCTTCTAATTTTCCAAAATATTTGGCTTCTAGAAATCGAACAGTAAGACAGGATACATATTTTACTGTAAATCAAAAATTTTTGGAGAAAGAAGGAGAGATTACTTCTGTTTTTGATACTGTGTTTTATGATAAACTTTGTCTAGCGAAAGGAAAAGGGTATTCTTCAGTTTTAGAAAGTTCTTTGTTTGAAGAAAATATTGACCCTAGGATTATTGATACTTTAATTCATGTGGTTCATAAGTCTTTACCAATGATGCAGAAATATTTAAAATTAAAAGCGTCTTTTTTGAAAATAACGGATCCTCATCTTTATGATTTTGGGGTTCCTCTTGATTTTGGAATAAAAAAGAAGTATACCATTGATGAGGCTATTTCAATTGTAAAAGAAGCTTTGAAGCCATTGGGAGATGAGTATTTAGAAGTTGTTGATATTTTATTGGATGGACATATTGATGCTCTGTTAAGAAGTGAGAAACATCAAAGTATTATTTTTTCATGGAATGGGTATTCTTTTTTGAATTTTCATGGAGCTTATGGTGATTTGAAAAATTTGGTTCATGAGATTGGTCATAGTGTGAATGATTATTTGTCTTGTAAAAATGTGCCGTTTATGTATATGGTTAGTACGGTGTTTGTTGGAGAAACTTCTTCGATTGTCAATGAGATTTTGTTAAATCGATATTTGTATGAACAAGCAAAGACAAAGGAAGAAAAAATATTTTATTTAAGTAAAGAAATTGAAAATTATTTTACTTCGGTATTTAAACAAACGATGTATACCGAGTTTGAACGGGAACTTTATCGTTTGAGAGAACAAGATCATTTTCATGGAGAAGAGTTGTCGAATACATTTTTAAAGTTTATTAAAATGTATTATGGTGAAGATATTTGTTATGATGACGTTTCTAGCACGGAGTGGACGAGACTTGGACATTTAGTTCGGTGGAGTTATTATTCTTATACTTATGCAACGGGACTTTTGATGGCAAGTGTGGTAGTTCATTCTTTGGTAGATGAACGAACGTTAACAAAAGAGGATTATATCAAGTTTTTATCTTCGGGAAGTAGTATGTATTCTTTGCCTTTGTTAGAAACTATAGGGGTAGATATGACCGATTCTACTGTGATGGAACAAGGGTTTAAAATACTTGAAAATGATATTGAAGAACTTGAAAAGCTTATTAATTATTAATGTTGTTTTTTGATATATACATAATAATTGTTTTAACCTTGTAATATGTTTTAATCATGTTAAAATAGATATCAATCATTTGAGGTGGTAGTATGATTAAATATTTTAAAGAATTGGATCATCGAGAGAGTTATTTTTTGCCTTTAGTTAATATCTATGATGGTGGAGAAAGATGTGTTTCTTCTTTTGAAGTTCCCGTCTCTTTTCTAGAAAAGTATCATGATGTTTTTAAGATTGCAACTTCACTTATTTCTATGTATAAAATAATTGATATTGATGGATGGTTTAGAGAAAATATGTATCATGATTATGAGGAGGCTTGTTTTGTATCAAGTGAGTATAGTGGGATTGCTGAATTATTGGTTTGGTATGATGAGAGGATTATTAATCCTAATGAAGACATGGAATCTTATTTATATTTCCTTCAAAGATTGGCTAAGTTATTTACTCTTTTGTATCCAAAGCAAAAAGATTATTATAGAAAGATATGCTGTATTTTAGAGCGGGCTACTATGGAATTGAAAGAAATGAGTACCATTCATTATATTCCTAATAGAGTAGATAATATCTATCAACCAGATACATGGTATATAACACCTAATGAATATTTATATAATATAGGTAAAGATAGTCATACTAGTAGAGACCTTACTTTTAGTTATCAAAATTTGAAACGAGATATTATAGAGAATAAACCGTGTATTCAAATATCATCTGGTAAATATTTTGAAATGGCCAGACATATTGAAGAAAATGGTTATATTACATTACATCAATTTAAATGGTTTTTGAATTATGCTAGTCAACCTGTTTGTTTGGATTTTATCAATAAAACTCCTATTATTAGAGAAAAGCATATTGTGCATATGGTTCTTGGAATTATAATGGCTCGAGCTTGTTTTTATCAGTTTTTTGAGGAGTATCTTCAATTTGCGAAAAATCCTCAGTTGGAGATTGTAAAATTATCTAAATTAACTAATGATTTAATTAGTGATATTCTAGTACGATGCTGTGGTTTTCATAAAGTAGAGTCTGCACGGGATAAAACAATTACAACTAGTTGTGTTAATTATGAGGTTATGTTTGATGAATATATAAAAAGTGGTTGGACAATTCAGTTTATTCCGCCAATTATCATAAATAAAGAAAAGGGATATATTGAAGAATATCCTAAAGAATTTCTTACGATTAGAAGAATTTTAAAGTCGTTTTAATGAGACTTACTCATCTTTATGTGATGGGTATTTTCATGGAAGTGAGGTTGTTTACTCATTAATATTATGAAGTAAATATTTTGATTATATATATCTAGTATATCTTGACTTTTATAGATAAGCAGCTTATAATTAAATTACCTAATGGGTAATTGCATATGAAGGGGGGGCAGAGGCTTGCAACTTGAGATTTATAATGACAGACTGCAAAAATTAATTAATGATCCAAATAAACTTATAAAAAAAGTGGGTTTAGAAATGGCAAAAAAGATACATCAAAGATTTAATGAACTTAGAGCATCATCTAATTTCAAAGAATATTTGGATAATGGTATTGGCAAGCCACATCCTTTAACTGGCAATTTAGATAATTTATTTGGCATAAGTTTAAATAAGAATTATAGACTAATAGTAGAGCCATTAGTTGATTGCTTAGATAATAAAAGTTTATGTGAATGTAAAAAAATAGATGTAAAAGGAGTGATGGATTATCATGAAGGAAAATATGTATGGTTTATCCCTTGATTTAATCGTTCATCCTGGAGAAACAATAAGAGAAGTTATTGAAGATAAAAATATGAGTCAAGAGGAACTAGCGATTAGGACAGGTTATTCGGCAAAACATATTAGTGAAGTGTTAAGCGGCAAAAAAGGTATTTCTTCAAAGTTTGCCAATGCTTTGGAATATGCACTTGGAATATCGACAGAATTTTGGATTAATTTGCAAGGTATATATGATAAAGAAATAATAGAATTAGAAAAAATTAATGAAATATCTGAGGAAGAGTATTCTATTTTGGAACAATTAAAAGAAGTTATTTCTTATTGTCATAAAATTAATATACTAGATGATACTTCAAATAAATCGATTAATATATTACATTTAAGAAAATTTTTAAATGTTAATAATCTTACATCTATTCCTAATTTGCCGATTCAACAAGTTGCTTTTCGTGGTTCTAAAAATAATAGGGTAAATATCTATGTTTTATATGCATGGCAAAAGTTATGTGAATATTTTGCTCAGCAAAATGAAGTTAATGCAGATTTTAATAAAGAGTTATTAAAAACGAAATATAATGAAATAAAAAGTACCATGTTTTTAGAACCAAATGAAATGATTTTAAGATTAAAAAAAATATTTAGTGAATGTGGAGTCATATTTGAGGTGGTCCGTCATTTTAAAGGAGCACCAGTACAGGGATTTATAAAGAAAAAAAATAATAAAATTATTTTGTGTATGACAATACGACAATCTTTTTCTGATATTTTTTGGTTTACTTTGTTTCATGAAATATCGCATTTATTAAATGAGGATTTTGAAGATAAGTATATAGATTATTCATTTGTAGAGAGTGAAATAGAGAGAAGAGCAGATGATTTTGCAAGAAATACGTTAATTAATAAAGATGATTATGATAAATTTATAGGAAAAAAGATTTTAAATGTGCATACTATAAGTGAATTTGCCAAGACACAAGGGGTGTTGCCAGGAATAGTTATTGGAAGAATTCAAAATGATACGAAAGATTATTCATTTTTAACAAAATATAAAGAAAAATATGTTTGGCAATAATCTTTTTATTTAAAATGAAACTATTGTCCTAATTTTCTTTTAGTATTTCTGTTAGAAGAATTAAGATGCTACCTGTGAGTAAGAATACAGTAGCTAGAAACTGAGTGTTGCCCGTGAGTATTTGTCTAGGAGATGCATTTGGCGAGAGTTCTTTTAGATGTTTGTAAGCAAGGACGAAAAAATATAAATAAATGAAAAAACCAATACTTAATAAAGTAATGTTAATTGTTTTATATTGTAATCTTGCATTTCTATCTTGATTTAAAACCGATATTCTTTCTAAATGATTTGAATAAATAGCAAAGCCAGCTAAAAAGAAGTAGGTTATCCAGATTTTATCTTCGATATTTAATTCTTTTAAAGATTCTAATACATCTTCCATATTTAAATTATATGTGAAACCTTTTAAGAAAGAAGAAAATATGGTATGATATCTAAGAAACGGAGTGACTGATATGAAAAATAAATATCAAAGAATGAATAAAGAAGAAAAAAAGAAATGTCGGGAAAAATTTTATGCTACTGAGAAGGGAAAAGGATTAAAAAAGAGATTTATTCGTTTAACAATTTTAGGAATTATCGGTATTTGTTTTGCGGTATTTTTAGTAGTGAGTGGGTATCTTAGCGGAGAAATTTCATGGGCTACTTGGGTGCTTGCAGGTGTCTTACTTTTCTTTTCTTTGGTTTATTTGATTAGCCCATTTGTTTTAAAAGCCAAAGTTTTTAATGATTATGCGGTAAAACATATGAAATAAATTTTGCAAGATAGTATATGCAAAAATGTGTAAAAAATGTGTAAAATAGATGAAAAATTGTCTTTTTTGACAATTTTTTTCGTGAAAAAAAAGGAAATCGGGGGGTTACCTTGAATAATTATTATTAGGGGAGGAATATTTTATGCCGAGAATATCGGAGAATGTTATTAATGAAATTCGTGCGCAAGCGGATATCGTGGATATTATTAAAGAATATATTCCTCTTACACCAAAGGGGAAGAACTACTTTGGGGTTTGTCCATTCCATCAAGATCATTCCCCAAGTATGAGTGTATCGAAAGAAAAGCAAATGTTTAAATGTTTTTCTTGTGGAGCAGCAGGAAATGTTTTTAAATTTGTTAGTGACTATGAAAATATTAGTTTTATTGAAGCTGTAGCGAAAGTAGCATCGAAAGTTGGAATACCACTTACGATTACAGGTGATTATAAACCAAAGGAAAAATTTCAAAAAGAGTACAATGTCATGAATTTGGCAACCTTGTTTTTTCAAAATAATTTAAATACGAGTTTAGGTACTAAAGCAAAAGAGTATTTATCTAAGCGGGGATTAAATGAAGAAATGGTCAAAGTTTTTGATATTGGACTTGCTTTGGATAAAAATACATTGTATCAGTTTTTAAATAAGAAAAAGATTGCACCGGAGGATATGGTGTCTCTTGGACTTGTTAATCAATCGGGTCTTACTTATCATGATGTGTTTGTAAATCGTATTATTTTTCCTATTCATGATGCTTCTTCGCATGTTGTTGGTTTTACTGGACGAGTTTATGATGGGGATTATACGCCAAAGTATTTGAATAGTAAGGAAACTTCTATTTTTCGTAAAGGAAATATTTTATTTAATTATCATCGGGCAAGGGATGCGATTCGAACGCAAAAGAAAGTTATTATGGTTGAAGGCAACATGGATGCGATTCGAATGTATGTTTCAGGGTTACAGAATACCATCGCGCTTATGGGAACTAGTTTAACGACAGAGCAAGTGGTGTTACTTCAAAAGCTTCGTGTTCCGGTATTATTGATGTTTGATAATGATGAGGCTGGAAAAACTGCGACAATGAAGAATGGTCAGATTTTAATTGATGCAGGAATTACGGTAGAAGTTGTAAGACTTCATGGAGCGAAAGACCCTGATGAATATATTTTAACAAATGGTATTCAAGCGATGAAGGATAATATCGAGCACCCTTTGTCTTATTTAGAATTTAAGTATAATGCTTTAAAGGAAAATAAGAATTTAGAAGATACGGAAGAACTTTCTTTGTATGTAAAAGGGGTACTTGCTTCCTTAGAACACGCAGATGAGATTACGATTGATATTACTTTAAATAAACTTGTCCAAGAATTTCATTTGTCTTATGATATTTTAAAGAGTCAGTTAGATACGAAGAAAGTTGAGCCAGTGAAACAAGTACCTGTTAAAGAAAAAAGGGTGACGAAGAAAAGCAAGTATGATTTATGTGCTGAACTTATTTTGTACTATATGATGAATGATTTGAAATACGTAAAAATGTATCAAACGAAATTGGGATATTTTAAATCTTCTGTATATCGGGGGATTGCTAATGAGATTATTTATTATGTTGAAAAAAATAAAACAATAGAATTAGCTGATTTCCTTTCTTATGCGGAAACAAGTCCTTTAAAAGAAGATATTTATCGTATTTTGGAGAGTATAAAGACACCAGAAATTGTAGAAACTAGTATGGAAGATTATATTTTTAATATTAAAGAATGCACTTGGGAAGAAGAAATCAAGAAATTAAAAGTAGAGATGAAACAAACAAGTGATATTCATGAAAAAGAAAATTTAGCAAAAAAAATTGTGGATTTTAATAAAAAAATTCAAGAAATGTTAGAAGAAAGAAGTGTGATGTAATGACAAAGTTTGAAATGAAAAAAAATGAGTTATTAGAACAAGGAAAAAAAGACGGGTATGTATTGATATCTGAGATAGTAGAAATTGCGAAAGAATGTAAAGTAGGACCAGAGGAAGTTAAAAAGTTTCAAGATGAATTAAATGAGTTAAATATTGAATTATTAGAACGGGAACCAGAAAAGAAGAAGAAAGCTGTAAAGGTACAAGAGATTAAGACCTTTGATACACGAAAAGAAGAGTTGTTAAAAATCGGAAAAGAAAAGGGTCGTGTTACGTTTGAAGAACTAGCTGATGCTTTAAAAGGGTTAGATGTAGACAATGACTCTTTGGATGATTTGTATAATGCTTTGGTAGAAAATCATATTGAAATTGTTGGAGAAGATGATGAGGCATCTGGTGGAAAGATGAAAGAGAAGGAAGAACCAATTATTTTAGATGATGCAGAGATTACAAAAGATATTAATATTAATGACCCTGTAAGGATGTATTTAAAAGAAATTGGCCGTATTTCGCTTCTTACTCCAGAAGAAGAAATGGAATTATCCATTCGTGTTGCGAATGGAGATGAAGAGGCAAAGAATAAACTTGCTGAATCCAATTTACGTCTTGTTGTTTCTATTGCGAAACGTTATGTAGGTCGTGGACTTTTATTCTTAGACTTAATTCAAGAAGGAAATATTGGTCTTATGAAGGCAGTAGATAAGTTCGATTATGATAAGGGATATAAATTTTCTACTTATGCAACATGGTGGATACGTCAAGCAATTACTAGAGCTTTAGCTGATCAGGCAAGAACCATTCGTGTGCCAGTTCATATGGTAGAAACGATTAATAAAATGGCGCGTATTCAAAGACAACTTACTTTGGAATTAAATCGTGAGCCAAGTGAAGAAGAACTTGCTAAGAAAATGGGTATTTCTGTTGAAAAGGTTCGTGAAGTGATTAAAATTAGTCAAGACCCGGTCTCTTTGGAAACACCAATTGGGGAAGAAGATGACTCTCATTTAGGAGATTTTGTACAAGATATTAGTACGATGACTCCGGAAGAGTATGCAACAAATGAGATTTTGAAGGAAGAAATTAAAGCAGTTTTAGAAACGTTACAAGAAAGAGAACAAGAAGTATTAGAGCTTCGTTTTGGACTCATTGATGGAACAAGTCATACTTTAGAGGAAGTTGGAAAACGCTTTAATGTAACACGTGAGAGAATTAGACAGATTGAGGCTAAAGCGCTTCGTAAACTTCGTCATCCTTCACGGGCTAAAAAGTTAAAGGATTTCTTAACGGATTAGTATGACACTTAGTAAACGACTTACGGCAATTACTCATTTTTTGACAACGCAGGATGCTTTTGTTGATATTGGAACTGACCATGCTTATGTACCAATTCTAATGGCCAAGCGAGGTTCTACAAAAATCCTGGCTACAGATATTCATGAAAACGCACTTGGTATTGCCAAGAAAAATATTGTTGATGCGGGTTGTGAAAGGGTAATTCAAACAAAGCTTAGTGATGGGTTAGATCATATTTCTTTAGATGGCTATGATACATTGGTTATCGCAGGTATGGGATATTTTACGATAAAGCATATTTTAGAAAATAAAGAGAAGTTAGGGAACATAAAAAAAATAATCCTGCAATCGAATAATCATTTAAAGGATTTACGGATATTTATGAATCGCCTTTCCTATGCGCTTGTGGATGAGGTAGTTTTGTGGGACGCAGGACATTACTATACGATTATGAAATATGAACAAGGAACGCAAAAATTAACGGACGTAGAGTATGCTTATGGACTATATCGAGAAGAGAATAAAGCGTATTATCAGTTTCTGGCTCGGGAATTAGAAAATTTGCTTAAAAAAGTTCACACTGAAAAAGCTAATACTTTAAAAAAAGACAGAGAGCTTCTCGAAACTTATTTATAAAAAGAATATTGGCCCATGTGTTTGGAAAGTAGTAATACTTTCTTTTTTTGGTTCTGTTTGTTTTTTTGAAGAGACCGTTGTTTCTAGTGCTTGGGGAGTTGGTTCTATTGTTTCTTTTTGAGGAGTGGATAGGAACTCTCTCGCTATTTTTAGAGCGCCTCTTGCATTTTGAATGATTGGTTTCGCTTGCATGTATAAGGGAATGATTTGATTGGCTACACTTAGTGTTTTACTAATTCCACCGACTACTTTTGATAAACTGAGTCCAGTTCTTATTGTTCCTGGGAACATGACATCACCTCTTATAGATAGTGTATGTTTTTTTTAAATAAAGAGAACAAGTAGAACACTAATAAGTGTTTGGTATATTCTTCCTTTTAGAAAAGAAGTGTAGGAAATATTCGTATCACTCAAAATTCCTTTTATTTGAAGATGAATGGATAATCCTCCAAAACTCATGATGATGACGGTGATTATTTCTTTAATTTTTAAGGAGTAGTCTACACCTATTAAGCTATTTAATCCTTGACTTATTTCTAGTAGACCAGAGATGATGGGAATATGCTCAGGATTTATGATGGCATTTAATACAAAGAAAATACTTACGGTTCCTAAAATCATTAGTAAGGTATTCATTGAGTTTTTAATACTTTTTGTTAAAGCAACACCGAAAGAGTGATGTTCTTTGCTTGTTAATAAAGTGTTTGAACTAGGATGGGATTTGGACAGTATTCCCAGAAGTATATTTACTAGATAGGGAAGAAATAAAAGTTTTAGAGTAATCGCAAGGTTTCCTGGAAAGATAAGGTTTAACATGGTATATAAAAATAAGGGGTTTGAGAAGAATGTGAAAAATAAAAGTTGAGATGCTTCTTCTTCCCTAAGATAGTTTTGGTTTACTAAGTTTTTGATGGTGTATGCATTGGTAGGGGTTCCTGAAAAACAAGAAATAAAGAAAGCATAGACGCCATAAGGGGAGGTGTGGAAACATTTTTGAAATGGTTTTCCAAGAAGTTTTACGAGAAAGTCAGGAAGACCAAAATAAAGAAAGCAATCGGTTATAATCATCATTGGAAACAAAGAAGGAAACAGTTTGGTAATGAAAACTTCACAAGCATCTAAAACGCTTTCTTGGATTACTACATTATACTTAAATACAAAAAGTGTTAGAATTGTTAGAATAAGTAAAGGTCCTTTATTTTGTTTCATAGTATACTTTATGAAGGAAGGATTTAAAAAAGGACACTCTTTTTGTCAAATATTGTCAAGAGAAAATAGTATATTCATAGTCTTGTGTTTCGTTTGATATAATAGTAAGGGATGGTGTTATGCGAAAAAATTTATTACATAAAATAAAAACGTTTTGGGCAGAAAATTATAAATTTCTTTTGGCAATTGTTCTTATTTTTGCTCTTTTTATGATAGAGTTGCCTTATAAAATTTATGCTCCAGGAGGAATGGTGGATTTATCAGAACGCGTGAGTGTAGAAGAGGGTCAAGAGTATGATGGAACACTTGGCATGGCTTATGTTTCGATGGTGAAAGGAAGTATTCCGTATTTACTTTTGTCTTATGTCATTCCAGATTGGGATATTGTTCCGGAAAGTGAATTAAAATATGATAATGAAACAATGGAAGAAAAAATAGAAGCGGATAAAATATCGACAGAGCAATCTATTGATAGTGCCATTATCGCAGCTTATCGGTTAGCAGGAAAAGAAATAGAAATCGAGTCAGAAAATGTTCATATTACGTATATTGATGAACAAGCAAATACGGATTTAGAAATTTTGGATGTTGTGAAATCGGTAAATGGAGTGGAAGTGAAATCTACTGAGGAATTAAAGAGTCTTATTCAAAATTATGAGGCGGGAGAAGAAGTGAAATTTTTAGTAGAACGAAATGGAGAAGAGAAAGAATGTCATGCTACTTTATATGATTCGGAGGATGGCGTGAAAGTGGGAGTTGCTCTTACGGTTACTTATAATTATCAGGAAGAGCCGGAGGCTTCTATTACGATGAAACAAAGTGAATCTGGACCAAGTGGGGGACTCATGATGAGTCTTGCTATTTATAATAGTTTAGTAGATGAAGATATTACGAAAGGAAAGACAGTTATTGGAACTGGCACAATTGATATTGATGGGAATGTCGGCGCAATTGGGGGCGTGAAGTATAAACTTATTGGAGCCGTTAAGAATAAAGCAGATGTTTTTTTAGTGCCGAAGGATAACTATGAAGAAGCAATCGAGGTAAAAAATGAGAAAGGGTATGATATTACAATTTTAGCTGTAGATACTTTAAGTGATGCGATTGAGAGTTTAGAAAGTTTAGATTAAACTTTAATTTTTTGTATAACAAGTTAAGTCTTTTCCCATAAATAAAGGGAAAGGACTTATTTTATGGCAAAATATAAAGTAGAAATTACAGGGGTAAATACAAGTAAATTAAAAGTATTAAGTAATGAGGAACAATTAAAGTTGTTTCAAAGAATGCATGAAGGTGACGCTTTGGCAAAGGAAGAACTCATCAATGGTAATTTGAAATTAGTTTTAAGTGTCTTAAGAAAATTTCGAGGACAAAAGCATAACATGGATGATTTGTTTCAGGTTGGAGTTATTGGACTTATTAAGGCTATTGATAATTTTGATCTTAGTTATAATTTAAAACTCAGTACTTATGCCATTCCGCTTATTATTGGAGAAGTAAAGAGGTTTATTAGAGATAATCAAAGTTCTGTCAGGGTCAGTCGTGGGATTAAGGATTTTGCTTATCAGATTTTAAATTATAAAGAAGAGTTTCTTCAAAAAAATGGTTTTGAACCAAGAGTCGATGAATTAGCTAAACATTTTGATGTGACAACTTATCAGATTTGTAATGCTCTAGACTCTTTGAAAGAACCGGTTAGTATTTTTGAACCTATTTATAACGATGGCG
>ERZ1643251.3702-NODE-3702-length-13898-cov-82.986130_pt1 | contig 13898 bp, 16 predicted proteins | sample MGYA00579261_ERZ1643251 | MGnify/ENA primary metagenome ERZ1643251 (study PRJEB29033, sample SAMEA4952267) | chicken gut metagenome | biome: Broiler Chicken; feature: Gastrointestinal Tract; material: Caecum | place: Ireland | collected 2018 | study: Broiler... | reverse complement strand
CAGTTCCCCATGTATACAATCCTCAGAAGAGTTTGTATACAAGCGTAAGCGTGTGTGTTTACTGTCATTTTTGCGTGTGTTGGAAACAAGGAAAAATAAGAAAATAGAGGACAGATAAACTGTCCTCTTATGCTTAATAATAAATAACCTGACCTGGATAAATCAGAGACACATTCTGAATGTTATTTACAGAAGCAAGATAACTCACAGATACACCTAGTCTGTACGCAATAACAGAGAGACAATCGCCTGCTTGCACAATGTAACTATTAGCGTTCACCCCGTTTGGAATATTTAGCACCTGACCGGGATATATAACATACGGAGAATAAATCCCGTTGGCGTTTGCAATCACACCCCAGTCAACCCCGAATTTAATCCCGATATCATAAAGGCAATCACCAGATTTTACCGTGTACGTTGAAGCACTCGTACTAGGCGGAACAGTTCCGGGCGTATAGTCATTAGAAGGTGTATGCCCTGCATAAGCATCCCACACATTTTCATCACCATAAAAGATGTTTAAATCTAGGTTACCGCTCCACCCGTTCAGCCTGCCCGAGCTGGTATACTGATACATGGCTAAACAGTCAGACCACACACCTAAACTCCCGTAAATCGGCGGGTTGTAATTATAACCCCACTGTGTAATATATCCGTTATAATACCCGGCATTCCACAACCCGTAATTTGCATCACGAACGCTTGACCAGTCAAAACGGTTTACTACACTGTTAGACATGTATATTAAAGGTTTTACTCCTGTCAAATTATACACAGTGTCGAGCCATGTTTTAGCCCACGCAACACCTCGATTAATCGCGTTGCCTTCAAAGTCTAAAATTAATATAGCATCACCAATGTAACCTTTAATGTTATTTACAAAAAACTTTGCTTCCTCGGTGGCGTTTCCTCCACTTGCGTAATGATACACCCCTACTTTTTTACCGCTTCTTAACGCACCCTGATAAGCCCTATCACAGTCAGGATTTACATAAGTAGTTCCCTCTGTTGCTTTGCATATCACGAAATCTGCATTAATGCTGTATGTATCAATACCAGTCTGCCAACTTGAAATATCAATACCATGCATATTAGCAAAAACACTAGTGTACACAGTGACACTAATTAATAAAGATAAAAGCCCTGTTTTAAATAATTTTTTAATCATTAATTACCCTCCTTATTTGCCAATATGGCGCATTCTGAAAATATGTATTCATTGTCTTTCTAGTCGGACCCCAGTAAGGGTCTCCCCCATGCCCCATTATCGTATTATTTCCGATATACAATTCTATGTGGCCATTTCCTGCTATTGCCGTGCTTCCACTCCAGTCAAAAAGGCATAAATCAGCTAACTTCATGATACTTTCATCAGGTGCAGAATATCTCCCCTCAGCGATTAAAGTACCATCATTTTTTTGTGCTCCTGTCCATGTTCCTATTGAAAAGCCTCTTTGATTATACAACCACCAAACAAGCCCGCTACAATCGCAATAACCTCCCGGAATATTTGTCCTTAACGATTGTGCTTGTGAATACTGTAGAGTACCTTCTAATTCTTGAATCTTGTTCACAATCCAGTCCGCATCTTCTGATGTTCCCGGCTGTGACGGGTTGTCAGGTACGGGTGTATCTTCTGTTTCGCCCTTTATTGTTTCGCTTCTTCTAATCGGATAGTATAAACCGTTTCCCGCTTTATAAAACAGAATCTTAAAATTTCCATCTTTTTTATTAAGATTAAGAACAAGATTTTTACCTAGTCTTTGAATTGAAACAATTCCCAAATCCGAAACAGTTTCTGACACTGTATTATCTGGATTTCCGTTTCCTGGGTCTGTATTACCTCCCACCTGATAGTAAGGGTTGTACACACCGAAATCACTTTTACCTGATACACCGTCCCACTCGTCAAGCAACTGTTTTACCGTGTTTTGCCTGTTTAAGTATTTGCCGACTATGCCGTTATTAAGCGTGGTATTGTACCACGTATTTACGTCACAATTACCGCAAGCACTGTATATCTGATAAAAAGCCTGAGGCGATTGATGGTAAACAGTGAGCGCAAAGATAGCTGTTTTAGGATTTGTGAATCCGCAATTGTCTCTTAGAAGTGGAATGTAACTATTCTCACAATCTCTGATATACAGCTTATTTTGAGAGGCTACGCCTTGAGCTGTCACAAGGACAGCTCCTATCTCGTTTGCCTCAGATTGCGTGAATATTTTTTGACCCCACTGTGAGCTACCGGGCTTTATTGAATCCCATAAAATAGGAAATTGAGATTCAGTCTCGGGATAGTCCGTTGCTATTAAATTTAGCAACTCCCACGACCTCCCATATGTCCACTGTGCTATACCAATTCCAGCCATTGCGTATCGCTCTATCGCACCGTAATTACATCCACTCTCACAAGTCCCTACAACATACATTGAATAGCTTACCCAATTATCATCAAAAATCATATTCTACCACTCACCAGTGTACAGCGCAAGATTGAACAGGAAATAAACACCATTAGAAACACCGTCCATATTGAAATCGCCTGCTATCGTAACAACACCGTTTGACGTTGCAACCGAGTTATCGTTTCTAACCACAACAGCCCCGCCGACAATATTTCTCACGGTGCTCTGTTTAAGTTCTTCAACTATGGTGTCCGGGAGCGTGAAGAATTTAACACGCTGACCCGTCATGCCCTGAACTCTCATACCGCCGTTGACGTACAACATCCTAGTATTTTTGTCAAGGGTGCAGTATATTGTGGACACGTCACCACTGCCTAAGATAGACGTGTTAAGTTTTGCCTGTCCGAACACCATTGCGGTTGCAATTGCGTTATTAGCCTTATTAGCAGACTGTAACGCCTGTGACGCAGTAGAACCGGCCGACTGTGCAGAAGAAAGTGCATTATCTGCCGATTGTTGAGCGGATGAAGCTGATGCCTGTGCTGATTCAGCTTGTGTTTTTGCCTGTCCGGCTAATGTGTTAGCGCGCTCCGCATTTTCCTGTGCCTCACTTGCCGTAACATTTGCTTGATTTGCAGTCTGTTTTACCGTGTCATAATCAGAAACTTTATCCTTTGTTGCATCAGCCGTTTCTTTAATTGCCTGCAACGTCTTATCAATTTTCTGCATTGCCGGGTTGAAGTCCGCAAGCCACGCAGGCTTGTCATTTTCCGTGAATTGCGGAAGGTCATTGTAAAGTGTTGTGTTTGTGTGACTCATATTTGTATCCTCCTATTATGGTAAAAGTGTTTTGCCTAGCCAATCATACTGGTAAGCCGTCAATTCTTTTGCGTCATATGCGCTAGCGGTCAACTCTAATGCGTCATACTCACTAGCAGTAAATGCACCCGTGTTTGTCGTTGCTATAATCTTGTTAACTACGTCAGATATTTTTACAACCTGACCAGTCCACGGGTCAGTCATGAAGCACCCGTCTAATTTTATAGACGTAAGCTCTCTTTCAATCTGTTCATACAACAGCTTGTTCTGCTTATCGCTATATGAGTTGCAAGAATCAACAGCCTGTTTTATTTTTTCATCGGTTGTATCCTCGTACCCAGCGATTTTTTCATCAACCCATTCAAGTGTATCTTTTAATGTTTTTTGTAACGCACACAATTGTTCATAATATGTGTAAGCATCATCGTAAACTTGAGGGATGATAGGACGATAACAAGTCATTTTTTTCACCTCCATATCTGGATAAATAAGGGTTCTAATTCGTCAAATATAGCAGTGTCAACATTTATAAGCGTTTCTCTATAATCACGAATTAATTCACCGAATGTTTTTGAATCATTTTTTCCAATCAGTGTCCTTTTACTTTTTTCGTTTTCGTTTTGGTCTGTTTTGTTTTCGCTTGTGTTATCATCCGTCAACGTGCTAACAGAAGAATTGCTAGCGTATTTTTCGCTGAAGGGGTCTCCTAGCGTCCCCATCGGCGTATCAGACGACAGCACCTTGTTTTCGCTGTTGTTTTTCGTGTTGTTTTTGCTTGTGTTCTCATTTTTTCTTTCTCTTTCTATCACCTCGGAAATGCTGATAGTTGATAGTGGGTCATATCTCATTTTAGCTACCTCATACCAACCGTTGTATTTTGGCATTATCTCACACATTTTACGATTGAGAAAATACTTAAACATTTGAGCAGTTTCTGTTCCGATTTCTCTGAAATAAAAATGCATGATTATAGCTGTGTTTAAATGTGTACGATATTCTTCATCAAAAATCGGATATTCGTTTAACCCCAAATCAAAACCAGACGATACTAAAAAGCGCAACTCGGTAGTATAATCAGACATCCTCAACACCTCCTGTCAAACCAGCGTCATACTGAGCAATTCGATACATTTGAGCTATCGCTTTAGACGGTTTAACAGATATCTCGGTGCCAAACATTTTATTGATTTTTCTAACAGCTTCTAACCGGGCATTAAGCCCTACTTGCATCATAAAATCTATACACTCTGTATTGCTGTTAGCTTCTGCCGTAACCATCCTCTCCCGTTTCTCAGTGTTTGAGTTGTTTATTCCCATCCATGTAAGACACTCATTCCAGACCTTCATTTTTTCTATTGAGAGTTTGTCAGCGATAAAAGGTGCATCAAGTTTTAAAACGTTAATAGCATTTACGTCAAGACCCTTGTAACCAAACACACGCTCGGTGTTTTCCTCGACATCGTTTAACATGTTTTGCATTGTGAGTTTTTGAGCTTCATCACAACAAATAATGTAAGGGGTTTTTTGCACGTGTATATTAACGTCTGCTGTGCGTGTAATCTCTGCTAACCTTTGTGCAAAAAATATCACTGAGTTTATGTTATTTTTACGCAAAAAATTGTCGTATATAATTACACTGTTATTCATGTTACGATGTACGGTATAACCACCACTACCAGCGCTATACGCATACCTTTTTTTAGGTTCTCTGTAAACAGATATGTCACCGTCCCCCGACATTTCCAGACATAAATCACCGAGCACCTCGTCATTAAAATACAGCATTCTTCCTTTTCTAAAAAGCCCTAGCTCAAGATACCTCATGTCAACCGAGTCAGGGAGATTCTCCCACTCGTACCTATTAATATACATTAGCTCGATTAAGTTGTAATAATGGTTAAAGGTAGACCAATTTACAATTTTATTGTGCCGTATTTTTTTCTTTCCCACTTAATCACCTCCTTACCCTAGATAGCTGTTATTTGTATACTGCCCTATTACTCCGCCTGTTCTCCAGTTATGCCAAAACGTAATTCCATTATCAAGTATAAACTGTATTTCAGCTTTATACTCACTAGGTATTAGCCCTCCGGCCTGTGCTCCTATCGTCTGAATGTAATTAAATTCAGCATTTGTGTCAACATATTTTCGAACAGAATCAATCACGTTCACTTGATAACCGTACCTTGTAAAATATTCGTCAAGCCTGTCAGCGTATTCTTTACGGATTGTTTTAAACTTAACAAATACGCCGAAAAAATCATTTGCAATTGACATTGCGTCACCGCCTGACTGTCCCGCAAGTGAGGGCGGGGTTATTTCCGCATCCTGTATTTTTGCATTCTGCTGACGTATACTAATTTCAGAGTTTTTTACACTCATGTATGCGCTTTTTGTTGCCTCATATGTGGAGCGAATTGCACCGCCTAAATTAAGGCTTGCAAGGTTTGATAACAAATTAGCACCGCCCTCAATCGCTGACATAGTTACAGCCTCTTTTTTGTTGTAACTATTTATCGCATTTGACAATTTAAAACTGTTAGCGTTGTTTGCTTGATACATAATATAATTGTCAATGAGTACAGGGCACTGTGGAAAATCGCCTATCACGATTGACGAGTCTAAAAAGTCACCCGAATACACTTGATTGTTTGCAACAAAACCGTTATCGTTTTGAGAATTGCACCCCCTGACACAAATTGCGATTCGGGGTTCTGACCCAAAAAAATTGACTAACTCAAGAGTAAGATTCCAACTCGGAAGAGATTCGGGTTTTACTATAAGCTGTTGACCGTTATAAGAAGTAATCTCTAAAAACGAATACGGATAAGTATAGAGCTTTGAGTTAATGTAATTTGGCAGATATCTTGTAACATTTGTTATTGAGAGTATGTCTGTATTAATACTCTCATATCCGTCATCGAGCTGTTGCAGATTCACACCACCCGGCAATGAAATTGTGTGACTTTTCGCTCCAACTCCCAGCAATTCGTCCGGCACAATCGTTATAGACTGAATATTCTGAGCTATCCACGGATATTTCTGTAAAGCTTTAAGCACTTTGCTTATACTGTCAGAACTTCCTGCTCTAACGTAGTAATAATTAAGTGCACTCGGCACTTTATCGAAAATACCTCCTGTAGACGTTGACATTTCAGGGTTATTAAGGTCACCATAATCTTGCTCTAAATCGACTGACGATGCGATTATGTATGACATGTCAGTAAAATTATAAAACTCAGTATGACAAGTAACATAATCTCGACCGTATTCAAGCTGTTCGGGAAATAACGATGTTATGTAAGGCAACCCGCCTAGCGTCTGCCGAGTATTTGCACGGGCGATAAAATTTTTAAACGTAAAATCACATTCAAACATGTAAGTCTGTATTACGTCTAACCTCAACCGAACAAGTGTAGCAGAATCGCTTATATACTCTAATGATTCGATAAAAGCATAATACCACTTGCCGGAAAAATTAGAGTTTCTGAACATTACATAATCACACATCACATAGTCATCATATACACCCGATATCTGCAAAGCTGATTCTTGACGTATATACCGATAATTGTCAAATTCCCGGTATATTTTTCCCTCAAAAAATTTTTCCTGCTCGGTTTTACTGCGAAAATAGTATGTGTTTTTATTATCTGTGAGGTCTGTCAGTTGTAATAACCTGACAGACCCTCCCGGTGTTATAATCATGCGTCACCTCAACTGATAGTAAGGGTACAAGTGTCTTTTTTACTAGAGTCAACCACGGACGTTGCTGTGATTGTAACGCTTCCACTTGCTTCCTGTCCGACCGAAACGTTTCCAGCACTGTCAACTGTGACGGCTGGGTTGCTACTTGTCCAGTTCACAGCCTTAGAGGCGAAATTAGTTGCAACTACTTCTGCCGACAACTGAGCCTTTGCGCCTTTTTTGAGCGTAAGTGCGTCAGGTGTAACTGTAACTGATGTGATAGCAGGAGTACCTCCTACAAAAGCAACAGCCTGTGAAAACGGGGATACGGAAAATGTTTTCCATGCGTGCAGGAAATAATTCCAGTACAGACCCTGTGCATTTTCTACGTCTGTGAACTGCAACAGATTGTCATAAATCTGAAACCAGTTCTTGTCGGCAAGGACGGCTGGGATTTTATCGAGTTGCTTAAGTTCATCCTCTCCAATATCGATATAGTTCGGGTCGTCTGCAAACAGCACCGCAAGGCGGTCAACATCGAGTTTTCCAAACGAATCAACAACGACACGGTGTCCCATGAACTCAGCCTTTGACATGTTGAATGCTGTCGCAAGCGTTTCAACGTCCATTTTTGCATTATAAATAGAATTAACAATGAGATACTGCTCGTTTTTTTCTGTCAGAGTATGCACTCCAACTGGGTTGTAGTCCGTGTTCATGAACGTAAAAAGGTCAGACGTTGCTTTAAATACGATAGCCCCGTTGTCTGCTGTTTGAGTGTCGACATGCGTGGTTTTTACAAAGCCGTTCAAAAGTGCAACAGCAAGCATGTATTTCATTGACTGGAATTCATCGTAGTTCATTGATGTATAGAGCTGTTTTGTGATATCGGAAATTAAATCCGTCACACCGTCATACGTCAAGAACGCTTTTCGCAAAGTCTGTCGCTCAATTGTCACCTTGTAAAATTTCTGATAATTGATATAATGGAAAGCACTTTTTACGTCTGGTTTTTCACGCTTAAAAAGCTCGTTTTCCGCTACAGCGGGGTCATACTGAAACGGCTTAATAAGGTCGATGAAAATTTCTTCCACCGTTTCGCCCATCTCGATAAAGCCTTTTTTGAACATGTTCCACGGATTCTCGTAGCTCTTAGAAGTTACTACTACACGGGCGATGCGGTTAATCAGGGCATTCAGAAACTCATTCTGAAGGTTTACGTTGTCCATAATCACTGCCCCAATTGCTTTTACTGATTCAGCGTCCGCTGTTGCAATCGGAACATGCTCCTGATAATTGACTGATGCGCTGTTTCTGATTGCATTAAGCACTGCATCAGAAGTATTAGTCATAACCAGTATGTCAGGTCTTGTTGGCATTTATTTTTCCTCCTTTTTCTCGAAAAGGTCATCGATTGTCACCTCTTCTGTATTCGTGTTACCGCCGTCCGGCTCATCGTCATCGTCATCGTCTCCGCCACTTCCGAAAAAACGGTCACGGTATTTCTTTCTCCACTTTTCCTCGACTTCATTCACTTTTGCGGTTACTTCATCCTCAGTGTACCCTGATTTTGCGTCTGAGATGCTGTCATAAGTATCTGTCACATCCTCGATAAACGTAATTGCTTCATCGTCTGTTCTCTCACCGAGTAAAGACCTTATTTTTTCAAGCAATTCATCTTTACTTAATACGCTCATTTTACTCCTCCTTTTCTTTTGCTTTAAATGTTGCTGTCATTTCCGTGATGGCTGTTTTAAGTTCTGTCAGCGTGTTTGTTAATTTTACAACATAAACGCCCATAAAACAGCAAGCCACAATCGGAAAGCCCACGCTAGAGATAGCTGTTAAAATTTCATTCGACATATTTTTCACCTCCTTTAATTCATGATACCACATTTTAAAAAATTTGTCAAATTATAATTATATCAAAAAATTATTGACAAGTCAATACTATACATGATATAATATTATAGAGGTGATGTGTGTGAAATATTATGACGGCACGAAACTTTTAAGTTTACTAGATGTCAATAGAAAAAAACCAGAAATTTACATGACAGTGGGCAACCGTTCGGCAGGAAAAACAACATATTTTAACCGTTTAGCCGTAAATCGTTTCTTAAAAAACGGAAGTAAATTTGGAGTTATGTATCGGTACGACTACGAAGTTGACAATTGCCATGATAAATTTTTTAAGGATATTCAAACGCTGTTTTTTAAGGCGTACAATATGACTTCAAAAAAGCGTGAAAACGGCGTATACACTGAACTTTTTTTGAACGAAAAATCGTGCGGGTATGCTTTTGCGCTTAACAAAGCTGACCAGATTAAAAAAGTTTCACATCTTTTATCTGACATATCGTTTTATATTTTCGATGAATTTCAAAGTGAAACTAACCATTACTGCCCGAATGAAATCGAAAAATTTGTGTCAATACATACGTCAATTGCAAGGGGTGGCGGAGAAGCTGTGCGTTATGTTCCAGTATACTTGTTATCTAATGCAGTTTCTATCCTAAATCCTTATTTTTCGGCAATGAATGTTTCGCAAAGGCTCAGAAATGACACTAAATTTTTGAGGGGTGACGGGTGGGTTTTAGAACAGGCGTTCATTGATGACGTTTCAGTTAAACAAAAAGAAAGCGCATTCAATCGGGCATTCAAGGACAACAAGTATGTTGCCTACTCTGCTGAAAACGTTTATTTAAATGATGACAATACGTTTATCGAAAACGTGTCAGGAGAAAGCCGTTATTTGCTTACTCTTGTATATGATAAAACTGAATATGCCATACGAGAATACGGGAAACAAGGCATATTGTATTGTTCGAAAAATATAGACAGTAGTTGTAAAACTAAGATAACTGTAACTACTGACGACATGATGCCGAATTATGTTATGATTTCAAGAAATAATTTCTTAATAAAAACACTAAGAAAATTTTTTGAAAACGGGTGCTTTAGATTTAAAGATGCAAAATGCAAAGAAGCACTTATAAAAACAATTTCATTCTGATATCTGCTGTCGATGATTATTTCTTTAGCATGGATGTCACACGTGAAAAATCGTGCCACGCTGAGACCGGCTTGACAACCGAGGATTAATCTCGATAGTTTAAGATATAAAAATATGTTTCACGTGAAACATTTTAACAAGTGTTTCACGTGAAACATTTTATTTCATTTCAAATGTTGAATCTACCAGCAAAACACCTCCGTTTATCTGCTTTGCCATCAATTTTCCGGGTATTAATAAACCAGTTTTGAAGTCCTTTAATGTTCTTTTTATTTTAACAAAAACCTTTTCAGCTTGTGACAATTTGTTGTAGTCAATCGGGTAAGCGCCATACATAGAATTTTCTAATAATCTTTTACATTGCTTTGTCATTCCTGCACACTTTATATCGTAATGCAAACCAGTTTTTTCGATGTACGTTTTTTGCCTTGCAAAAATACCCTCGTCCCATTCGCTTTCTAGTTTCCAGCAACAAAACTCTGTGTCAGATTCTACTACACCTTTTATATCGTCTTTAGAAATATCACAGTGAATAGAATCCGTATCAGCATAAATAAATCCTTTTTTATTTTTACCGTAAAAATTTTTCTGTGCTGTTCTTATCGTAAAATTTCTAGCGTATGATGTGATAGCCGAACCTATTGCAATGTATCCCGGTTTTTTATCGTGTGCTTCTATGTATTCAAAACCGAGCGACCCATCGTCCTTTATGTTCGCTACTTTAAAACTCGAATCCGTTGACGATGCCATTTTCCCATATAAGTTATTGAGATATAACTTAGCAAGCGTTCGCTGTGCCCCTTTTGATGTCATTTTAATTTGCTTATACTTGTCAATGTATTTATCGAAAAAACCAATGTCTGTCGAAAAATATACACCAGACAAAACCTCAAAATCAAACACATCATAATGCTCTAAAAACAGATAATAGTCAGTCTGTGTCAGTGTCAATATAACTCTAGTGTCTTGCTTGTTTCCGTCTTTGTCATATACATATCTATTGTATCGGCCTGTTTTTGCATTGTAAAAATCTGACGTTTTTAAGCACTCGTTGCCTTTATACCTAAAATCACGCTTTATCTGAATAAACGGCAAGTAGCCGTCTTTAACTCTAAAACGTGTTTTTATTTGTATAAAAAAGTAATGATATTCTGTTTTAGCGTCATCGGGTATATAATTTCCTGTCCATGTAGCAATCGGATACCCTGTTGGATATCTATTTCCAGAGATACTATGCATCATTGATGGATATAATGAGTTTACGTCATATGTAACCCCGTTTTTGTAAACCTTGTTTTCTTTTCCTTCTACTAGATAGCACCACCCGCCTTTATAAGATTTGTGTATATATTCACCTATTGTGTCACACCCGAGTTTTTTATCGACTTTAATATCGTATAAATTTGGAAACATTTCTTGGTATACATGAGGTGCAAAAGTTCTTTTAAACTCTTTTAAACAACATGAGCCGATAGTTATTTCTTTGTGTCCGCCATCAAACATAGTTTCCAGTGCTTCTTTTACAACTAAAACGTCATTGCGTATATACTTTTTTTCTTCTTCTGTTATTTGACATCCGGCATATCTTTTTCCTGCATATTCCATGTCAAGTTTTTTGTGTTTAGTCATAAAACCTTTTCCTATTTCAGCCACTGAAAAGGGTAATAATTTTAAACTATCTCTAATTTCAATTGTTCGCCTTCCGTCTTTAATTGTAATAGAGTACCACTGCCCTAAATCACTGATTAAATACTTAAAAGATTTGGATGGCATGTCTTCATCTTTAGCAAAAATTTTTGACGCAAAATCAAATGCATGTATATATCCTTTTTTAAACAAAAAATTGAGCCAAAAAGAACCGTCAAATTTAAGGTTGTGATAAAATATCACTATGTTGCCCGGTATACTCTTTAAATGTGTAAAAGTATCATCGATTGAATGGAATATTTCAACATTTTCAGTGTATAAAGGTACAATAGCAGAAGCCCAAACTTCTGTATTTTCTTGACCTTCATATACTGTTGTTTCAAAGTCACCTACTAAATATTGTGATATTTTTTTCAAAGTTCTTCCCCCATTTCATCAAACATTGATAAGATAGTATAACGTTGTTCGTCATCAATAAACGGAATTTTATCAACAAACCTCCGAGAATATTCTTTTAGTGCCTGGTCACTATCTCCGATAAACTGATTAAGTGCATCCCAAACGCTTATATCCATATTCAAAATAGCTTTGGCTGTAGCGATTATTCCTGCATTTCTGTTATATGTTCCGTCCTCACTTAAACCTGACCTTTTAATAGACTGCTCCACTATTTCATCGACAAACGCCTTTATCTTTCCGGGTGCTTTTGAATATTCGTCTTTAAAGTTGTATATAATAGATTCGTAATAGTTGATAGAATTTACGCTTTTTTTATGTTCTTTGTATTCCTCTTTTGAAACTATTCTACCATCTATTTGCCTGATGTTTTTATTTAGAATAAAATCATCTATATCCCAGTTTTTAACGCGCTTTAAATATCTGTCTGTCACCCGTCCCGGAATTTCATTGAAAATTAAGCTGTATCTATGTTGGTCTATTACGTAGCCTCTTTTTCTGTACCGGTCTAGCCTTTTATCTAGCTCGTACAAATAGTCAAAAAGTTTTTCTCTATTAGTCAAAAAAAACACTCCTTTTTAATGTTTCACGTGAAACATTAAAGGGCGGGTGACTTTTTTCACCCACCCTTTTTTATTTTTTGCTATACCAGAACCGCCTTATAGAAGCACCCTGTATTATTTTTAGACTTGAATTCTTCAATCTTAACGCCCCAGTCGCCCTCGGTTTCAAGCTGTTCATACTCGCCAAGTATGTCAGTTAAGCTCTCGGCAAGCGACCCAGATGAAGTGTAGTACACGCCATCTGTTGTTAAAATTACATATACTATGTAGTCTGTGTTCTCTGATGAATCGTTATGAACATCAAGTGTTATCATGTTTACAGGCTTAACCGGGGTATCTCTTTTTAAGAGTTCCTCAACCTTTGGAAAAGATGTAAAATCTTTAATCCTTATCTTCTCTTTAGCTGTAAGCTCTGTTTCACGTGCACATGCATAAATTTTTACTGAATATCCTTCTTTCATTCTTATTCTTCCTCACTTTCTTCTTTTTTTGCTGTCACAGGCACGACTTTTATTGCATACTCGATAAACACAGATTCCGGGATGGTGTACTTCATAGTATCGCTTTTCAGTTCTTCTACCTTAAGGACTTTCAAATCAGCCGACACATACATTGCATTTACAACGTCCTGTGCAATTTTTTCCAGTGCTTTTTTGCTGATACCTTCTGTCACACCAGAACCGAGATTCAACATGACAGCGGAAACGCTGTCATTTGCTGGGTCGTAGATTGTGACTTTTCCTGTTGTGTTTGTGATTGTTCTTGATACTGTTTTTACTTTTGCCATTCTTTTTTTCCTCTCTTTCTTGTGGCTTGTTTTTTGTTTACAAATATATTATAAAATAATATTTGCCAAAAATCAACACTTTTCGACATTGTTTTTTTAAAATACAATCTTAATTATTTGGTTTTATCTCTTAATTCAATTGTCCTGCTTTCTGCTATAAGTGTAATACGGTCAATAGCAAAATCTAACATTTGAGATATTTCAACAATGTCTTGTGATGCTGATATTCTGTTTATGTTTCCTTGCAACATGTCTAGCTGATATCTTTTTTCTGTCTGGGTCAGTGGTTTATTTAATTTCTGTGCCATTCTTTTTTTCCTCTCTTTCTTGTGGCTTGTTTTTTGTTTACAAATATATTATAAAATAATATTTGCCAAAAATCAACACTTTTCGACATTGTTTTTTTAAAATACAATCCACATTCTGCGTGTATACAATACACCAGAAACGAGCATGAACGCACACGCTTACGCTTGTATACAAACTCTTCTGAGGATTGTATACATGGGGAACTG
>ERZ1643251.3701-NODE-3701-length-13902-cov-5.947064_pt1 | contig 13902 bp, 12 predicted proteins | sample MGYA00579261_ERZ1643251 | MGnify/ENA primary metagenome ERZ1643251 (study PRJEB29033, sample SAMEA4952267) | chicken gut metagenome | biome: Broiler Chicken; feature: Gastrointestinal Tract; material: Caecum | place: Ireland | collected 2018 | study: Broiler... | reverse complement strand
TTCTCCACCGCCTCCTCATAGTGTTCGGGAAAGACAAGTCTCGCCTCCCCCGCCTCTCTTAAAAACACCACATCAATCCTCTGCCACAGATCTCCCAATATCTCCGGCACAGAGGATCGCTCTCCTTTTAACAAACGCACACTCAGACGCTCAAGCGCCCGGCAGCCGGTGAACGCGCCGCTCCCCACATCTGTAAGGCTGTCCGAAAAATGCAGTTCCCGCAGATTCTGGCATCCATAGAAAATATAACGGCCGATCTTCTCCATGCTGTCCGGGAACACAATGCTTTCTACGCTGTCCCCGGCCAACAGGACTTCCTGCTGCCGGAACAGGCGGCTTTCTTCCGCCTCATAGACAAGAACATCCTCCTCTTCCTTATCCTTCCTCGCTGAAAACGCATACGCCGCCGCGCGCACAACAGGCATCCCCTGTATCTCTCCCGGGATCTCCACATGGGAGTCAGACCCAAAGCAGCGCACGATCTCCACGCCATTTTCCGTTTTCCTGTAATGTATCCTCACCTTTTGACTGTCCTTTCCCACTCTGTCTGACATTTAAAAAATCTTCTGTACCGCCTGAACTTCATAAACCGTTACATTTTCTTCCGCCGTCTGAGCAGCTCACGGACAGCATAAGCCACGCCATGCTCATTGTTGGACTTTGTCACATATTTTGACGCGGCTTTTACCTCAGGCGACGCATTTCCCATTGCCACGGTCGCCCCGAAATCCATGGACAACATAGAGAGATCGTTCTGGCTGTCTCCGAACACCATAACCTCCTCCATAGCATACCCAAGCCTCTCGATATAATCCTTTAGCACCGGGCCTTTCTGTGCCCGCACATCCGTGATCTCCAGATTGGTCGGGAAAGACGACGCCACGGCGATACCCGGATCGCCCGCCAGCACAGCGTTGATCTGCGCCAGCATGTCCGTATCATCTGAAAATAAAAATATCTTATATACAGGTATCCCTGTCTTCTCCATTTCCTCAAACCCAGAGATGACCTTTGAGTTTTCCCTGATCCTGCGGTATACCGCTGTACCCAGTATTTCTTCCCGGGTCATATTCTCATGGAAAAGCTGAAGCTCAAGGATCAGGCTCTCCTCCACCTCTTGTGCCGTCCCTACCCGGTAGTCGTACCCGTCCGTACAGAAGATCACCGACACCGGAAATCCTTTTATCTTCTCATACACCTTCCGGCATGTATCAGCACTTAACGCCCTTGTCACAATCACTTTCTGCTCCGGGTCTCTGACCTCTGCGCCGCTTCCCACGATATAATCGCAGACAAGTCCCGTATCCTTTAGCTCCGCCATCGCACCGCCAAAATTCCGCCCCGTGGCAATCATAAAGCGGATTCCCGCCTTTTGCGCCTCTTTTATTGCATCGAGAGTTTCCGGGGCAACCCTGTGATCATCCCCCAGAAGCGTCCCGTCCATATCACTTGCTATAACTTTTATCATTTTCCATACCCCTGCCGTTATTGTCAAGCTGTGGAAAGTCTCTTTATAAACATTTATTTTTGAGAAATACACAAAAGTATCTGGACGGCACGACTTTGCGCACGATGGAAATGAGACTTAAAAATCGTGGAAGCCTTTGCTGAACACGATTTTCGCTTCAAAAGGCTCATTGAAATGTTTCGTGCGCCGGAGTGCCGGAAGATACTTCTGTGTATTTCGCCGGATAAAAATGTAAAATGAGACTTTTCACACTTTAATCCTATTATAAATACTTTCCCGCCCTTCTTTCAAGTGATTGTTTCCTATTCCCGTTTCAGGTGATATACTGTTGTTACAACTTACACGCTGCATAAGGTGCGGCTGCTTTATGTCTCCATAAGGAGCAGGCGTACTTTTATATAGTGCACAGAAAAAAATACGAGGTACATAGCCATGCTTGATTTTTTAAGAGAAGAACAGGTAAATGAACACATTATCAGGGGGATTGAAGATTTTCGCAGAAAATATCCTTCTGACAGGACTTTAGAAGGAGTCCGCCCCCGCTACATGTATTATGGAAAGGAAGTGTGGGAACAGGCGGCTGAGGCCCTGCTCTGCGGGGAAAATCTCCTGCTTGCCGGCTCCAAAGCCACAGGAAAAAACGTGTTGGCCGAGAACCTCGCCGCACTCTTCGGCCGCCCCTCCTACAACGTGTCCTTCCACATCAACATGGACGCCTCTTTTATGATCGGGACAGACACATTCCGGGACGGGCAGGTCAGCTTCCGCCCCGGCCCGGTGTATCAGAGCGCATCCTCCGGCGGCTTCTGTATTCTGGACGAGATCAACATGGCGCGAAACGAAGCTCTGGCAGTTCTCCATTCGGCGCTGGATTTCCGCCGTGTCATCAATGTTCCCGGCTATGAGGCCGTCTCAGTGCACGGCGCGGCCCGTTTTATCGCCACCATGAATTACGGCTATGCGGGAACTCGGGAATTAAATGAAGCCCTTGCCTCCCGCTTCATGGTCATACACATGCCGGAGATCACAAAAGAGAATCTGGAAAAACTGCTCCGGCGGGAATTTCCTGATATGAAAGACAGCTTTGCAGGGCAGTTCTCCGGCCTTTTCATGGACATTGAGAAGAAATGCAGAAGCGGCGAGCTCACACCGAAGGTACTGGATCTGCGCGGACTTCTGGATGCAATCCGCCTCATGCGAAACGGCCTTGCTCCGTATCTGGCGCTGGATATGGGTGTCACCAACAAAACATTTGACAGCTACGAGCAGTCGCTTGTGCGGGATATCATCTCCTCGAGGATATCAGAGAGTACAGAAGCCGCTTTCTTATTTGACTGACAGACCGCTAAAGGAGTAACACCATGACTGATACAGACCACAGCCTTTCCGCCCGGCGCAGGGCGCTCAATATGGTATGGACCGCTGCCGGCGAATACGGATTCGAGCCGGTCTTTCTGGCGTTTACACAGGACTCCCTACCGGACTTTTATCTCAATTCCATCATCGGATATGTACATAAATGGTACGATCAGGATATAATGAACGACCTGTTCGACACAATCGAGAACTCACTTTTAAAAGAAACTCTTGACGGACTGCTCTGGATCGGACTGGAAAACTGCGCCTTTCTAAAAGAAGTCACGGAACGGCCTGTGCTCTTTGAAATGCGCCGCGCCTGCGCAGAACAGTTCTTTGAACAGCAGCTTACCAAGTCCCGCCAGCAGTGGATGGCGCAGAACAGCCTTGTCTACGCTCTCCAGTCCGCGCGCTGGCGCACGGTGCTCGGGAAAGAACCCGGCCTTGTAAATCCATGGGAGAGAAAGCTTTTTGGAGAACTTTCCTTCAGCGGAGACTGGGACGCGCGGCAGGTCGCAGACCATGCCACAGACGTGTTCCACCGCTATTTCCGTCTCGGAGGAAGTGGCCTTTCACTCTCCCTTCTCACAAAATTCCGCGCAAGGGCAGGGCGCTTTATGAAGAAAACACTCCCTCACCGCGTCATTCGCTCTGAGGATCTGACTTTCGCCAGAGATACCTCGGGAAACGGCGTCATCACTGCGAGAAAAACCCGCTCCGGCGGCCTGATCTCAGCCGCACAGGAAGAGAGGGACCGCCTCTACATCGAGAGCTGCTTCGGACTGCCTCTGTTCGGGCGGGATGAAAATGCAAGAATCGAAGAAGCCTTCTGTACAGGACATCACGCAGGCTGCCATCTGTATTTTGCCCTCGGGCAGTATTCAGTACAGGAGACAAAGGATTCCCTTGCCAGACGAACTATTCTGGACGCGCAGATACAGGCAGACCGCAACCGTTCCCATTATCAGGACAAGCTGCACTTCTATCAGAACAGTATTGCACGGCTTGCAGAGCAGCTAAGAAACGCCCTGCTTTCATACCCCCAACCCTCCCGCGTACTAAGCCGCACCGGTACGCTGGCTCCGGCGGAGATCTGGCGGGCACTCTATCTGAACGATGAGCGGATCTTCACTGATACTTTTCAGGAGGAACAGCCAGACTTCTCCGTGGATCTTATGCTGGATGCCTCCGCCTCCCGGCTTCAGAATCAGGAAGCCATCGCCTCACAGGCGTACGTCATCGCAAGGAGCCTGCGTCTGTGCCATATCCCAGTGCAGATTTTCTCCTTCCTGAGTCTGCGGGGGCATACCGTGATGCGCCTTCACTGCGGATACACCGATAAGGATGAGGACGGAAATATCTTCGATTATTTCGCCGCAGGATGGAACCGGGACGGTCTTGCCCTGCGGGCGGCGCGCCGCCTGATGGAAGCTTCCCCCGCAAAAAAACGCCTCCTCATCGTGCTGACCGACGCCAGTCCCAACGACGACAGACGGATGCCGCCTGACGGCAAGGACGGACACCGCCTGAGCCGGAATTACTCCGAGGAAGCTGGCATAGAAGACACCGCCGCAGAGGTACGCGCGCTTCTGCAGTCCGGTATCCATGTGATGGCCGTCTTAAACGGGGAAGACGGCTCCGCTCACGCCGTGCGGAAGATCTACGGGGACGACTTCGTGCGGATCGAGAACATCCGAAGCCTTTCTGACGCAGTGGGAACCCTGCTGCAAAAGCAGATAGAAAAAATGCGGTTCTAAAAAAGGCCGCATTTTCTTTCTACTATTTCTATATTTTGATATCCTTTAGCCTGCCCTCTCCGCGCAGATATTTCCTGTATATAAAGAAGAACACCGTGCTCGATATACACGCCGCAGCAGCGTCTGCCACCGGCTCCGCGTAGAACGCCGTCTTCGCTGTGAAGAACAACGGGAAAAGACAGGTGGACACAAAGTAGATGGTCTTTCTTGTTGCAGACAGGCTCAGAGACAGCCGCGTCATTCCAAGCGCCGTCAGTCCGTCCACAATCACGTACTGAAAGCTTAATGGTATGATCATCAGTGTAAACGCCTTGATCCCCCATACGGACAGGTCTCTGTACTCCGGGTTGTCCGTAAAGATACGAACAAAATACTGAGGCGCTGCCCGTGAGATCAGAAACATGGCAGAAGTAAACGCAACACACAGGAGCAGAACACAGAATAACGTCTTGCGGATACGATCCGGCCGGTTCGCCCCGTAATTGTAGCTGATCAACGGCTGAGAGCCTCCCGTCACCCCCAGCATGGGCGAGGTGATAAGGAGCATGTAGCTCTGCACTATGGTGGCTGCTGTAATCAGCGTATCCCCCTGAGCTTCCCCGCCATAATACTGGAGCACCGCGTTGAGCGCGATAATGATAATACTGTCCGACGCGAGGATAAGAAAAGGGGAAAGACCGATCTTCATGATACGCTTTCCCGTCTCTCTTTCCGGTTTCACAATTCCCAGTTCAACAGGCATCTTCCCGCTCTTTAATGTACAGAGCACAAAAATACAGGAGGACATCTGTGCGATCACAGTCGCCACTGCCGCCCCCGCGATATTCATGTCAAGCACAAAGATGAACACCGGGTCAAGGGCGATGTTCACCACCGCGCCGATCAGCGTGGTCGCCATCCCAAGTCCCGGGTATCCCTGCGCCGTGATAAAATAATTCATCCCCATGGACACAAGGGCAAAAAAAGTGCCCAGTGTGTAGATCGTCATATAGGAATTTGCATAAGGGAACGTCACTGCGCTGGCGCCAAACCAGTTCAGCAGATATCCCTTGACCAGCAGGAAAAGCACGGTAAGGATCGCTGAAAAAATAAGGAGCATGGAAAAACTGTTCGCTAAGATATTCTTCGCGCCCTTCTTATCTCCTGCTCCCAGACGCACAGAAAAAAGGACAGAGCCGCCGATACCGACCAGCGTCCCAAAGGAGGATAACAGCGTAATGATCGGCGCACAGACCCCGGCTCCCGCCAGAGAATCCGCGCCGATCACAGGGATGTTTCCTATGTAAATCCTGTCCACGATGCTGTAAAGTACATTCACAAACTGCGCGAACATAAAGGGGATCGATATCTTTAATACAAGGCGCGGGATCGGATCCCTGCCGAAATCATTGGTCTTTTTCATCTGCTGTTCTCCCATATCCATAACATATGTTTTATCTTAATTGAGATAAACTCTGTTTTCTAGGATATCACAGACGCTGACCGCTGTGCAATAATAATCGGCTTCCTGCCAAGATCAAAAATGATGAAAAAATCCCCGCTGCCGTTATCCGGCAGCGGGAGGTGTGAGGTGCTGTATGTCAACGCTATCCTTCGATAGCGATCGTTTTTTTCGTCTCAATGGCTTTCGCATCCTTCTTCGGGATACTCAGTCTCAGGATACCGTCCTCGAACTTCGCTTTGATATCCTCATGTGTCACAACGTCTCCTACATAGAAACTCCTCTGCATTGCGCCTGCGTAACGCTCCCTGCGGATATACTTGCCTTCCTGATCCTTTTCATCCTTATCAAGTCCCTTGGCTGCAGAGATCGTCAGATATCCGTTTTCCAGATCAACATTGATCTCGTCCTTCTTAAAACCCGGCAGGTCGATATCCAACTCATATCCGGCGTCATGCTCGCGGATGTCCGTCTTCATCATGTTCTTTGCGTTCTTCCCGTACAGCGGGTTCTTGCGTCCCCAGAACTCTCTCTCAAACGGGAAATCCATCCAGTTGTCATCAAATAAATTTTCTCCAAAAATACTAGGCATTAACATAAGTCATATCTCCTTTCATTTAAACAACCTTTTGTTATCTATCTATAAGTATAAAGCACTTCCGGAAAACTATCCGGGGTGTTGAGTTTTGGAACAAAGGATCATATCTGAATTTTGCTTCTCCTTTGTTCTATCTGTAATATAGCACTTGTTGTTAGCACTGTCAATAGGTGAGTGCTAATATTTTTGATTTTTTGCACTCTTCACAAATTTTTAGTATCATTTTAGTATCAACTTCTTGAATGAATTTCCGCGATATGCTATATTATGAATAGAAAAGGAACAACCGCCCACAAAGTGGTTGACCTCGAAAGAATACCTTTATAGAATCGCCACTCCTTCGCTCGCCAAAGTTCCGGGGTGGTTTTTCTATGCTTACAACATTACTTCAAATTCGCGAAAACGAATGTCAGCAATGCCAGAATGAACATTCCAAAAGCCATCAGATCTTTGAAGTCAAACGGTTTCTTGTCCATCAGCACCACCCCCATTCTATGTAAGAATAGAGGTCAGCCACCCTGCAACACGGTTGTCCCTGTCCATATATTACCATAGACAAAAATAGCGTACAATATTTATTTCATCGCAGATTAGCGTCATAGCTTTTCGTGAGGGTGGGATGTCAAAGCAGATACCGGCTGTCGGGAGATATGGGGAGCTTTGGTTTTGCTGAAAACGGAACATCCGTTTACGAAATTGTACGAAACGGATGTTTGATTTTTCCCTTTAGTTTTCTGAATAGACATATCAATCACCACATCGATTTTTATGCGCTCTCTGATAAATGTCCTTGTCTCTTTTTTAGGAAAACCGCTACCCCTGTAAACAGCAGATAAGCAAAGATGGATATAACAGACGCTTCAATGCCAAAGTCTCCGCCGGAGATTAAAAACGAATCATTTTTTAGAACGAAGCTGAATATGGATTCACTGTCTGCGTAATTTCCGATATGTAAAATACCCGTACCCGTAAAGATATTCCAGATTCCATGAACGAGAGCATTGTTCCATATGGAATTGGTCTCATACGCTATGGCAGAGAATAAAATTCCCACGACGCTTCCGGCTATTATAAGCTGGATAATGCTGATAAAATCCAGTTCATTGCCGATAATGTGCAGAAGTCCAAAAAGAACGGACGGTACTGCCACAGCAATTCCACGCCCGAAGCGTTTTTCAAGACAGCTCATGATAATACCGCGGAACACCATTTCCTCGACGATTCCGGTTGCCAGTCCATAGAAGAACACCGCGCCTGTCACAACCGCAAATGTCGTTGCACCATCAAACCGGCTGACTGCCCATTCCCCGCCCGATAATACGGAAAGAAGCAGCACCAGCGCGGGCATTAAAAACGCAGTAATCACCCACGTCGCTTTTATTCTGATCGGTTTTATTCTCATTTCTTCCACAGAGATTTTTAAAAATTTGTCCGCCAAAATCTTAGTTCCCCCAAAGGCAAATACCACATACAAAGCTCCGGCTATGATATTGCAAACAGCAGATGGCAGTCCCATCTCAGCAAGCAAAGTACTGAGTAGTATGGCAAGGCTCTGTGCAATTATCAGAACGATAATCGCCAGTACAATGCCCGCAACCATTTTAGGCGCGGATGGTTTCTTTATATAATCATCCATTGGTAATACTTCCTCTCATAATTAGTCTTATATAGATAATTATTTTTATATAGATAACTTTGTTTTTGTGGTACTTACTTTTTTGATGTAGGCCAGCAGCAGCTTCCATAAAAACCATCCTGCCACGATCAAAAGCGCTCCCATAATCAATGAAGCGACAAAAGCCAGAGCCGGCGACAGGGTAACCGGGCCTAGTTGGAACACAATATACGGCATGTCATATCCTAAAATAGCGCCTACAAGTTTAACCAGACCGAAAATCGGCGTTATAATTCCAGTGATGAGCAGCACAGGAGCCATGATCCCAAGTGTAGGGATCACAAACAGTCCAGAAAAACCCGCAACACTGTAAAAGGCGCATATCGTTAATATGCGTTTCCACCCCAAGCCGGAGCTATTGGCCAGCAGATCGCCGAGATATGCTTTAGCCAGTTCTTTTGGATTTCCAAGGCGTTCCTCTATCTGCTCCGCAGACACTCCTGCATTTTCCATCTCCAATATGGAGCTTTTAATTTCTTTTACAATATCTACCCGTTCAGAAACAGGCAGCGGCCTTAAATATTTATCCACTGTATCAAGATACTTTTCTAACTTTGTATTCATCCTTTATTCCCCTTTCAAATTTGACATAGCTGTCAGTAAATTCTGCCACTCTTTGTTCATGGCGTTCAGATACTCTCTGCCCTGATCAGTGAGCGAATAGTATTTCCTTGGCGGAAGTCCCTCCGCAGAATCCTGCCAACTGGATTCTAAAAAGTTTTCCTTCTGCAATCTTCTAAGCAGCGGATAAACCGTGCTTTCCGTGGAAGCTATGATCGGGTATCTGCTTAATTCCTGCAAAAGCTCATACCCGTAATACGTCCTGTTATCCAACATAAGCAGAATACAGTACTCCAATGTTCCCCGGACAATCTGCGATCTCCATTTATCCAAATTCACGATGTATCACCTCCACTGTTTTTGGCTATGTACATCGTACTACACAGTATATGTTTTGTCAATAGTATTGTTTTTTTATTCTTCTAATTTACACCACATATCTAAAGCTGATATAATAACCCAAAGAAACTTAAAAAGACCGCCCCTCGGCGGCAGAATGGAGAATCCCCATGAGATATTCACATATTGTTTTTGACGTTGACGGTACGCTCCTTGATACTGCGCGGTGCATCCTTGTCTCCCTTCAGGACGCTTTGAAGGAGACGGACGGCATCTCCGTAGAATACAATGATCTCGTCTTTGCGCTTGGCTGTACCTCTCTTGTCGTGCTTGACCGCCTTAAGGTCAAAGACCCGCAGGCTACTTTGAAGCTATGGGTAGAAAATGAAGATAAATACAGTGACATGATCCGCCTTTTTGACGGTGTCAGTGAGCTTCTGGAACAGTTGAAAGAGAATGGCTGTGAGCTTGGCATCGTAACCTCAAGGACACGGGAAGAGTTTGACCTTATCTTCCGCCGCCAGCCTGTCCGCGATATGTTTTCCACAACCATCTGCGCCACCGATACAGACGAGCACAAGCCTTCTCCCGCCCCTCTTTTAAAATACATGGAGCAAACCGGCACGTCTGCCGGGGAACTTCTCTATGTCGGCGACAGTCCGGGAGATGAGAGATGCGCGTCCGCCGCGGGCGTTGATTTCGCCCTTGCCGTGTGGGGAATACACGCGGACGGTATCCCTGCAAAATATTTTCCCAAAACGCCGCAGGAGCTTTATAAAGAGATCACAAAATAAGTATCCAGATTGATACAATTTATACTTGTCTGCTGTTGATTCTATATTCGCTCTTTTTATCGCACGATTTTTATGGATTTTTCTTATTATTTCGCACAATTTTATAGATTTTCATTCAGAAATCACATATAATAAAGGTGACAGCAAATGAAAGGAGACATCAGCTATGATCGTTACAGCAACCGAATTTAAAACTAATTTCGGCAAATACCTAGACATGATTGCCAAAGAGGACATTTTTATTACACGCAATGGCAAAACCATTGCAAAGGTCGTCAATCCACAAATTTCTGCCGTGGATTCTCTCCGTGGGATGCTGAAAGATATCCCATCCGACATTGATGTTGATTCTTTACGAGAGGAGCGCTTATCCAAATATGAAGATCATGTGTGATACAAACGTTATCATTGATGTCCTGTTAGAACGGGAACCTTTTGCGGAAAATTCCTGCAAGATCTTAAGCCTGTGTGAGGAACACCGGATTGACGGGTTTATTTCCGCATCTTCTGTGACTGACATCTACTATCTGGTCAGAAAACATACCCATAGTACTGACCTTGCATATAAAGCAGTCGGGAAACTGTTGGAAATCGTCAAAGTGTGCAGTGTTACCAATAATGATGTACTCACTGCTTTCCAACGAAAGGCAAGGGACTTTGAGGACTGTCTTATGGCCACCTGCGCCAAATCAATCCGCTGTGATTACATCATTACCCGCAACAAAAAAGATTTTGAAGAATTTGACATTCCGCTGCTTACCCCGACAGAATTTCTGCAGCAGCTTTTATGATCATGCACAGCTTTCTGTGGGATTTCTGTTCGTCATACTCCCCGCATGGTAAGCTGTATCCTTTTCTTTTTCAAATCCACGCTTATAACCTTTACATCCACAATGTCGCCCACGCTGACCGCTTCCAGCGGATGCCTGATATAGCGGTCCGTGATCTGGGAGATATGCACCAGTCCGTCCTGATGGACACCGATATCCACGAACACACCGAAGTCAATTACATTTCTCACTGTGCCTTTCAGTATCATTCCCTCTTTCAAGTCCTTCATCTCAAGGACGTCCGTGCGCAGGATGGGTTTCGGCATCTCTTCCCTCGGGTCGCGCGCCGGTTTCTCCAGCTCTTTCACGATATCTCTTAATGTGATGTCTCCCACGCCCAGCTCCTCTGCCAGCTTCTTATAATCCTTGATCGTAAGGGAAAGTCCGGTCAGGTTATGCTGCGCCACGTCTTCCGTAGTATATCCCTGCTTTTTCAGAAGCTTCTCCGCCGCGTCATAGCTCTCCGGATGAACGCCCGTCGCGTCCAGAGGGTTCTTTCCTCCCGTGATCCGCATGAAACCCGCGCACTGCTCATATGCTTTCGGCCCCAGCTTCGGCACTTTGAGAAGCTCCCGCCTGTCTGCGAACCGCCCGTTCTCCTCGCGGTATGTCACGATATTTTTCGCCACTGCGGCGCTGATGCCCGATATATAGGACAACAACGGCGCTGACGCTGTATTTAAGTCCACGCCCACTTTGTTCACACAGTCCTCCACAACACCGTTTAGCGACTCTCCCAATTTTTTCTGGTTCATGTCATGCTGGTACTGCCCCACACCGATGGATTTCGGATCGATCTTCACCAGTTCCGCCAACGGATCCTGAAGACGGCGCGCGATGGACGCCGCGCTCCTCTGTCCCACATCGAACTTCGGGAACTCCTCGCTTGCCAGCTTGCTCGCGGAATAGACGGACGCACCCGCCTCGTTGACAATCACATACTGCACCTTCTCCTCGGGAATTTCTTTTAACAGCTCTACGATGAACTGCTCGGACTCTCTGGAAGCAGTTCCGTTTCCAAGGGAAATCAGCGAGATGTGGTACTTGGGGATGATCTTTTTGAGCAGGTCTTTGCTCGCCTTAATCTTCTGCGGTGTGGTCGGAGCGGTCGGATAAATGACTGTCGTGCCGAGAACCTTACCCGTCGGGTCAACCACCGCCAGCTTACACCCGGTACGGAACGCAGGGTCCCAGCCGAGCACGACTCTCCCCGCGATCGGCGGCTGCATAAGAAGCTGGTGCAGATTCTTCCCGAACACCTCGATAGCGCCGTCCTCCGCTTTTTCCGTCAGCTCATTTCTGATCTCTCTTTCAATCGCTGGAGCAATAAGCCTCTGATAACTGTCCGCCACAGTTTCCTTTAACACAGGCGTTGTATAAGGATTGTCCTTGTGAATCGTCTGTTTTTCCAGATAACGCAGAATATCCTCCTCGGGCGCCTCCACCTTCACGGTCAGAAACTTCTCCTTCTCTCCTCTGTTCAGGGCAAGGATACGGTGTCCTGCCAGCTTTGCCACCGATTCCTCGAACTCATAATACATCTCATACACAGACTCAGCGTCCGCGTCCTTTGCCGCAGAGAGGATCTTTCCCTTCTGCATGGTCACTTTACGGATATGGCTGCGGTAGTCCGCATTGTCCGAAATGCTCTCCGCGATAATGTCAAGAGCGCCCTGTATTGCGTCCTGCGCAGTCTTTACTTCCTTTTCCTCTGAAACGCCTTCCTTTCCTGCCGTAATGTATTCCTTCGCCGTCTCTTCGAGAGGCTCCTTCGCCTGCTGAAGCAGGATGAAAGCGGCAAAAGGCTCCAGTCCCTTCTCCTTGGCGATCGTTGCCCTTGTTCGCCGTTTCGGACGGTACGGGCGGTACAGATCCTCCACTGCCACCTGCGTCTCAGCCGCAAGGATCTGCGCCTTTAGCTCCTCTGTCATCTTCCCCTGCTCCTCAATACTGGAGATGACCTGCTCCTTTTTCTCCTCCAGATTGCGCAGATATACAAGACGCTCGTGGAGCTTTCTAAGCTGCTCGTCATTGAGCGATCCGGTCGCCTCTTTCCGGTATCTTGAAATAAAGGGGATCGTATTTCCCTCGTCGATCAGATTCACCGCTGCGTCTGTCTGCCAGCGTTTTACATTAAGCTCTTCTGTCAGTTTTTGGTTGATATCCATAACCCATATTCCTCTCATTGTTTTTGCACTGTACGCCGTCCATTATATCAAAATGCCGCCCCAAACGCCAGACCGACTTCTGAAACACCTTTGCAACTATCCGCCATTTAATTCAGGGATATTTCTTTATAAGAATATCCGGAAGCGGAGAATCATTTTAGAAGTGCAGTTAGCGGTCAGGGGTGGGGATGCGCGTTTCTGTTCCGAGCCGGAATCCGGGAGCGGACTAAAGGACTGCGGGACTGTTTAAGGACAAAGCGGCACAATGGGGAACTCATTTCATTCAGACAACCCCATTATGCCGCTTAACAACATTCCCTTATCCCTAAGCCGCTCCAACAGATTCCTCTAAGTCACAGAAACCCCGCATCCCCACCCCTAACCGCTGACTGCTTTCTAAAATTTATCGACTGCTTCCTACTACTATACAAAGCGAAAATGCCCCAATCAAATAGGCACAAATACAGCCTGTTTCGAAAGTCTTTCGGAGAGGAGTGCAGTACCGGGCAGGCGACTTCGCAGGGGTAATAGTAAAACTTAAGATCCCGGATTCGGCCCTTAGGGATTTTGGTGGAATTGTCTGAGGCGAAGCCGAGTTGTCCGCCGAAATCCCTGTTTTTCGGACGGATTCGGGATCATTAGTTTTTCTTGTGCCCCGAAGCGGAACCAGACTGGCATCGCACTCCTTGTAGAATAGATCTTCGTAAATAGAGCCTGTTTTCGTCTATTTGACTTAGAGGGCGTTAGTGAATCAAATGGCTGACTGTTACCACTTTTTCAATAAAATCTTCGACAACCCATTGACATAACGAAAAAAGTATTATATAATTACTTTCGCTGTGAACGAAACAGCAAATATATTATGTGCGATTAGCTCAGCTGGATAGAGCGTCTGGCTACGGACCAGAAGGTCGG
>ERZ1643251.3699-NODE-3699-length-13903-cov-5.612724_pt1 | contig 13903 bp, 4 predicted proteins | sample MGYA00579261_ERZ1643251 | MGnify/ENA primary metagenome ERZ1643251 (study PRJEB29033, sample SAMEA4952267) | chicken gut metagenome | biome: Broiler Chicken; feature: Gastrointestinal Tract; material: Caecum | place: Ireland | collected 2018 | study: Broiler... | reverse complement strand
AGGGGACCCCTTCGGGGTGTCGGTTGACGCTGAAGGTTGTGGGTTCGCCCGACGCGAGGAGGAATACTTGCCCCAAAATCATTCCGACGATGCGGCGCACGAGGCTTTATGCCGAAGTATCCCCGGCGGACACACCAAAAAGACGGATTTATCCGTCTTTTTTTATGCGTGTCAGCCGCCGTGCGAAGCTCAACCGAGGGGACCCCTTCGGGGTGTCGGTTGACGCTGAAGGTTGTGGGTTCGCCCGACGCAAAGAGGAATATTTGCTTGCAAAAGCATTCCGACGATGCGGCGCACGAGGCTTTATGCCGAAGTATCCCCTCCCCAAAAAACAAAGCCCGTCTTTGTCATTTTTCATTTTACAATGTCTGAAGAAAAAATTGTATGCCGCAACTGCTTACATAATTTGTAATTTTGAATAATTATAACCAAATCTTATAGATTTTATATTTATTACGGACATTGATTTTGTATATTTTATATATGGATGAAAAATGGATGAAAATGGTTGAAATTCGTACTCACAATTTTTTGACAGAGCGAAAAAAACATGATATTATAATGTGGATTAATAATTGGGTGATCAGACAAATCTGCAGGGAATGAAAAAACAAGCGGAACGCCTGATTTCCAAAAAGGAGCAGACGATGAATAAGACAAGTCAAAAAAGACGGTTCGGAATTTTATTTGCCGCCGTCGGCATGATCTGTTGTTTCCTGGCCGCAGCATTGCTGGCGGCATGCAACAATCAGCCTGCTGCCCAGTCCGGCGACGAAGTCGGCGTCTATTATTACGACGACACAGACCGCAACACGCAGTCCCTGATCACGCTTGGTCAGGGATGCTCTTTCACGCTCGTGCTGGACGATGAAGCCATAAGCGGAACCTACTCGCTTGACGGGGAGACGCTTACTCTCACGCAGACTGATTCCAAGACTCTGACCGCCACGCTGCGCAATGACGTCATCACCCTCACGTATGAGAACGTACAGATGCGCTTTTTGAAAAAGCTCTATTTTACGGTTACGTTTGATACGACGGGCGGGAGCGAAATGGAGGCAGTCAGCGTTCTCAACGGGAAAACGGTCTCCAAGCCTGTTTCCGATCCGACGCGCGAAGGATATGTATTCCTCGGCTGGTATACGGATGCACAGTTCACCTCCCCCTATCTGTTCGGCGCACAGCCCGTTACGGGAGATCTTACGCTGTATGCACGCTGGGCACAGACGACGCCCGGCGAGACCGAGTACACCATCTCCTACAATCTCGGCTATGACGGCGAAGAAATTGCCGACAGTCAGACGATCGGAGGAAAGCTCTATCTGCCCGCAACGCCCGCCGCAAGGGAAGGCTATCGCTTTGTCGGCTGGTGGGTGAGCATGGAGAACGATCGCGAGCGCCTCTCCTACCGCTACGAAGAGCCCTCTTCGACGGCGGAAGGCACGCTGTTCAACGCGGACACGACGCTGTTCGCCGTCTGGCAGGCGGAGGATGCGGAATACGCCACTCCCGCCGTCAGCGTCTCGCAGCAGGCGATCAGCTGGGAGTCGGTCGGTTCGGCGGCATATCTCATCTCGGTGACCGCGCCCGACGGAACGGCGCTTTACACCAATCAGCGCACGACCAGCACGACCTTCCCCATCACCTTTGACGAATCGGGTGCGTACCGCGTGGAAGTCACTGCCGTCAACGCAGGCGGAAGCGCCGTCTCCGATCCCGCCGTGCGCTACTATGTCAATCACGCACTCGCAAGAGTTTCCGATCTTCGCGTCATTGAGCCGAGCGTCCTTGTGTTCAGCGGCGTCGAGAATGCACAAAAATATCTCATCACCATCGACTGCGGCGATAAGGCGCATACGCACACCGCATTCGACAACGGAACTTCCCTCTACTACAACTTCTCTAACTGCGAGATGCAGCCGGGCGGAATCCGCTTCACCGTCGAGGCCGTCGCAGACGGATACGCTTCCTCCAAGGCAACGTTCGTCTTTGAGCGCAACCTTGCAAGCGCGGAAAACCTCACCGTCACGGACGACGTCCTCACCTGGGACAGCGTCCCCGGTGCAACTTCCTACAACGTGCAGATCGGCGACGACATCTACACCGTGTTCAAGCCGTCCTTCTCGCTCAAAACGCTCACCGCGGGCAGCTATGCGATTTCTGTGACGCCCGTCGCAAAGGGATTCAACTCCCCTGCCGCGGCACAGCTGTCCTTTGACAAGACAACGCCCGCCCTTCCCGCAGACCTCAGTCTTAAAGACATGACGTTCTCCTGGACACAGGCGGAAGCGGATGCAAATTACTTCCTTGTCGTGAACGGCAACGAGATCGCCGTGGACGCAGGCACAACCTCCTATGATCTGACCGACCTCTTTACCTGGGCAGACGGAACGGACTACTCCCTGCAGCTCAAGGTCGTCAAGGGAGACGCCTCGGCGCTGAGCGATGTGTTCACCTTCCGCTACAACGCGCTCGATCCCACCGTGGTCTACGACGGCGGCATCCTCAGCTGGAAGCCCGTCGCAGGCGCACAGAAGTACGAGATCCGCATGAACGGCGACGATTCCTCGCTCATCTCCGTCGAAAACGGCATTGCAAAGTATGAGCTTACCTCCCTTGCAAAGGAAGGGCTCAATACCATCGAAGTGCGCTTTACGAGCGAGGGTTACACCTCCGAATGGGCTCCGGTGAGCGTCTTTGCCCACGCCGTCATCTTTGACAGCCGCGGCGGCAGTGCAGTCGAGACCGTCTACAAGGCAGTCGGCGACCGCGTCGTCCTTCCCGAACCCACCGCCAAGACAGGCTATGATTTCGTCGCATGGTACTCGACGCCCAACGGTCCCGAAAGCAACGGCGCAGCTTACACCGACGAATTCTTTGTCAGCGCAGGCGAACTTGTCCTCTATGCTTACTATGAGCCCAAGGCTTACACCATTCACTACAGCGGCGCCGACGGACTCACGACGGACACCGTCCGCTACGGCGAAGACTTCACGCTTGCCGTGCCGCAGTCGGATGACGCAACGCGCGCGTTCGGCGGCTGGTACAGCTCCCCCTACGGCGCGGGCATCGCTTACACGGATGCCTACGGCAATTCCGTCGCACCCTGGGATATCGCGGAGGACGGGATCACCGTCTACGCCTTCTGGGTGGATGCAGTTCTCACTTACACCGCCGTCGGAAATGGCTATGCGGTGAGCGCGGGCGCCCGTATCAATCTGGTTGCCTCCGTCACGGTGCCCTCCACCTACAACGGCGCGAAAGTCACGCAGATCGCGGGCAGCGCCTTTGCGAACTGCGCAAGTCTCAAGGAAATCAACCTGCCCGATACGATCGAACAGATCGCAACGGCAACGGCATTTACGGGCTGCACCGCACTCGAAGCCGTCAATGTCTACTCGGCAGGCGCAACGACGCCCCGCTACACCTCGCAGGACGGCGTGCTCTTTGACAGCGGCAGCGCGGATGCGCCGCACGCCATGCGCCCCGCCTATATCCCCTCTGCCAAGACGGGAACCTACCGCATCCCCGACGGCGTGGATATCATCCCCCGCGCCGCATTCACGGGAAGCATGATCGAAAAGGTCATCATCCCCGCAAGCGTAACCGCCATCGAAGCTGAGGCGTTCGCAGACTGCGCATATCTCTCCTCCGTCGTGTTCGAACAGCCGGGTCTCGGGAAGCCCTCGCTCACCATCGGCGAGAGAGCCTTCAAAAACTGTGAGCTTCTCACCTCCATTACCCTTCCCGCAAGACTTCAGAACATTTCCCTTCAGAAATACGTCCAGCGCAACAGCTCCTTTGAATCGCTCGACGAGCTGACAGAGGACGCGCCCGACGCCTTCCTCGGCTGCACCGCACTTGAACGCATCGACGTTGCGTACAACGCCTCCGCCGTGTACACCGCCAACGACGGCGTGCTGTTCACCGACAGCGGCAGAACGCTCGTCTACTTCCCCGCCGCCAAGAGCGCATCGGACTACGTCTTCCCCACGACCGTCAGATCGGTCGCGGCAGGCGCCTTCCTCGGCTGCTCGCTCTCGGGCGCGCTGAACATCTCCGCAGGCATTACGAGCATCGGCGACTTCGCCTTTGCAGGCACTGCCATCTCCGAAGTCTCCTTTGCAAGCGACGGCGTCGGTCTGAGCGCCGTGACGGTGGGTGCATATGCGTTCTACGGCTGTGAAGACATCGAAACACTGACCTTTGCCGAAGGAAGCAACGTCACCGAGCTCGGCACAGGCGCATTCAAAGACTGCGAGAAGCTCCCCAAAGTGATCATTCCCGCATCCATGAAGACGGTCGGCGACGAAGCGTTTGCAAACTGCGGCACCTATGACGACTCGTTTACCGTCACCATTGCCCGGGGCACCAATCAACTGACTTTCGGAAACGGCGTTTTCTCGGGCTGCACCATCGATACGCTCAGCATCCCCAGCAATGTCACACTCTCCGCAGACTTCCTGAGCGGACTTGAGATCGAAAACATCATCATCGCGGAAGATCACCCCACGCTCGCATCGGAAGACAACGTTCTCTATATCAAGGGCGCCGACGGTCAGAAAGAGACACTCCTTCTGTACCTCTCCGATGTCGCGGATTTCACCGTCCCCAACGGCGTCAAGTCCATCGCGGCAAATGCGTTCTACGGCAATTTCTCCCTGACGAACATCTCCCTTCCCGAGAGCATTACCGCCATCGGTGAAAACGCATTCTACAAATGCTACTATCTTGAGACGGTGACCTTCAACGGAACAAACTCGCAGGCCCTCACGATCGGCGACAATGCCTTTGCGTACACCAACCTCAAGGCTTTTGTCCTTCCCGAGCGTCCTGTCACGATCGGCGCCTATGCATTCTCGGAAATCGGGTATTGGACCGATGAGAGTCTCGACTCCATCGATCTGGGCGGTACGGTGTCCATCGGCGACTATGCGTTCTACAAGACGGGCGAAGCGCTCGAACTCACCATCCCCGCGACAGTCAAGACCATCGGCAATCATGCCTTTGAAGGAAACGGATATTCCTACCTGACCAACTATCTCTCCTCCGTCACCTTCGAGGAAGGCTCCACGCTGGAGACGATCGGAGCCTATGCGTTCAGCAAAGCGAAGATCTCCTCCTTCAACGTTCCCGCCTCGGTCACATCGATCGGCGCATACGCTTTCTATTACTGCAGCGAACTCACTTCCCTCACCTTTGAGGAAGGCACCGCGCCCCTCACCTTCGGCACGACTTACGGCAACGATACGGGGAATGTGCTCAACGAGACCTTGGTCACGGAAATCCATTTCCCCGGCAGGCTCACTGTCATCGGAGAGCGCGCGTTCGACCGCAATTCGAAGATCGAGACAGTCACGTTCGGCGATCAGTACACAGACAGCGACTTCACGAAGAGCAACCTTACGACCATCGGCGAGGGCGCATTCCGATATGCTTCCGCGCTCAGCGCCATCACCATCCCCGCAAGCGTCAAAAATACCGACGTCATTGCGATCGGCAATGAAGCGTTCCTCGAAAGCGGTCTTACCTCCGTCACCTTTGAAGAGAGCGACGAAGGCGTGCTCACCATCGGCACGAGCGCATTCAGCGGCTGCAAGTCTTTGCTCAGCATGAACCTTCCCAAGCGGCTCGGCGATTTCACCTCGGGCAGCACGACCATCCCCGCTCTTGCGAACGGAACAGGCGTATTCCCCACCGCCGACGATGACGGCAACGGATTCAACTCTGTATCCATCACGGAGGGCAACGCACTCTATGCCTCCAAGGACGGCATTCTCTACACGAGCGACTTCAAAGAACTCGTCTACTGCCCGCCCGCAAAGGAAGGGACTGTGGAAGTGGATGCCCGCACAGAGCGCATCGGTACAAACGCCTTTGCAAACTGCAAAAAGCTCACGGCGATCACGTTCCCCGCAGACAGCGTCTGCAAACAGATCGGCGCAGGCGCGTTCTCGGGATGCAGCCTCCTTGTCAATATGGAGCTCCCCGACAGCGTCGCAGCGATCGGCGAAGGCGCCTTCCTCAACTGCAATGAGCTCGTCTCCCTGCGCCTGCCCGCCTCGCTCTCCTCGTTCGATCCCGCCATGCTCGGATGCAAGAAGCTGACCGACCTCACGGTAAGCGAAAACAACCCCAACTTCAGCTCCGTTGACGGCGTGCTCTTCTCCAAGGATAAGACGACCCTCGTCTACTATCTGCCCACCCGTGAGAATGCGGAATATACCGTCCCCGACGGCACCAAGGAGATCGCAGACAAGGCATTCTCCGAAAATGTCAGCCTGACAAAGGTCACTTTACCCGCCTCCCTGGAGCGCGTCGGCGCAAACGCTTTCTCCAACTGCATGAGCCTGGAAACGGTCTCCTTTGCGGCAGAGAGCAAACAGCTGGTCATCGATGACCGTGCATTCAACAATACCGCCGTCTCCTCCGTCTCGCTTCCCGCAGGCGTGAGCGCACTCGGCGACGAAGTATTCACCAACTCCGCTCTTGCCGAAATCGAGTTTGCGGCAAACAGCTCGCTCACCGCACTCGGCAACAATGTGTTCAGCAATACCGACCTTGTCAACGTCACTCTCCCTGCGGGGCTGCGCGTCCTTGGAAACAGCGTGTTCCGAAATTGTACGCTTCTTGAAAGCGCCGTTCTTCCCGAAGGACTGACGACCATGGGCGACGCCACTTTCTACGGATGCAGCGCGCTGACTTCGGTCAGTCTGCCCTCCACCCTTCACACGATGGGAACGGAGACCTTCTATGGCTGCTCCAGTCTCACAAGAATCACCTTTGCGGCAAATTCTCAGATCGAGACGCTCTCCTATGACACGTTCTCGGACTGCACGAGCCTCGAGGAGATCGAACTTCCTGCAAGCCTTACGGAAATTGCCGGCAAGGACACCGAAAACAGCAGCAGCTACGGATTGTTCCAGAATATGACTTCGCTCAAGCGAGTGACCTTCGCGGAAGGCAGCAAGTGTCTCGTGATCGGCGCATCCGCATTCGAGGGTTCGAGCCTTGAGAGCTTCACCATCCCCTCCTCGGTGACGACGATCGGAAGCCGTGCATTCGCATCCACGAAGCTGACGCAGATCAGCATTCCCAGAACGGTGACGCGCATGGACAACTACGCGTTCAGCAGCTGCACCCTCCTCGAAGAGGTGCGCATCGAAGCAGGCCTCGTCGCCATTCCCGAATACGCATTCCAGAACAACACCGCACTTGTGTCCGTCAACATTCCGGCGACCGTCACATCTGTCGCCGCCACGGCATTCAACGGCTGCACGGCACTCAAATCGATCAACCTCGATTCCGCGAATACCGCACTCACCGTGGAAGACGGCGTACTCTACAATGCGGCAAAGACAGAGATCCTGTTCATGCCCGCCGCGATCGAGAGTTTCCGCATCCCCGCAGAACTCACAACGTCGAACCTGCCCGCGATCTTAAGCGGTGCCGCCGGGCTCGAAGAGATCACCGTCGAGGAAGGCAACCCCGTGTACCGCGCCTCGGGCGGCGCACTCTACGACATGAACTGGAATCTGCTGCTCATCCCCGCAGCCATGACGGAATTCGTCATTCCCAAGGAAGTCACCTCTCTGACCGTAAAAGATGCCAACGAAAACACCTTGTTCTACGGAAAGGCAATCAAAACGATCACCTATGAGGACGGCCGCACACAGGGACTCAGGATCCAGTCGGGCGCAATGGGTCAGGGCGTGTTCGTCGGACTTTCCGCTCTCGAATCCGTCGTCCTTCCCGATGACACCGTGATCGGCGCATATGCATTCTTCCACTGCGCAAAACTCACGTCCGTCACCTTCGGAGCGGGCACGGGAACGATCGGCGCCAACGCCTTTGCAGGAACAGGCATCAAGAACCTCGTTCTCACCGAAGGCTTTACGTCGATCGGCAAGGAAGCGTTTTTAAGCTGCACCGCTCTTGTCTCCGTCACATTCCCCGCTTCCCTCACCTCCATCGACGCAACGGCGTTCAACGGCTGCTCCGCTCTTGCTCAGCTCAGCTTAAACGCAGGGAGCAATTCCTTCGCCCTTGAAAACGGCGTGCTGTACAACAAGGACAAGACAGAGATCATCCTGATGAGCACCACCCTTACCTCCTTTGAACTGCCCGCCTCGTTCACTTCCGATGCCTTCCTTCAGGCACTCAAGGCAAATACGGGTCTGCAGTCCGTCACGGTCGCACAGGGCAACACGGCATATCAGGCGGCGTTCGGCGCACTCTATGATATGGAATGGAACCTCGTCTTCGTTCCTACAGGCATGACCACATTCAAAATCCCGAAGGATGTCACTCATCTCGGCCCCGACGGTCTCTTCTCGGGCACCGCAGTTGAAACAGTTACCTTTGAGGATGGCGGCACACAGCCCCTCGAGCTCGTCGGCTACAACGGCGGATTCTCCGGCGCCAGCGTCTTCCAGGGTGCATCCAAACTCACCACCGTCAACTTGCCCGCAAGAGCTTCCATCGGCGAATATGCGTTCTTCAGCATGTCCTCTCTCACGAGCGTTACCTTGAGCGAAGGCATTACAAGCATCGGATACCGCGCATTCAATTCCTGCTCGAAGATCGAACGGCTCGTCATCCCCGCCTCCGCAAAGGTCGACGGTCAGGCGTTCCGCTACTGGACCTCTTCGCAGACCATCGTTGTTCCCTTCGCAGAGGGAGACGATCCCGTCAACAACGGAATGGGCTGGAATTCGTCGTGGAAGATGGGATGCAGCGCAAAGATCGAATATACTGCCGCAACGACTGAGTCGTAATTGCCTGCAACAAAGACAAAAACACACTCGTTCCTTTTCGGCAAAATCCATGAGCGATTGAGCAAGGGAACAGCAAAGCCGCAACCTGTTGCGTTAAAAAAACGTAACAGGCTGCGACGAGAATGAAACAAAGCTGTAAATGCTGCGATGCAGGGACATCGTAACAAACTGCGGCGAGAAAGCAACAAAGCCGTAATCGCTTACGGCACAGACAAAAAATCATCCAAATTTCCGTTCGGCGGGAGCACGACTCCCGCCCGGACGAAAAGGAGTACTATGGATAAGAAACAAGACCTATTGCAAACTTATAAGAAGCGCATGATCGCAACCGCGATCGTCTCGTCGGTCGGATTCGGCGTCATGATCGGTGCAGGCGCCGCCTTCCTTACGGCATTTTTGTGCTGGCTGTTGAGTTTTGGAAGCATCTGGCTCACGGTAGGCATCGGGATCGGCGCGGCGCTCGTGAGCGGAGTTCTTTTATACTTCCTGCGCCTGCGCCCCACCGAACAGGACGTGGTGCGTCAGATCGACCGCATGGGGCTCGAAGAGCGCGCCGTCACGATGGCGGAACTGCGCGACGTCGATACCCCGATGGCAAGACTGCAGCGCTCGGACGCAACCACACAGATCGGCGGCGTTTCGCCCCGTCAGGTCAAAAAGACATTCCGCCTTTATACCCTTCCCAAGGGCGCGTCTGCCGCACTGAGCATTCTGCTCGTTGCGGCGATCGGCATGACGACGGTCACGGGACTGACGCAGGCAGGCATCATCCCCGATCCCGGGATCGTCACGCCCGAGCAAGAGAAATTCGTCACGGTCAGCTATCTTGTGGAAGAAGGCGGCGAGATCGAGGGTGAGGCAGATCAGATCCTCACCTCGGGCGAGGACGCAACGCCCGTTGTGGCAGTTGCCGAGGACGGCTGGACGTTCGTCCGCTGGAGCGACGGCGGAAAGACCACGCAGCGCACCGATCGCGGCATTACGGCAGATCTTACGGTGACGGCGATCTTTGAGGAGATCGGCGAGGACGGCGACGGCGACGAAGACGGCAGCATATCCGACGACGTGGAAGGCGACTATGACCAGAACGCCCCCGACCCCGACGAAAACGACGGCTCCGGCGCAAGCGGCGACGGCGGCGACGGCGGCGAAGGCGACGGCGACGGCTCCACGGGCGAAGGCAGCGGCGAAGGCTCGGGCGGTCAGGAAGGCGAAGGCCAGGGCGACGGTCAGGGCGAAGGCGCAGGCGGCGGCTGGTCGGACAGCAACCAGATCATCGACGGCAGCACCGACTACCGCGACGTGTTTGACACCTATTACGACATGGCGATGGAGATCATCAAGAACGGCGGCGAACTTCCGCAGGAACTGCGCGAATTCATCGAAAAATATTTCGGCAGTCTCTGATCTTCTACGTTAAGACACAGGCACAATGGATTTTTCCCGCACATTTACCGATACTATATTACTTTAAGGAATACAAAAACCATGATTACAGCACAGAGCGTACAGCAATTCAGCAAACAGTGCGAAAACATCTTTGCACAGATCCGCCGCGACGTGATCGGACAGACCGAAGTCGTGGAGGGCACGGTCATTGCGATGATCGCAGGCGGCAACGTCCTTTTGGAGGGCGTCCCCGGCGTCGGCAAGACGAGACTCGTCCGCACGCTCGGCCGTGTGTTCGATCTCCCCTTCTCGCGTATCCAGTTCACGCCCGACCTGATGCCTGCAGACGTCACGGGTACCAATATTATTGTAAAGGACGAGAACGGGAACTCGCAGTTCCAGTTCCAGCCCGGTCCCATCTTCAGCAACATCATCCTTGCGGACGAAATCAACCGTGCGACCCCGAAAACGCAGTCGGCGCTCCTTGAGGCAATGCAGGAGCACACCGTGACCGTCATGGGCGTCTCGAGAAAGATGAACGAGCCCTTCTTCGTGCTTGCGACGCAGAACCCCGTCGAGCAGGACGGTACCTATCCCCTGCCCGAGGCACAGATGGACCGCTTCATGTTCAAGCTCATCGTTCCCAACCCCAGCCTTGACGAGCTCATGTCCATCGTCAACATGACGCAAAAGACGATGGCGGAAGTCTCCGAAGCCGCCTGCAGCGGTGCGGAACTGCTCGCCATGCGCGCAACCGCCAACCAGATCCCCGTCTCCGAACAGCTCATGCGCTATGCAATGCGCCTGTGCTCGGCGACCCACCCCGACAGCGAGTGCGCCTCCGAAGCGGCAAAGAAGTACATCCGTCTGGGCGCGAGCCCCCGTGCGGGACAGTCGCTCATCTCGGCGGCAAAGGTCAAGGCGCTCATGAAGGGACGCCTGAGCGTCAGCGAGGAGGACGTCAACGAACTCGCGCTTCCCGTTCTTCGCCACAGAATCAAGATGAACTTCGAGGCGATCGCAGAGCGCATCGCTCCCGATGAAGTCATCCGCATGATCATTGCGGAAGTCGGCAAAACGGGCGGCGCAGACAATGCGAAAAAAGCCGCAGCTGCAGAGAAAACGGACAACGCAGCTTTCGCCGCGTCCGAGGAGATTGCCCCCGCAAAGGAAGAAAAAAAGCGCAGGTTCGGTAGAAAATAATGAAGGTATCTTACCTCAACGACGAGTTTTTCCGCCGTCTGGAGACGTGCGCGCTCAGTCTGCGCAAAGATCTTTCGGGTTTCTTCGGCGGAAAACACCTCGTCAATTCCTACGGTCAGACGGTGGAATTCGCCGACTACCGTGAGTATATGCTCGGCGACGACATCCGCCGCATCGACTGGAACCTCTACAGCCGCTTTGAAAAGTTTTTCCTCAAACTGTTCACCGACGAGCGGCAGATGCACACGCAGATCTTTCTCGACTGTTCCGCCTCCATGGGCAGAGTCAGCGAAAAGAAAGCGGCATACGCGCTTGCGTTTGCCGCCGCACTCGGCTTTTTGTCGGTGCATAACATGGACAAACTCACCTTCCGCACCATTCACGGAAAGGTCGCTTCCGACCCCTACGGACTCATCGTGGGGAAGAACGCCTTTTTCCGCGCCGTCGGGCAGTTCGACGCGATCGACTTCAGCGAGGACGCAGACCTCGGCAATGCCGTTGCAAACTGCGGAGATCTCTCGCAAGGCAACGGGCTGAGCGTCATCATCTCCGATTTCTTCACCGTGAGCGACTGGAAAAAGGCCGTCGATTACCTCTGCTTCAAAAACAGGCAGGTCCTGCTCGTACAGGTGATGACCCCCGAGGAGGCAGACCCCTCCTACAGCGGAAGAATCAGCCTCATCGATTCCGAATCGGAAGCGGCAGAGGACGGTCGCAATATGAAACTGCGCATCACGCGCAGCATGCAGCAGGCCTATGAAGAAGCACTTCACGACTACCTTGCCGATATGAACTCCTTCTGCGCATCGCGCGGAGCGGGCTTCGTGTCGGTCAGAACCGATCAGCCGATCGAAAGAGTACTTTTCAGCGAGTTGCTGAAAACCGGGATATTAGAATGACTTTATTACTACCTTTGGGGCTGTTGGGCCTAATTTCTCTTGCGGTCCTTCTTCTCATCTATCTCCTTCGCCCCAACTACCAGCAAAAGCTCGTTTCCAGTACCTTTGTCTGGAAGCTGAGTTTAAAGTACAAAAAAAACCGCATGCCCATCAGCAGACTGCGCAACATTCTCATCCTCATCCTGCAGCTGCTGCTTCTCGCGTGCCTTGCCGTGATGATGGCGCAGCCTGCCGTTGCGATCGCCACCGCGCCTTCCAAAAACGAGAAGGTCGCCATCATCGACGCATCTGCGGGCATGATGGTCGCCTCGGACAACGAGACGCGTTTCGATCGGGCGATCGCATCCGTCAAAGAGCTTGCACAGACCGCCTTTCAGCATGAGGACGGCATTCTGTCCGTGATCATCGCCGACGGCGATGCACACTTTGCGATCTCCCGTCTCACGGCGGAAGATCCCGACGAGATCGAGCGTCAGCTTGCCCTGCTCGGCGACAACACCTGCGGCTACGGCGCGGCGGACATCGACGGCGCCGCCAAGCTTGCGCAGGACGTGCTCGACGTCAATCCCGAAGCACAGGTCATCCTCTACACGGGAACGCAGTACCTCGATCAGGGAAGATTCACCGTTGTTGACGTCTCGGGTGACGACGACTGGAACGCCGCCGTCCTCAATGTGACCCCCGTGCTCAGCGAGAGCAATACCTATTCCTTTACGGTGGATGCGGGCTGCTACGGTCAGGCAAAGCCGATGACGGTGACTTGCGAACTCATCGGCGTCAACGGCGAGGCCAATTCCTCGCCGCGCGTTGCGACCAAGACAGAGTATTTTACCGACCTTGAACCCGAAAAGACGATCACGTTCACCGCTGCCGATTTTGAAGGCAGCGGCGAAGCCATCCTCTCCTTCCGCGAGATGTATGTGCACGTGGACGAGCAGGATACCTTCCAGCGCGACAACGCCTTCAACGTATACGGCGGCACCAAACAGACCATCCGCATTCAGTATTCGAGCAGTCAGCCCAACAACTTCTTCTACGATCTTTTAAGCCCCCTGCGCGAGATCAAGCGCAATCAGTGGAATATCCAGATCGTGGAGACCTCCCCCTCCAATGCGGCAACCGAAGGGTTCGACCTCTACGTCTTTGAACACACCATGCCCGACGTCACGCCGACGGACGGCGTCGTGCTCTTTGCAGACCCCGACAAGGCGCCCACGGGAAGCGGCTTGCAGCTTGGCGATATCGAAAAGACGGGCGGAAGTTTCACGCTTGCTCTCGGAGAACCGCACCCCATCACAGCGCTTATGGACCCTGTGCGCATTCCGACGATCAGCGAATACCGCCGCGTCTATCCGAGCGAAGGATACTCGGAACTTTTATACTGCAACGGTGAACCCATCCTGCTCGCAAAGAACGAGCCGAATGCAAAAATCGTGGTGCTTGCGATCAGCTTTTCGCAGTCCGACTACAGCGTGACGCCCGATTTCCCCATCATGATGTACAATTTATTCCAATACTATATTCCCGCGACGCTCACGTCCAACGCCTTTGAAGTGGGCGAGACCGTGAAGCTCAACGCGCGCGGCGAGTCGCTCTCCGTTGACGGACCCGACGGGAAGTATGAATTTACTTCCC
>ERZ1643251.3694-NODE-3694-length-13931-cov-4.165970_pt1 | contig 13931 bp, 9 predicted proteins | sample MGYA00579261_ERZ1643251 | MGnify/ENA primary metagenome ERZ1643251 (study PRJEB29033, sample SAMEA4952267) | chicken gut metagenome | biome: Broiler Chicken; feature: Gastrointestinal Tract; material: Caecum | place: Ireland | collected 2018 | study: Broiler... | reverse complement strand
GAAAGGAAGAATATATGGGTTTCGTAGTTTTACACATGGAAAAGGCGCACGGCAGTTATATTAAAACTGCCCCATAGGAACATACAATGTTGAAAACTTTTTTGTTCAAATATTCCCATACCTCAAAAGATTATTGTATCTTTGTACAAAAATTGTCAAGTCAAAAGATTACCAATGATGTTTGCAGATAAAATCAAACAGCTAAGAGAGCAAAACAACTTGTTGCAACGACAACTGTCCGCTGCTCTCGAAATCGACAATGGTCTATACAGCAAAATAGAACGTGGTGAACGCCGAGCCAAACGTGAACAGGTCGTTAAACTTGCCGAAATACTCAAAGTCGACCAAGAAGAACTGCTTACTCTTTGGCTTGCCGACCAAGTTTACACTGTGGTAAAAGGTGAAAATAACGCCAACAAAGTTCTAAATGTAGTACAAGAAAATATGGTTGAATATGGAAAAAAATAAATATATAAACCAAGTAATACAAGGTGATTGCTTGGAAATTATGCCAAATATCCCCGACAAGTCCATTGATATGATTCTTTGCGATTTGCCTTATGGTACAACGCAAAATAAATGGGATTCAGTAATAGACCTAAAAAAACTTTGGGCGGAATATACTCGAATTATTAAGGATAACGGAGCTATTGTTTTAACTGCGCAAGGTCTGTTTACTGCTAAACTAATAATAAGCAACGAAAGTTGGTTCAAATATAAAATCGTATGGATAAAATCGAAATCGACAAACTTTCTCAATGCTAAGAAACAACCACTTCGCAAACATGAGGATATTTGTGTGTTTTATAAAAATCAACCTACATACAATCCCCAAATGACAAAGGGCGAAAGTTATGACAAAGGCATCCGCAAAGACCAATACACAGGCAGCTATGGCGATTTTAAGCCCCGCCATGTTCAAAGTAACGGACAACGCTACCCTAATGATGTAGTTTGTTATGAAGAACAAAATATTGAGGATTTCGTGTATTTTAAAACAGCGGAATCAGAGGGAAAAGTTTATCACCCTACACAAAAGCCTGTTGAATTAGGACGTTATCTTATTCGCACATTCAGCAATCCGGGCGATACTATATTAGACAATGCTTGCGGTAGTGGTAGTTTTTTAGTAGCAGCAGCATTAGAACACCGTAATTATATAGGCATAGAAAAAAACAAAAATGTCTTACTTCATAAAACAAAGTCTATTGATTATATAAAAGTTTGTAACGATAGAATAAATGAAATTTTACGTTCAAAATTGGCTACTGTTACTGAATATGGATCATTTGATAATCACACAACAACAGCATTAACCACTACTAAATAATTATGGCGACTAATACAATAAAGAGGAATGAAAGAGATTGGGCTGGGCAACTTATAAGTTGGATAAAATCAGCTATAGAACACGGCACAACTGTATTTGAAGATGCCACAAACGATACAGGTGTTAAAATGGAATCAGGAAGAACTAAATTTCCCGATGTTCTGTTATTTACCGACAAAGTATCTGGTATTATTTTCAATGGCTGGGAACTTAAATTTCCTGATACTGCTGTTGATGATGCCGTAATGCTTGACAATGCGTTGGAAAAGGCGAAGAAGTTGCAATCCGATTCATTCGTAACATGGAACGGCACGGAAGCTGTGATTTGGAAAATAGACACCGATAATTATTCCATAGATACACTTAGTAAAATTAAGGAATATCAAAAAGAACGTTCTATTTCAACCCGTGATGACCTTGCAGATCCTGTAAAGTTTGCCCACAACGAGACATTATTAAAGCAACGGGCAAATGAAATTTTGCACGACCTTGGGCAATTATACACGACAGGAGAGTTAAAGCCTGCCATAAATATTACGGGAAATATTATTGAAGCAGTCCGTAGTGCTTCCAATATAATTATTCCTCAATTTCAAAAGGCAATAAATGAATGTAAGGGAAGCAATGCTGATTTTAGAAAGGAGTTCAATCAATGGAAAATTTATGAAAGTTCAACATTGAAAATTTTAGCTTCTTCTTCCCGTCGTGCAGAAACGGTTGTACCTGAACAAATTTTAGCGAAATTTACTTTTTATAATTTGATTGGAAAAACCCTTTTTTACCTCACTTTATCCGAAAATTTAAGTGGTGAATTGGAAAATATTACAATAACAGATGTTTCCAATTTAAAATCAACACTATTCTCATATTTTGACCAAGCAAAAGCAATTGATTATCAGGCAATTTTTAAACCTTATTTTACAGACGATATAAGTTATTCTGCCACAACAAACAAGGCTTTATTTGACTTAATTCATGTTTTTACTGATTTTGATTTTAGAATATTGCCGACTGCTGTAATCGGAAATATTCTTGAAAACCTTGTACCCAAAGAGGAAAAGCAAAAATTCGGTCAATACTTTACACCTGAAACTTTGGCTAATCTTGTGGCTTTCCCTGCCGTACAAACTAACCAAGATAATTTGTTTGACCCGACTTCGGGAACAGGTACATTCTTGAACGCTTTTTACAAGATTATGGCGTTTCATGGAAATACCAATCATTCAGACTTACTGAATCACATTTGGGGTAACGATGTTTCACATTTTCCCACCATTCTTTCGGTTATCAATTTGTACAAACAAGATGTAACACAAACGGATAATTTTCCTCGTGTTACTCGTGACGATTTTTTTAATCTGAATGTAGGTAACAAAGTAAGTTTTCCCGATTCAAAAGATTACAAGAAACACATTGAATTAGCTATACCTCAATTCGATGGTATTGCAAGTAATTTTCCATTTATTCAGCAAGAAGATATTCCAAATGATGTTTTAACCAACTTTTTCAGAGGCGAGTTTCAAGCACAGCAACAAGCATTTCTTAAAGATAAAACATTCAAAATCAATGAACGTTCTGATTATTTTACTTATTGTGTGTACAACTCATTCCGCTTTTTAAAAGATGGCGGCGTTTTATCTGTAATAACTTCAAATGCTTGGCTTGGTAAAGAATATGGATTTCAGTTTAAGAAATTTTTACTCGACAACTTTCATATCAAATATGTAGTGAAAAGCTATGCCGAACATTGGTTTTCTGATTCTCAAGTTTCTACCGTTTATGCGGTATTTCAAAAAGGGGCAAATGAAGAACCTACAAGATTTGTAACTATTGATTTTAAGTTGAAAGACTATTTTTCTCAGGATAATACAGCAAGTCAAATACAACAAATAGAAGATTTTTATACTGAAATAGACAATTGCGATGATACCCACAATAATAAGTGGAATAAAGATTCAACTTTCAACGATTTATACTTAAATCAGCAAGACCGTATTTCTGTTTGTATTGTTCCTAAACATAAATTATTACAGTCCATAGCCGACAAGGATAATTGGGCAAAGTATTTTATTTCTGCTAACCTATTTGAAAGTTTCGACAGTTCGTTAGAACAATTATATCCTAATGTTATAAATGTTTTTCGTGGAGAACGTACAGGTTGGAATGAAATGTTTGTAATACCCGAAAGAGATGTTGCATCTTCAGGAATAGAAAACCAATATCTTTTGCCGTATGTAAAAAGCCCAACAGAATTAGAACGAATAGAGTTTGATGAAAACTATCAATTTCGATTATTCGTTTGTCCAGATGAAATAGACAATTTGCCCAATGGTGCAAAGTCGTGGATTCAACGTTTTGCAAACACACAAAACAAAAATGGCAGCCAAACAATACAACAGGCTTGTGCCGGACACCGCCCTTATTGGTATTCACTTCGCCCCAAACAAGCAAGTATCATAACAGCAATAAATCCGTTTGAACGTTTCTTTTTCACCTTCTCGCAAACACCATTTACGATAGACCAACGTTTGATTGCCATGTGTGTACAAGACGGTTATGATGTTGAGCTAATTGCCGCCTTATTCAATTCTGCTATTACATTCTTAACACTCGAAATGCGAGGCACTTCACGCAATTTAGGCGCATTAGATCTAAACGCTAATTATCTAAAACAACTGAAAGTATTAAATCCTGATTTACTTAATGATGCGCAGAAATCAGATGTTTTAGTAGCATTTCAACCCTTAAAACACCGCGAAATAGAATCAATATTTAAGGAAGTGCGAAAAGCCGACCGAATAAATTTTGATAAAACTATCTTGCGTTGTTTCGGCATAAATGAGAATCTTTTGGATAGCATTTATTCTCTGCTTATTTCTTCGGTAGATGACAGGGTTTCAATGCAAAACAAATAATTATGAAAGAGGAAGTCCCCGATATACGAACATTAGCCTTTAGGAATTTGCATTGTAGAAAATAATTCGTACTTTTGTAATAGAAAGAGTTATTTGACAGCACAGCAACGCAAAACGCTGAAATTCGCACGGTTGCCAACTCGTTACCTCTATTTCTCAAATAATTCGCTAAAAGTTTATTCTTCAATCGGTTAAGTCAAACCGAGAAAAATCTAAAATAAACAAATTATTAATTAAAACTTGAATAACTCGTTTTAAAAGAGATGTATTTTGCTAACTTTGCACATTCTCTTTTGAAAACATATTCACACTAGATGATTGTTGAAAGAAGAGATTCAAGGAGCCGGGAGATGTCCGAAATCTTCCGGTTTTTTATTTGTCTCTCCTTATTTGTCAGCTAAAGATTATTCTGTATTTTTCTCTTTATTCATACTTTTCATTTTTTAAGGTTAAACAATCATAGCATTATAATCTCTGGTAACCGGTTAATAGATAGTTATATTACGTTCTTCAATCTTATATTGCATTTTTTCCGTAGAAGCCAGTGCTTCCAGTACTTCCTGGATATTTTGTTCGCGACGAACGAAGTTGCCATAGAAGCGGAATGTTTTTAAGGAATCATTGGCTATGTGAATCTTTACATTATAGCTGCGTTCCAGTTCTTTAGCGATATCCGGCAAGAGTTCTTCATCAAAAAACAAGTAACCGTCCGTCCACTGAGACGCATTGGATGCGGTAACCGACTCTACAGTCAAAAGCCCGTTCGCCTTATTTAATACGGCCCTTTCATCAGGTGAAAGGACAGCTTCTTTTTCTTCTCTCAACAAGTTGTTCAATCCGACCTTACCTTCCAACAAAGAAACGACCACTTCATGATCTTCCGGATAGTCACGGAAATTGAATTTTGTTCCCAACACCTGTAATTGCAGATCTTTAGTCTTTACGAAAAAGGGAATCTTCTCATTCCGCTTTACCTCAAAATATCCTTCCCCTTCCAGTTCTACTTTTCGGTTATCGACACCAAACCCCTGCGAGTATGTCATGCGTGAACCGGCATTAAGCCAGACCAATGTGCCATCCGGCAAATAAAGTTTTGTTTTTGATCCTAAAGGGGCTTCTACCGAAATATCTGCAAAAGTATCTTTCACATTCACCTCTCCCTGCCAATAAGAAATACATCCCACCGCTATTATGATTGCAACAACCGCAGCATAACGCCACAACGCTGACAGGCTAAAACCTCGACGGGAAGTGCTCTGAATTTCCTTCTGACTTTCGACACGGTTTCTAAAATTCTCAAACGCTTTATCCTTATCATAGACAGATGCGGCCTCACGACTTACAGCTGAAAACCAGATCTCCCGCTGACGGATAAAATATTGCTGATTTTCAGCCGATGCGGCAATCCATGTTTTTAGTTCATCTAAAGCATTCTTATCCAGACCTTCAGTCAGATAGTTGGCAATCAGTTCATCAATATGTTTATTTTCTTCTTCCATATTTATGCTTTCTATAAAGGAGACAGTTGTTTTTTAATTAAGGGTAGTCAGAAAATGATTTTTTTTCGCTTTACCTGAAAAAAAATAGTAATAGAGAAATCAGGTACTTACTCAAATGAGCGTGTAAAGAAGCTAAAGCATTCTTTATATGATACTTAACTGTATTAATAGATATTCCCTGTTCACCGGAAATTTCTTCGTATGATTTTCCTTCAAAGCGACTTTTAGCAAAAACCCGACGGCATTCGTCCGGCAATTTATCGATAGCCTTATATATTTCGTTTTCAAGTTCACGTTCCAGTAAAATACCTAACGGATGCGAATCGGACAGTATGATTTTATCATCCGTTATCTCATCGGGCATAAGAGCAGAAAATGCTATTTCTCTCTTTTCACGTTCCGAATTAAGATAGTTAATGCAACGATTACGGACAGCTCTCAGCAGGTAACTACGGATAGAGACTGAAATATCCAAAGTCTCACGTATCTCCCATAAATGAAAGATAGTATCTCCTACAATGGTTTCGGAAAGGAACTGATCTTTTAGATAACCATTGGCAACATAACAGAGCAGGGCATAGTGATGATCATATATGTAACGATAAGCATTTTCATTGCCTATCTTCAGTTGTTCCACTATTAAAGTTTCAGTATTCTCCATGAATGTACCAGTCAGATTAATAGCACAAATTTAGAGAATTATTCGAATTTAAAGCATATAAAGCCAAAAATCCCTCCAAAGAAAAAAACTTTGGAGGGATCTTCTTTATACTACTCTGTATACAGTCTATTTCATCTTATATACGAGTGTACCACCTTTCAGAATATCTTCATGAGAAATCGTATTCTTTGTATAAGGTTCGCCATTCAGCGTGATACTATCCACATATTTATGTTCCTTCGATAAGTTTTCAGCGATCACAGTAAAGGTCTTTCCATCAGCCAGATGTAGCACAATCTTCGGTAACTGAGGAGCTCCGAATACATAATCACCGCTTACCGGATCTACCGGATAGAAACCCATTGCACTGAACATATACCATGCGGACATCTGACCACAGTCATCATTACCACAAAGTCCGTCAGGCTTGTTCTTATATTGAGTATCAAAGATTTCACGGATTAGTTCCTGTGTACGTTCCGGACGCCCTGCCAAAGCATATAAATAAGTAACATGATGACTGGGCTCATTACCATGTGCATACTGTCCGATCAAACCTGTCACATCAGCCTGGGTTGTTTCCAGTTTCACTGTAAACAGGGAATCCAGCTTGTTCAGGAAAGGTTCTTCTCCACCAAAGAGAGCAATCAAACCGGGAACATCGTGTTGCACATGCCAGGTATATTGCCATGCATTTCCTTCCGTATAGTCACCGCCTGTACTTTCCGCATGTCCTACATCACTAGGATTAAACGGAGATTTCCAGGTTCCGTCAGCTTTACGCGGACGCATAAAATTCGTCTGTGAATCGAATAAGTTCTTATAATAATCTGCACGTTTCGCAAAGTAAGCAGCATCTTCTTCTTTTCCCATACGACGGGCCATGTCAGCTGCCGCATAATCGTCATATACCGATTCCAGAGTTGAAGAGACGGATTCCGCTTTTGTCAGATCTGTCGGGAAATATCCGTATTTCGTATACACTTCCCAGTCGGACTTCAACGGATGAGATACAGTCTGTGTCTTCTTCACCATATTGAAAGCACGTTCCGCATCAAAACCACGGAAACCTTTTCGGTAGGCTTCAGCAATAACAGATACACCATGATTGCCGATCATACAGAAGTTTTCTTTTCCCCACAATGCCCAAATAGGCAGGAAGCCTTGTACTTCACCTTGTTCTATCAATGAATTAACAAAATCATCCACACGTTCGGGAACCATTAATGTATAGAATGGATGAGCGGCACGATAAGTATCCCATAAAGAGAAGGTTGAATAGAATGTTCCTGTTCCGGCCTTCACAATCGAATCGGCAGCATTACGATACATACCGTCTACGTCTGAAATCTGGTTAGGCTGAATCAGTGCGTGATAAAAACAAGTATAGAAATTCGTCTTTTCATCATCCGTACCCTCTACGTCCATGCGACTCAGATAGCTGTTCCATTCGTCATGGGCAGCCAGCTTCACACCGTCAAAGTTCCAGTCTGGTATTTCAGCCTGCAAGTTCTTCTTTGCTCCCTCTACGCTGGTAGTCGAAAGGGCCACCTTCATCATCAGTTCATCTCCCGGCTTCAAGTCGAAAGTAGCAATGATTCGCTTTCCTTTCTCAGTTTCTCCCATCGGAAGGTAAAGCGAATCTATTACCGGACGATTAAACTTCATCACAAAGAAGTAGTCCTGATCAACCCAGACCGTGTTATTCACGTGTCCGGTCAGCGTCTGAGCATCTTCCCAGTTCACTTCGCAACTATTCACTTGTGAATGATATTGTTCTTCTCTCCAGGCAGGTCCGTGCTGCAAGTCAATCAGCAGAGAAGCTGAATCTGCTTTATGATATGTATAACGATGAAGAGCTGCATGGATAGAAGCAGTCAGTTCCGCCTTTACCTGCGGATCGGATAATTCGACTGTATAATATCCCGGAGTAGCAGCTTCCTTGTCTTTCGGGAAATGGCTGCGGTAAGCATCCCATGCACGGGCACGGGTACCGGTAACCGGCATCACCAGAATATCCCCCAAATCCATACATCCGGTTCCGTTCAGATGAGTCTGAGTGAAGCCCCAGATCAGAGAGTCCTGATAAGTATATTCCGAACAATATCTCCAACCTACTGCATCCGTCACCGGACTGGTCTGTATCATTCCGAAAGGATAGCAAGCTCCGGGGAATGTATGCCCATTGTCAGCAGCACCAATAAAGGTATTCACATACTGGGTGTAATCTTTCGTTTCCGCTTGCTCCGTCGGAGAACAGGAAGTGTACATAAACAGTCCCGCCAAAGCAACGGCCATCACAGGGGATTTTCTTTTCATGATAATCATAATGTTAAGTTAATGCTACAAATTTAGAGAATAATTCTCAATGCTACACTAAAATACAATAGAAAAATGGTCCCCAAGTCCGATCATTCAAAATTTATATCTACCCTGTTCCGGGCAGCATTCTAAAAGCAAATAAACCTGATTCATTGTGACAAAACAAAAATTCGCACGACTTATTGAATAAATATCAACTCAATTATTTATCTTTGTTAGCTTTAAAACAAGCTGACTCAAAAAAACAATAGTATAATGAAAGATTTCTTGAAATTTACGCTCGCCACTGTGACCGGTATCATCCTGTCAAGCATTGTATTATTTATTATCGGCATGGTAACATTGTTCGGCATTGTATCAACCGCGGATACAGAAACAATAGTGAAAAAGAATTCTGTGATGATGCTCGACCTGAACGGTGTATTAGTCGAACGCACTCAGGAGAGTCCGTTAGGTATCTTATCACAGTTGTTCAGCGACGACTCCAATACATACGGGCTGGACGATATTCTTTCTTCCATCAAAAAAGCAAAAGAAAATGAAAATATCAAAGGAATTTATCTGCAGGCAAGTATGCTCGGAACTTCGTATGCATCTTTGCAGGAAATCCGTAACGCATTGCTCGACTTTAAAGAAAGCGGAAAGTTCATCATAGCCTACGGAGATAGCTATACACAAGGACTTTATTATCTTTCCAGTGTAGCGGACAAGGTATTGCTCAATCCGAAAGGAATGATTGAGTGGAAAGGCATCGCTTCCGCTCCTCTGTTTTATAAAGACTTACTGCAAAAGATCGGGGTAGAAATGCAGATATTTAAAGTAGGTACTTATAAATCCGCCGTAGAACCGTTTATTTCTACAGAAATGAGTCCTGCCAATCGTGAACAGGTGACAGCTTTTATCAACTCGATTTGGGGACAGGTTACCGAAGGGGTATCTGCTTCCCGCAGCCTCCCCGTAGATTCACTGAATGCTTTAGCTGACCGTATGCTGATGTTTTATCCGGCAGAGGAAAGTGTGCAATGTGGCTTGGCGGACACATTGATTTACCGCAATGATGTTCGCAATTATCTTAAACAGTGGGTGGACTTGAAAGAAGATGACCGCCTTCCGGTGCTAGGGTTGAGTGACATGATCAATGTGAAAAAAAACATGCCGAAAGATAAAAGCGGTAACATCGTAGCGGTCTATTATGCCTCCGGAGAAATCACAGATTACAGCGGTTCTTCAACTTCTGAAGAGGGAATTGTAGGCACAAAAGTTATTCGTGACTTGCGTAAGCTAAAAGATGACGAGGATGTAAAAGCTGTCGTTCTCCGTGTTAATTCACCGGGTGGAAGTGCTTTTGCATCCGAACAAATCTGGCATGCCGTGAAAGAACTGAAAACAGAGAAACCAGTAATTGTTTCTATGGGTGATTATGCCGCATCAGGTGGTTATTATATCTCTTGTGTAGCCGATACAATCGTTGCAGAGCCGACTACATTGACGGGATCCATCGGAATTTTCGGTATGGTACCGAATGTTAAGGAATTATCAGAAAAGATCGGTTTGACCTACGATGTGGTAAAAACAAATAAATTTTCAGATTTTGGAAATATCATGCGTCCTTTCAATCAGGATGAGAAGACACTGATGCAGATGATGATTACCCAAGGTTATGATACATTCGTCAATCGCTGCGCTGAGGGGCGCCATATGAGCAAAGAGGCCATTGAGAAAATAGCTGAAGGTCGTGTATGGACAGGAGAAGCTGCTAAAGAACTTGGACTGGTAGACGTACTCGGAGGTATTGATACAGCTTTGGAGATTGCTGTCAGGAAAGCAGGAATCGAAGGATATACAGTTGTTTCTTATCCGGCAAAACAAGACCTCCTTTCTTCACTGCTCAATACGAAACCCACTAATTATGTGGAATCACAAATATTGAAAAGCAAGTTAGGAGAGTATTATCAACAATTCGGTATGCTGAAAAATTTAAAAGAGCGTTCCATGATTCAGGCACGCATTCCGTTTGAACTAAATATCAAGTAAACTGTACTGCATGGACGAACACTTTATCAAGATACATAAGTGGCTTTACCCTGTCTCATGGATTTACGGGGCAGTGGTAACAGTAAGAAACAAACTCTTTGACTGGGGATTCCTCCGGTCAAAGAGTTTTGGTGTTCCTGTCATCTGCATCGGCAACCTGTCTGTAGGCGGCACGGGAAAGACGCCGCACACCGAATATCTGATAAAGCTGCTTCGTGATAACTATCATGTGGCAGTATTAAGCCGGGGATATAAAAGGCATAGCCGAGGATATGTGCTTGCCACTCCCCAAAGTACTGCACGCAGCATCGGTGACGAGCCTTACCAGATGCATACCAAGTTCCCGTCTGTCACACTAGCTGTCGATGAGAACCGCTGCCATGGCATAGAACAATTACTATCCATCAAAGAACCGTCCATTGAAGTTGTATTGCTGGATGATGCTTTCCAGCACCGTTACGTCAAGCCGGGACTAAGCATCCTGCTGACGGATTATCACCGCCTCTTCTGCGACGATACTTTACTTCCGGCAGGTCGTCTGCGCGAGTCTGTCAACGGTAAAAACCGGGCACAAATCGTCATTGTCACAAAGTGTCCGCAGGATATTAAGCCGATTGACTATAATATTATCACAAAACGACTGAACCTTTATCCTTATCAGCAGTTCTACTTCTCATCGTTTCGTTATGGAAATCTGCAACCGGTATTTCCATCAGCAAATTCAGAGATTGATTCTACAGTGAATGAGTTACCGCTGAGTGCTTTAACGAATACGGATATTTTGCTGGTAACGGGCATTGCATCACCTGCGCCTATTCTCGAAGAGTTGAAAATGTATACCGATCAGATTGATTCGCTTTCATTCGACGACCATCATCATTTCAGTCATCGGGACATACAACAGATCAAGGAACGATTCGGAAAACTAAAAGGTGAACATAAACTGATTGTCACCACCGAGAAAGATGCAACCCGCCTGATTCATCATCCGGCATTGAGCGAGGAACTGAAACCGTTTATTTACGCCTTGCCGATTGAGATTGAGATATTACAAAATCAACAAGATAAATTTAACCAACACATTATTGGCTATGTTAGAGAAAATACAAGAAACAGCAGCTTTTCTGAAAGGGAAAATGCACACCAGTCCTGAAACAGCCATCATCCTTGGCACCGGACTTGGCAGTTTGGCAGACGAGATCACCGAGAAGTATGAAATAAAGTATTCGGATATTCCTAACTTCCCGGTGTCTACTGTCGAAGGTCATAGCGGTAAACTGATTTTCGGCAAGTTGGGCAATAAAGACATCATGGCAATGCAGGGGCGTTTTCATTTTTATGAAGGTTATTCCATGAAGGAAGTGACTTTCCCTGTACGTGTAATGCGTGAGCTGGGTATCAAAACATTGTTTGTATCCAACGCCAGCGGTGGTACAAACGAAGCTTTTGAAATCGGTGACCTGATGATTATCACCGATCATATCAACTACTTCCCCGAACATCCGCTTCGTGGCAAGAATATTCCTTATGGTCCACGCTTCCCGGATATGAGCGAAGCATATGATAAGGAACTGATTCGTAAAGCTGACGAGATTGCTCAGGAAAAAGGCATTAAGGTACAACATGGAATTTATATCGGTACGCAAGGCCCTACTTTCGAGACTCCTGCTGAATATAAACTATTCCACATTCTGGGTGCCGATGCAGTCGGTATGTCTACCGTTCCCGAAGTGATCGTAGCCAACCACTGCGGAATCAAGGTATTCGGAATCTCCGTCATCACTGACTTGGGAGTAGAAGGAAAAATTGTAGAAGTATCGCATGAAGAAGTTCAGAAGGCAGCGGACGCAGCTCAACCTAAAATGACCACTATCATGCGTGAACTTATCAACCGTGCTTAATACTAAACTCTATTTATGCGAACTGAAATAGCAACTCTCGGCGAGTTCGGTCTGATCGACCGCCTCACCGAGGGAATTAAACCAGAAAACGAATCAACCAAATACGGAGTGGGTGATGATGCCGCCGTCCTCTCCTACCCTTCGGAGAAACAACTATTAGTAACAACCGACTTATTAATGGAAGGTGTCCACTTCGACCTGACTTACGTCCCTCTGAAACATCTGGGATATAAATCGGCCGTAGTCAATTTCTCCGATATTTATGCAATGAATGGTACTCCGCGACAGATTACCGTATCGCTCGCTCTCTCCAAACGCTTCAGCGTAGAGGACATGGAAGAGCTTTACTCAGGCATTCGTCTGGCATGCCAGCAGTATCATGTTGACATTATCGGAGGTGACACTTCTTCTTCTCTTACGGGACTTGCCATCAGCATCACCTGTATCGGAGATGCTGACAAAGATAAAGTAGTCTACCGCAACGGAGCCAAAGAAACAGACTTAATCTGTGTCAGCGGTGACTTGGGCGCTGCCTATATGGGTCTGCAACTCCTGGAACGTGAGAAAACAGTACTGAAGGGTGAAAAAGATATCCAACCGGACTTCACCGGCAAAGAATACTTACTGGAACGCCAGTTGAAACCGGAAGCCCGTAAAGATATCATCGAAAAACTGGCGGCTGCCAATATTGTCCCCACATCCATGATGGACATCTCCGATGGTCTGTCGTCCGAATTAATGCATATCTGCAAACAAAGTAATACGGGATGCCGTGTCTATGAGGAACATATTCCTATTGACTATCAGACGGCTGTCATGGCAGAAGAATTCAACATGAACCTGACCACTTGTGCCATGAATGGCGGTGAAGATTATGAATTGCTTTTCACTGTCCCCATCGCCGATCATGAGAAAGTATCACAGATGGAGGGAATCCGCCTCATCGGGCATATCACCAAACCCGAACTCGGTTGCGCATTGATTACCCGTGACGGACAAGAATTTGAATTGAAGGCTCAGGGATGGAATCCGCTAAAAGAAGATAAATAGATTTTCTCAGTTATATACTGAAAAATATTTCATTCCATACAACACTGATAATAAGCAAAGTAGCTTTTTATCAGTGTTTTTTATTTATAGAAGCCTTGCAGAATCCAAAACTTTAACTACCTTTGCAACCGCAAAAGAGAAACAACTGAGTTGAATTAGCCTTACGGTGCCATAGCTCAGTTGGTAGAGCAAAGGACTGAAAATCCTTGTGTCCCCGGT
>ERZ1643251.3692-NODE-3692-length-13940-cov-5.046885_pt1 | contig 13940 bp, 15 predicted proteins | sample MGYA00579261_ERZ1643251 | MGnify/ENA primary metagenome ERZ1643251 (study PRJEB29033, sample SAMEA4952267) | chicken gut metagenome | biome: Broiler Chicken; feature: Gastrointestinal Tract; material: Caecum | place: Ireland | collected 2018 | study: Broiler... | reverse complement strand
TGCTGGGGGATGGCGAAGGCTCCGCGCTGGGAGACGGCGAAGGCTCCGTGCTGGGAGATGGTGAAGGCTCCGTGCTGGGGGACGGTGAAGGCTCCGTGCTGGGAGACGGCGAAGGCTCGGCACTGGGAGATGGCGAAGGTTCCGTGCTGGGAGACGGAGTGGGCGTTGGCATCGGCGTGGGTGTAGGCGTGGACGTCGGCGTTGGCGTAGGTGTAGGCGTCGGCGTAGGTGTTGGAGTCGGTGTGGGCGTGGGCAAAGGCTTACTGCCAGTAATAGATATGCGTGTCCTTACTCCACCTTGTGTATTCCATGACATGCCAAATGTTATTGATCCCGTAGCATTTGACATATCCTTGTTTGTAACTTTGGCGTTCGTTTCCCATGTGGCACTATAATTACCGATTTGAACATCGATTACCAATGTCCAGCCCGTTTCATTGCTTCCAACGAAACGGGCGGCGGCGGAACCAGATGCGTTTTCTCCATTGCCGCAGGCTTCGCTTCGAGAAATATACCTTGTAATAGTAAAGGAAGTTACTGTATGCTGACCTGTGTCCCCGCTTATAAATGGCGCTCCATAGCTCGATATTATTAACTCGAGCGGAACGCTATCAAACGGACCATAGGCCAGCGCTGTTGCCGGCAGCAGCGCGCACGCCATCAGCACGGCCAACAGGAGGCACGGGAGTTTGAAAAAGCGGCGTTTCATGTTGTTGTGTACCCTCCATTCTTTTTCTGGTGCTTTTTGGAAGAGGGCACGTTTGCGCACACCGAAAGCTGGGGGAACCGAAACGCGCCGCACAATTACCACAAAATTCCTATTCTGTGGTGTTTTACTGGCGGAGTGGGCGCGCAGGGGGGATGCAAAAAAAGCGATAAGCTTAAAACAGCGGATTGACGGCAGAAAAATGAAACCGGCAATGCAAAATCAAGGCGGCCGGCTTGTTTGCGGTGCAAAAAAAGAGTTTTTTCAGAGATTTCGGTTTTTTACAGTTGATTTCAATGCGGAAACATTTTAAAATGGAGCCATAAATTACTTGGTGTGATTCATGGATTACCACAGAACAGGAATTCTGTGGTATTTGTTTTTGTTAAAGCAGCAATCGAATTTTTTCAAACGTTCTTTCATGTGTGCGCACGCTTGCGGCAACATAGATGCGCGTGGTTTCCAGAGAGGAATGCCCCAGGAGATCGGCAAGGTGGGCCAGGTTTTTTTCCACGGCATAGAAACGGCGTGCAAACAGGTGGCGCAGGTTGTGCGGGAACACTTTGGCAGGATCAACATGGGCCGCACTGCAAAGCCGCTTCATATCGTGGCAGATGTTGGAGCGGTCCAAGGGGCGGCCGCCGCGCGTGCGGAAAATAGGGCCGCTTTGAATCCCGTGTTTTGCTGCATAGCCTAGCAGCCTGCTTTTCAGCGCCCGTGGCAGGAGCGCTACGCGGCTTTTTCCCTTGAGTGTAATCTCAGCCCGCCCTCTGCGAACAGCCTCGCGCGTGATATATTGAAGCTCACTCACACGGATGCCTGTAGAGCAGAGCGTGAGCATTACGAGGTAAAGGCGCTCCTGGGCACGCGCCCGTGCCGCTTGGAGCAGCCGCTTGTATTCCGCCTCGGAAAGCTCTCGGCGCTCTTCCAGAAAAGCCCGGCGCTGCACCTTCATCAGCCGCACGCGGCAATCGGCTCGCCCGCAAAAGATAAGATAAGCGTGGACTGCGGAGAGCTTTGCATTCACCGTTTGCGGTCGGCCCTGCTCCTGCAGGCGTGCGCGATATTCCAGCACAAGGCTTTTCGTGGGCGGACGGCCTTCGAGAAAATGCAGGAATTCGGATGCCTCTTTCCTGTATTTTTGCATTGTCGCCTGCGAACGTTCGCTTTCAGCTAAATGCAGGCAAAAGGTTTCAAGTTGTTTTTCTATTGTAAGTTGCATTGCCTTACCCTCCTTGTAGGATTGCAGCAAAGATTGCGGCTCCTTCATTATCGAGGGTTTGGCGCAGAAAGGGTATAGGAAATGAACTGGTAAATTGTGGGAATCAAGAGAAAATGTGAGATATGATTAGAAAAACAGACAGGCCAACCGCTTCCGGTTGACCTCAACTCTGCATACAAAAAATAGGGGCTAGCTTATTTGGCGGCCAGCTTAACGGCAAGCTGCGCCTTTTTGCGATTCGCAGCGTTTTTATGGATAACGCCCTTCGCGGCGGCCTTGTCCACAGTGCTTACAGCGGTGCCGTAAGCAGCGTTGATTGCGGCCTGGTCATCCGAAGCAAGCGCTTGATCAAAGCTCTTAAGCGCCGTCTTGACCCGGGACGTGATCATACGATTCCGAAGGTTCTTTTTTGCGGTGATGCGCACACGCTTCAAAGCGGACTTATGGTTTGCCAAAACATTCACCCCCCTGTTTTTTACTCGAACATTGGCAATTATAACACGGGGACTCTGGGATTGCAAGCACCTTTCGCCTGCGCGCAGGGCTTTTTTTCAAATATTTTGCGCCTGGAACGCGCATACTATCCGGCGTATCCTTAATGAATGCTAAAGGAGGGCAACCTATGCCGTTTTCGATTCGGACAGATCTTGCCATGGAAGCGCGCGAGCTGCACCCATCGCTTCCTGGCGTTACGGAAGAAAAAGAAGAACACGATGGCGTTTCCATTTCCCGCATCGCGCTTACGCAGGATGAGGCTGCAAGACGCTTGGGTAAGCAGAAGGGGCGCTATATTACGTTGGATGCGCCGGAGCTTACGAACCGCCCGCTTGATCTTTTCGAACGTGTGAGCCGTATGCTTGCAGACGAGCTCGCCGGGTTGATCGCGGGCATCGGCGCTTGCGAAAACGTGCTGGTTGTTGGCCTGGGCAACCGCGCCATCACACCCGATTCCCTGGGCCCGCGCGTTGTTGAAAACGTTTATGTAACGCGCCACATTAAACAGTATATGCCGGAAGCGCTGCCCGGACCTGTGCGTGCAGTGAGCGCTGTTGCGCCGGGTGTGCTGGGTGTTACGGGCGTGGAGACCATGGAAATTGTGCGCGGCGTTGTGGAGCACTGCAAGCCGGATCTTGTGATCGCCGTCGATTCGCTTGCTTCGCGCCGGGCAGCGCGCATCAGCACCACGCTGCAGCTTACCGACACCGGCATCAGCCCGGGCGCCGGCGTAGGGAATAACCGCACGGGCATTGACCGTGAAACGCTTGGCGTACCCGTAATCGCCATCGGTGTGCCGCTTGTGGTGTTTGCTACAACCATCTCGCAGGACACCATCAGCCTCATTGCCGATGAAACCGGCCTGCATAATGATGAGGAGCGCCTCAAGGAGCTTGCAGCCAAGGTCATCGCGGAACATATTGGCGAGCTGATCGTTACCCCAAAAGAGATTGACAGCATTGTTGCGGATATGACGCGTATCGTGGCGGATGGCATCAACATGGCGCTCTTCGGGGCGGATTACGCGGAGGTGCGCATGCTGATCGCATAAACCTGTCCAACCGCTCATATAAATTGAGCGGAGGATGAAACACTATGCCGCAGAGAAGGATCCGCACGCGGGCATCCAGCCTGGGTGCGTTCAAATGGAACAGGCAAAGCAAAGCAAAGGCTGCAGTCCTTTTTGCAGCCTTTCTCTGCGCGGTAGCGCTGTTTGCGCAGTCTGCATTCCGCATCGCTTCCGGCAGCACCATTGAAGCTGAACTGCTTTCCCTGGGATTTCCGCTGCTCTATTCTGCCGCTGGTTCATCGGAAGAAGCGCAGGAGCCGCCCAGCGAGGCGGAACTGCCTTCGCCGATTCGGATTGACCGTGTGGATATCGATGCCGGGGTAAGCGAAAGCGTCCGCATTGAGCTTTTGCGCGTTGAGGAATCCGAAACGCCGGATACGCCCGTAGACCTTTCGGGCAGCGCGCCGCGCATCCTCATCTATCACACGCATACCACGGAAGCCTATTTCCCAACGAGCCAATATGATTACACGCCTACGAGCGCGTGGCGCACGGAGGATAATACCATGAACATCGTGACCGTGGGCGAACGGCTTGCAGAACTCCTGCGCGACCGCTATGGGATCAGCGTAATCCACGATACCACGGATCATGAACCGCCCAAGCTTTCCACGGCTTACTCGCGCTCCGTGGAAACCATGGAAAAATATAAGGAAGAATACCCTTCCATTACGATGTTTATTGATGTGCATCGTGATGCCTACGGGAACGATCCCCAGGAAGCCACGGATTATATCACCATTGATGGCAAAGAGGTAGCGCGGATGATGTTTGTTGTGGGCACGGGCGAGGGCGCAACAGGCACGGGCTTTGGCGAAAAGCCGGATTTTACTGCCAACTATGCCCTTGCAAAGCGCATCACAGAATATCTAACCGGCATCGACGAGCAGCTCATGCGCAACATCCGCGTCAAAACCGGCCGCTACAACCAGCACATCTCCAACCAGTGCTTGCTGGTTGAGGTAGGCCATAACGCCAATACGCTGGAGCAGGCGCTTAACGCTGTAGAATACCTGGCCGAGGCTATTGCTCGGGTTGGCGGGATCGATTCAGCTGTGGAAACCGGTGCGTCCCCTGTAGAAAGCGCGCTGCCGCTCACGCCATGAATGCGCTCGCGCAAGCACCCTTGCAGGGCAGATCCCTCAAAAACGGGCGGTACCATAAGAAAACGCAGGCCAATTTCGTCCATCCGCCCCAGCGCTGTATTGACCGGCCCTGGAAGGGAGTCCACCCTGCCTGCTGCTACGGCTGAATTTGACGCGCTACCCTTGAAACGGGCGGATGTGCGGCAGATACGCGAAAAAGGCATTAGAGGCATACCCGCTGCGGTATGCCTCCCGACGATGACAATGCAGCTGCCCTAATATGCCTCCTTCATGGCGATGTTTTGCTAAGCTACTGCGCTTAAAGCGTGCTTATGCATTTTCCAGTGCATGCATGCCCATAAGGATGAAAAGCTCTTCGTACCAGTCCTCCCCAAGAGAAAGCAGCGCCCGCGCTTTTTTCACGCGGTTGCGCACGGTATTGGGATGCTGGAAAATCTGTTTGGCCGCTTGTTCCACGCTGCCGTGCGCTGCAGTGTAAGCTGCAAGCGTGCTGAGCAGCGGGATCCCCGTTTCCGCTTCAAATTGCTTAAGGCGCGCAAGCGCGCTGTGCAACTGTGCAAGCGCACTTTTGTCTTCAAGAAGGGCGGGAAGGAAACGATAAACCCCAAGCGCCGCATAGCTCAAGCATGAAGCGTTCAAGCAGCGGCATACGCGGTTCGCATAAAGGCCCTCCCGAATGGCGGCATCGAATGCATCGTAGGCATGGCAGGGAGAGGAGATCCCGATGCGCCATGCGGCCGGGTCCATGCCGCATGCGGTGTAGGCTTGGATCAAGGCCTCCTCCGCTCCTGCAAGCCGGCCTTGCTCTGCAGCGGTATAAAGTGCCAGGACGCCCCCTTGATAAGGATAAAACGCTGTGTATTGCCCCCCGGAAGCTGGAACCGCAAGCTTTTGCGGCACCTGCGCGGCTGCTTCCTTGCGGGGCGTTGCAAAAGCCGCAATGCAATGCGGGTAGAGCATTGCATCCAATGCGCGCACGCTTTCTGCGATAGCCGAAGGCGCGCGGCCCAAACCGAGCAGCGCATCCAGCCGCATAACGGCGAGCGTGCGCTGCTCTTTTGCGAGCATGTAGGCGTGTATGGCAAGGATGATATCTTCCATAAAAGCTGTATGGTAAGTGAATACAGGCACGCTCATGGCATCCGCCAGGCGCAGCATGTCTTGCGGCAGGGCTTTATAAAACACGGTTTTGACGGCAATCCCTGCAATTCCGCGGCGTAGCAGCGCGCGGAATGCATCGGTAATGAGGGAGGGGTCATCCTTTGCGAAGAACAGAGAAGTTAAAATGAAATCTCCTTTTTGAAATGCGGAAAAATCCATGCTGTCGGTTTCATAATCTAAAATGGTTACGTTGTTGAGCATATGGTCGAGGCCGCCTGCCCCCGCAAGGAGTTTGAATTCTGCAAGCGGTTCCAGAGCCAGAATCTCTCGCACTCGAATCATAAACAAATAGCCCTGCTTTCCTTCAAAGAATACATTGTAGATTCCTACAATTATAACATAAAAAGGATGGTGCTGCATATAACGGCGCGCGTTGCATGCATAGGAGTGCCTCGGATATACTTAAAACAGGTGCAAAACAGTGCGGCCTCCTAAAGAAGGCTCGGCAGCATGTTGAGGGGATGCTGCCGAGCCTTTCCGTCTGTTTTTTCTGAATTCCGAAAAAGGAGGAAAGCTTTTATGAAAAGCATGGGATTGCAAACCGCAAAAAAGATTGGCCGGGGCCTGCTTGCGGATCTAGTCGGCGGCGCGCTTTATGCAGCGGGCGTCTACAGCTTTGCCTCTGCCGCGGAGTTTGCGCCGGGCGGCATTGCTGGCCTTGCGGTCATCTTAAACCATTTTACAAAGCTCCCCATTGGTATCTGCACGCTGGCGTTTAATGTGCCGCTGATTCTGCTCTGCTTTAAAACACTGGGCCGGGGATTTTTCCTGCGTTCGTTGTGCACGATGGGGATTTCTACAATCCTGCTTGACCTGGTGTTCCCGCTTTTGCCGGTTTATCACGGTGATGGGCTCATGGCCGCAATCTTTGCAGGCGCGCTTTCCGGGGCTGGACTTGCGCTGATCTACGCGCATGATTCTTCTACTGGTGGAACGGATTTCCTCATCCTTAGCCTACGCAAGAAGAAGCCGCATCTTTCCATCGGAACGATCTCGTTGGTAACGGATGGCGTGGTGATCCTGCTGGGCGGCGTTGCTTTTGGCCGCATTGACGCCGTGCTTCAAGGCATCGTGATGACGGTGGTTTCAACCACCATCATCGATAAGATCACCTATCGCTTTACCGCCGGGCAGCTGGCGATTATCATTACGGATTGCGGCGACGCAATTGCCCGCGAAATCGGCACGCAGATCGAACGCGGCGTAACCGCCGTAAAGGCGGTTGGCACCTATACGGGCGCGCCGCGGCAAATGCTTCTTTGCGCATGCAGCCGCGCAGAGGCGTATCGCATCCGCAGCATTGCTTATACGCAAGACCGCAATGCGCTTGTTACGCTTTGCCCATTTGATGCAGCGTATGGCTTAGGGTTCCAGGAGCCGCCTAAAGAAGCATAGGGTGGAAGCATAGCTGGCTGGCGGAAATTTTCTGCCAGCCCTGTTTATTTTCATTTGCTTGGATCAAAAGTATCCCTGCTGGATTATCTAGTGAAACATATGCCGAATCCCGGGCATTTGAAGGATGAAACCAGAGGTGTTCAATTTAATGCGTACCTATCCCGGTTAAAGCACTGGAAAGAATGCGGCTCATGCTGCTTTTAGGAGGGGAAATATGGAGAAAGCCCGGCCAACGATTAAGATAAGCAGCGTGATCCTCACCGCGATTGCAGCCGCTGCTGCCTTTGCTGATAGCAGTTCGGGGGCGGCAGCAAGGAAGGGGTGCCGCCACCCCTGGACTATCTCAAAAAGCGGCTTAAGCCGCTTTTCGAGAAACGCTGCAACGCCGCTTGATCCGCGCGCCCCAAGCGCGCTTCAGCCCGGCGCCTGTGCTCTAAAATGGCCTGCTGACGCAATGCCGCCGGAACTCCTTGCGGGAGATTTTTGGCATGCGGGGATGCCCAAGCTTTTATAAAATCTTGTTTCAATAAAGGCTTTTGATGATCTCAACACATTTGTCGATTCCAAGCGTGCCGCTGTTCAACGTGATATCGTAATTCTGCGCTTTCCCCCATTTCATATCCGTATAGAAACGATGATAGGCTGCGCGGCGCTTGTCCTTGTCCTTTATGCGCTCCTCGGGGGATTCCTTGCGTTCGCCATATATGTTTACAATGCGCTCTGCGCGAAACACCATGTCCGCATGAATAAACACCCGCAGGCAGTCTGCCTTATCGCGCAGGATATAATCCGCACACCGGCCTACAATGACGCAGGGCCCTTTTTCGGCAAGCTCTGTAATGAGTTTATATTGGATTTCCCAAAGATAATCGGCGTTGTTTGGGCCAGGGGCTTGATGTGAGAAAGCGGATGCAAGGAGTCCGCCTGGGGCATATTCGCCGGCATCCTCCACGTATTTTTCATTGAAACCGCTTTCCACTGCAATTTCTTTCAAAAGTTCATTGTCATAGCAGGGGATGCCAAGTGCCTCTGCGACTGCTTTTCCGATTGAGCGGCCTCCGCTCCCAAATTCACGGCTGATCGTAATAATCCTGTTTTTCATACTATTGCAGCTCCTTTTTGTAAATTAAGCATTGTGCACTTCGAGCTTATGCTCTTTGATTAAATGATTTCTTTCATACAAAAGCAACACCAATGAGAGTATGAACGCCAAACCATCTGCAACAGGGCCTGTCCAAAGGACCCCTGCTACGCCCATAAACGTAGGGAGGAGCAACGCCGCAGGCACGAAAAAGATGATCTGCCGCGCCAGGGAAAGGATCGCAGATTTTACAGGCTTGCCAACCGCTTGCAAATAAACTGCTGCGATTGTTTGAAACCCGGTCAAAGGGCACAGCAACAGGAAAATGCGAAAGGCCATGACTGCGAATTCGTTGTAGAGTCCTTCCTCAGAACCAAACAGAGAAACAACGCTCATTGGGGCAAACTGAAAGATTAAAAACGCAACAATTGATACAGCTTCCGATGCAATCAATGCGATCTCAAGCGCCTTTTTTACGCGTTTATAATTTTTAGCGCCGTAATTGAAGCCAATGATCGGCTGGGCGCCGGTGGCGATCCCAAGCAGAATCGCGATCATGATCTGGTTGACTTTCATCACAATGCCGGTTGCCGTCAACGGAATTTCAGCACCATAAATGGAGGTTGCGCCATACTGGACCAGCAGATTGTTGGTTAGGGCCATAACGATGGTGATGGCAAATTGGGTAATGAAACTGCTCAACCCAAATGTTACAATGCTTCCACAGGTCTTCCTGCTGAGGTGCAATGCAGCGGCATCCGGATGAACGGTTTTGAACCGGGGTAAATACACCACAGATACAATAAAGGATGCAATTTGCCCGATAATCGTGGCGATTGCTGCGCCTTGCACGCCCATATGGAACACAAAAATGAAGACCGGGTCCAGGATTACATTAAGAATCGCGCCGATGACCATGGAAAACATGGCGTACTTTGGGCTGCCGTCTGCGCGGATCATGGAGTTTATTGCGGCAGAGATCATCATAAACGGCAGGCCAATTCCAATGATCGAACCATATTCCAAGGCTAAGGGACGTAATACATCTGTTGCCCCAAACAGGGTCAAAATTGGGTTAATCCAGAGAAGAAACACAATCGTGAGTAAGATGCTTACAATAGTTACCAGGGTGATGGCGTTTCCAACACCTTTTTTCGCAACATCGACTTCGCCTTCTCCCAATTTAAGGCTTAAATACGCAGCGCCTCCGTTGCCGATCATCATCGAAAACGCCAAAGCGATAATGGTTATGGGAAATACAACATTGGTGGCGCCATTGCCAAGATAGCCAACGCCCCAGCCTATGAAGATCTGATCCACAATGTTGTAAAGCGAGTTCACGAGCAGCGCGATAACGCTGGGAACTGCGAATTTTACAATGAGCCGGCCGACTGGCTCTGTTGCGAAAGCGTTTGTTTTTGGGGGTTTTCTTTTTCCATTTAACATTCTCCTGCAATTAAGTAATTGGTTACCTATTTGCCCAAAAAGCAGGCAGAGAGACCGAGCAATCTGCTTGGCACGCTGCCTGGAAACACAATTTTTATTCTGCGTCAATATTCTTCAGAATCATATCGGCAAGCCGGGTGAACGTTTGCTTTTGTTCCTCCGTTAGGTTCCTGCACAAATCAGAAAAGACCTCCTCATCCTGCGCAATGATCATTTTGTAAATTCCGCTCGAGCGCTCTGTGCAAGTAACCTTTTTATAACGCCGGTCCTTGGCGCTTGGAACGCATTGAACAAACCCTTTACTTTCCAACCTTTGAAGAAGTTTGGTCATGGCCGGATGCGTTACATGCTCGATCTGCTCAAGGTCATTCTGATGGATTTCTGCTTCACCGGATGCTTCCAGCCGGCTGATGGATCCCAGCACGCGCAATTGAACGGATGTGAGCCCCAAAGCGCTGGCCTTTTCATCCAACTTTTTGCGAAAAGCGCGGTTGATAATCGCAATTTTCAATCCGAAAGGCATCATAGCCAATATCACCTCAGCATATGCTCTGCAAAATAAGTAACCAATTACATATTTTACGCATTTAATGAACTTTGTCAAGGTGGCCATTCAAAGAAACGGAGACGCTGTTTTTGCACGCTGAATCATTCCTTTGGGTCCAGCCGGGTAATTTCCGCGATCTCTTTGAACTTGCCAACGACATAAGAATAGCTTTTGCGGTTGTGGGGCAGCATGCAGGCGCTGCAATCCTTGATGCCGCTTTCCGTGTAGCGGAAGTTGCCGCCACAGCGGTCCTTGAGCGCATAGAGCGGGCAATAACAGAACAGGCAGTTGAAATCCTCTGGCGCATCGGTCTTATGGCAGGGGAAATATTCGCATTTGGTGTGCTGGAAAAAAGAATATTGGCATTCTTCGGGGATCGTCTTAAGCGCATCGGTTTTTGACATGGTTTACCTCCTAACCTAAAAAAGAATTCTCAATTTCATTTTGTGTTTCCAGAGTGTCTGTGGATTTTCGGATGCAATTAATACATTGGAGATCATAAAAAAGGTAATGGCTTTTGACGGCTTCTGCCGAACAAAATGGGTGCCTTTGCTACCCTCTTTTAAACAATAACAATATCTTCTACAGATCCCTTTTCACCGCAATATAAAGTGACAAACCTATCGGCATCAGCGCCGGGATGCCCAAATGCATCCCAAACCAGAAAGATGGCATCTGCTTCTCCTTGGGATGCATTCGATTCGCACGCAATTGCACTACCAATTTTTCCTTGCAAGCTTTCGAAATAGAAGCGCTTGGACTTCTGCAAGTGCGACAAAGACAAGCTCCCCGTTCAGCTTGCCGGAACAGCCTGGCAACCCCAACAAGCAAAATAAAGCGAACCGGGCGGCTGGGATTTCTCCATAGTGCTGCTCCGTTTCCAAACGTAAAAGTACTTGGAAGTTTTTTGTTATATCCCATCCATTCATAGAAACTCCTGCCGTATACGCCTCCCGCTGAATGCCTGGCGCTCGAAACGCGTCAAAGATCGGGATGAAACGAGATATGGGGAGCATTCAAAGATGCCATTGCTGCGCAAAACAGCTGCAGCGAGAAGCGCAACGCATGGGACGTGGCTCAAGCGTAAACCGTAGCACGCAGCGTTTCCTTTGGCAAACGTGCCCGCTTCGGGCGCACTGGGGTGGAACTGCAGGTCGTTCCCTCGTTGTTTGGTTTGCTGCTGTGCAGGGGAGGTAAATGCGGGCAGATGCCTACGCTCTGCCGGCAAACGATTTTTCGCTATCCCGTAACAAGGAACATGAGTGCGCGCTCCAGCGCATCGGAAGCCTTCATGCGGCCTGTAAACTGCAGCGGCGCGGCGGAAACGAGCATCTTCGTTGCCGCAAGCAGCCGCGGTACCTGCGCGCTCTTAAGCCTGCGCGCGGCCTCATACACCCGGTAGGCATAGCCCGGGCTGCAGGGAAGTGCTTTGATGATGGCGTCCTTTTGTTCTTTGCGGTCGATGCGGTTGCGCGCTTCCAGCGTGAGCTTTGCCTTATCGCCCAGCACGCGCGCAACATCCAGCGGCTTTTCGCCATCCTTGAGCACCGCGTCGAGTGCCCGAAACCCATCTTCGGGTTTCTCCGCAAGAAAATAATCCAGAACGGAAAAAACGATGAAATCGAGGTCGCGCGTTGTTACCTTTGCGATTGCTTCGCGGGTGATCTCATTCCCATCGCCTACATAGCAGGCCAGCTTTTCAAATTCGTTGGCGAGGCATGCGCAATCCGTCCCGGCAAGCGCAACGAAAAAGCGCGCGTTTTCCGGCAGGATTGTTACGCCGCGCCGCTTGGCGCGCTGGCCGATCCAGCGCGCGGCTTCGGATTCGCTTAGCGGGTCAAACGCTACAACGCGGTCTTCCCGGGCAAGCGCTTTGGGGAAGGCGAGCTTTATCTCAGCCTCACCGCGCAGCAGAAACAGAAGCAGCGTAGTTTCCGGCATTTTGGGCAAATATGCGAGGATGGCTTTTGCATCCGAATCCTTGGGCATTGCCCGGCAGATGACCACGCGGCGCTCTGCAAAAAAAGGCAGTGCGTCGCAGGCGAGCGTGAGCGCGCCTGCTTCTGCAGATTCGAGCGTATCCACATTGAGCTGCCGCGTTGCCGCATCCAGCTGCGAAAGCACGGCGGAAATGGCACTGTCCTTGATATATTCTTCGCTTCCATGCATGAGGTAAGCGCCGGAAAGCCGGTTCTCTTTTATGGCGTTAAAAAAGCTGTTGCGATCCATATCCTGTCTTCAATCCATTTCGTCATCTGTTATGCAGTAGGCCAATGGCCGCATTCCGGTTGGAAGCTGCGAGGCCGCAAGCGGCTTTGCGGCATGCGCCTCCGCTGAAACGCCCTAAAATGGACGTTTGTTTTGCCTGTTCTATTATAACATAATTAGGGCCAATACAGTCAGAAGAATGCTTTTGCAGCAAGCAGAAAACAGCAGGCACCGAGGCAGATGGCTGCGCAAAGAAGCTTGGCTCGAAGCGGCCTTAGGTGGTATTGCGAAAGGGAGAGCATTGCACCATAGAGTAGAATGCAGGCTAAAGCGGGCGGCGCTTGGATGCTGAGCACGGCACCCGGCAGCGCCGCAAACGATTCGGATAGCCAGCTGAGGGCAGCGAGCGGGATGCGCGCAGGCACTGCAAGAAACGTAGCTTCCGGAAAAATCGCAACGAGAAGTGCTGCAAGGAGCGTTAAGGGAAGCGCAAGGGAAACGAGCGGCACGATCAAGAGATTCTCAGGCAGAGTATATAGCGGAAGCCGTTCAAAATAGGAGAGCGAAAGGGGAAGCGTACCGAGCGTCCCCGCAAGGGAAACGGAAATGGAACCCGCAAGGGCATCCGGGAACCGCTTGCACCGGCGGAACAGGCGCCGCAGCGGGGGAAGGAGCATGGCGATGCCCGCCGTTGCGCAAAAGGAGAGCTGGAGGCCCACGGAAAACAGGCTTGCAGGCGCAGCGAGCAGCAACACGAGCAGCGCAAGCGCAAGCGCGGAGGCCATATCGTACCTGCGAAGTAAAAGCGGCGCACCGAGTGCGGCAAGGGACATCACCGAAGCGCGCACAAGAGAGGGCGGGAACCCTACGAGCACACAATAGCCAAGTAGAAATGTACCGATGCAAAACAAGCGCACCAGCCCATGCCGCTTGGGGAGGATTGCCGCAAGGAGCGCCACGAAAATCGATACATGGAGGCCGGAAAGCGCAAGGACATGCGCGGCGCCGGCATCGCGGAATGCAGCGTAAACGGACTCGGGAAGCAGCGCTTTATCGTTGAGCAACAGCGCGCGGGCAAGCGGAGCCTGCGGGCCGAAGGCCGCGTCGAGCGAGGTTAAGATATGCGTGCGCAGCGTTGCAAGAGAATAGCGCAGGTCAATGCGGCGGGCGCTGACCTCCGGCTCTCCTTGCGCAGATGCAAGCGCGGTGATCCCTAAGGAAAGATAATATGCCTTAGCATCAAAAGAGCTGCCTGCGGATTCCGGTATCCATAGCACGGCTTTTACGGAGAGCACATCGCCGCATGCGAGCGTTTTTGCAGAGGCGGCAGGGAAACGAACCTGGACGCGCCCGTGGATTGGGGTGCCATCGCAGGCCGCATCATAAAGAAGGACATAGGAAACGCCATCTTCGGCTGTGGGCGTGTCCGCAATGCAGCCGGAAAGCATACAAATCCCCTCGGGTGGCGGGGCAGGGAGCGCAGCACGCATGCGAAAGCATCCCG
>ERZ1643251.3689-NODE-3689-length-13946-cov-18.229933_pt1 | contig 13946 bp, 12 predicted proteins | sample MGYA00579261_ERZ1643251 | MGnify/ENA primary metagenome ERZ1643251 (study PRJEB29033, sample SAMEA4952267) | chicken gut metagenome | biome: Broiler Chicken; feature: Gastrointestinal Tract; material: Caecum | place: Ireland | collected 2018 | study: Broiler... | reverse complement strand
TATGAGGTTTTAATTTATGAAACTATCAGATTATGTAATTTATTATCTAGAACAAATCGGAGTAAGAGATGTATTTTTACTTTCAGGCGGAGGTATGATGCATCTTTTAGATTCCGTTTCTAGAAGTGAACAAATTTCGACTTACTATAATTTAAATGAACAAGCAACATCAATTTGTGCCGATGCTTACGGGCAATACACAAACCATTTAGGTGTTTGTATGGTAACAACAGGACCAGGAGCAACGAATGCAATTACCGGAGTTGTTTCTGCTTTTCAAGACAGCACACCAATGCTGGTAATTTCTGGACAAGTTAAAACAACAGAGCTTGCGCCAGAAGGTGTGCGTGTGAAAGGTCTACAAGAAGTACAAATTACAAAATTGGTGAAAGACGTTACAAAATATGCAGTTACAGTAATGAATAAAGAAGATATTCGTTATCATTTAGAGAAAGCCATACATTTGGCAACGACAGGAAGAAAAGGACCAGTATGGATTGATATTCCTTTAGATATTCAAGCAGCAGAGATTATTCCAGAGCAATTAAAAGGATTTCAAGCTAGAAAACAAAATTGGAAAATTTCTGGTGACATGCTTCACAATATAAAATATCACTTGATGCAGGCTAAAAGACCGTTAATTTTATATGGACAAGGTGTTTTATCAAGTGGAGCCAAGAAAGAAGCCCTTCGTTTGACAGAAAATTTAAATATTCCTTTTACATTAAATTGGCGAGCAAAAGGTCTTGCAGATGAAGATCATTCTCTATTTTTTGGATTTCCGGGTTCCCCCGCTCCGAGATATTCAAATTTTATTTTACAAAATGCAGATTTTTTATTGGTAGTTGGCAGTCGTTTAAATGCAGCAATTACAGCTTTTAATCCGGAAAATTTTGCAAAGCATGCGAAAAAATTTGTTGTAGATATAGATAAGAATGAATTGGATTTATTAGATGAAGCTTTGTTTGAAACTGTGCATTGTGATGCAAAGATTTTTTTAAAGCAATTCTTACAGGAAGTAGAAAATCAATATCGATTTGAAAATGAAAAATGGATAAATTTTTGTTCTCAAATGAAGCAGAAGTATCCGGTTTATCAAGAAAGAATGTCTTTTGATGCTAAAGGAATTTATGGTTTTGATTTTTCCGAAGTATTGTCACGTTTATCTGATGATTCTGATGTATTTGTAGTGAGTCCGACAGGGCGTGTGTTTACATCATCTGTTTTAGGGATTCATTTGAAAGGAAATCAGCAAATTGTTGTTCCGAGTGGTTTGGGTTCAATGGGATATGGATTACCATCAGTTATTGGGGTTTGTGTTGCCAGCAAAAAGAGAAGAACCATTATTTTTGAAGGAGACGGAAGTCTTCAACATAATTTACAAGAATTACAATTGTTAAAGACATATCAATTACCGATTAAGCTGTTTATTTATAATAATAGTGGATACTCCTCGATTTACAGTATGCAAAATAATCATTTTAAAGGGAATTTGGCAGGTTGTACAGAAAATAGTGGAGTTGCATTGCCAGAATTAGAAAGAATTGCTAAAATGTATGATTTAAACTATGTCAAAATTTCCTCAAATAATGAATTAACAGAAGGAATCACAAAGGTTTTATCTGATGCATTCCCTACGATTTGTGAGGTAGTGGGTGATATTCGATTTGAAGAAATTCCAAGGGCACAAACCAAAGTAAATCCAGATGGAACGCTCAGTTCATCTTCATTAGAAGAACTGTATCCTTTTATTGGGTACATAGAAAAATATTTGTAAATGTATATCATATATTGCATAGGATAATATATTGGGCTGATAATATAAGGAGTCAGCCCTTATTTTTATTCGAAAAAAATATGGATTTGTCGATAATAGTATTATAGATGATTTGTAATTGTGTAAAATAATGGTTATACACTATAAGAAAGGGAGATATTTATCATGTTAAATGATTCAACAATACTGATTACTGGCGGTACAGGTTCGTTTGGTAAAAAGTGTATAGAAATGATTTTTCAGCATTTTTCACCAAGAAAAGTCATTGTTTTTTCTCGAGATGAATTTAAACAATCTGAGATGAAAATATTATTTCAAAAGAAACTGACAACAGAGCAAATGCGTAGACTTTCTTTTTTTCTTGGCGATGTGCGTGATCGAAATCGTTTAGAGCGTGCTTGTAAGGGGGTGGATTATGTTATTCATGCAGCGGCAATGAAACAAGTACCTGCTTGTGAATATAATCCGACAGAGGCAATTTATACAAATATTCATGGCGCAATGAATGTGATTGATGCGGCGATAGATCAAGGGGTAAAAAAAGTTGTTGCATTATCAACGGATAAGGCAGTAAATCCGATTAATTTATATGGAGCAACAAAATTAACTTCGGACAAGCTTTTTGTATCTGCCAATGGGTATTTGGAACGGGAAGGACCCGTTTTTTCCGTTGTTCGTTATGGGAATGTGGCTGGTAGTCGTGGTTCAGTGATTCCTTTTTTCAAAAAACTGATTGAAACCGGAGTGGATATGCTTCCAATTACAGATTATAAGATGACAAGATTTTGGATTACCCTTGAAGAAGGGGTTCAGCTTGTGTTTAAGGCATTGGAGGAATCTAAAGGAGGAGAAACCTATATTTCCAAGATTCCGTCTTTTAGAATTACAGATTTGGCAGAAGCAATGGCACCGAATCTTCCAACAAAAGAAATTGGAATTCGTGAGGGAGAGAAAATTCACGAGGTAATGATTACAATGGATGATTCACGAAATACCTATGAATATGACAAGCATTATATTATTTATCCGAATTTCGGATGGTGGGATTTTGAGCAATATTTTACACTAGGTGGCAAGCAGATTGAATGTGGATTTGAATACAGTTCGGGGAAAAATTCAGAATGGCTCAGTGTAAAAAATTTGCGTGAAAAAATGAAACAATTGGAAATGGAAATTTAATATGCAGAAAATCTATATCTTAACAGAAGGCGGAGCGGGAATTGGGCTTGGGCATGTCACACGCTGTTTAGCCATTTATAAAGAATTGCAAAAACATCAAGTAGAAGTAGAAATAATCATAGATAAAATGTCTGAACTTCTACTACAAATTGATGGAGAGTATCAATATATAGATTGGAAAAACATGGATTTTTTACAAGGTTTTCTTACCGAAGATGATCAGGTAGTTATAGATTCATATTTAGCTTCAATAAATGTGTATGAATGGTTGGTCAAGAATGTAAAGAGACTTTGGATTATTGATGATAATTGTCGGCTTGATTTTCCTGAAAAAGCAACTGTTATCAATCCGTCATTGAATGCTAAAACTTTGGGATATTCAAAAAAAACGATTGAAAATGATTTGCTTGGTATAAGTTATGCAATTTTAAGAGAAGCTTTTCAAAAGGTTGAGTACATAGAGATAAAAAAAAGCGGACAGTGGTTGGTGACTTTTGGAGGTACAGATTTATTAAATGTAACACCTAGACTTATCAGGGAAATTTGTACACAATATCCCAAAAAGATCTTCAAAATTATTGTTGGTTCGGATTATCATAATATAAATGAAATTCAAATTGAAATGCAAAATGTGAAAAATGTTATCCTTTTATCAAATGTATCTGCATTCAAAATGCGAAAACTGATGCAGGAAAGTGAAGGGGTTATCTCAGCTTGCGGGCAAACCATCTATGAGTTGCTTCGTTTAAGAACTTTCTTTATACCCGTTCAAATTGTGGATAACCAAATCAATAATGCAAAGGGACTTGAACAGATTGGCATTCCTGTTTGTCACAGTTTTGAGGATCTGAAAATAAGATTTGAAGAAGTTTTGAAAACTGGATTTCCTATACCACCGAATTTAGTAGATGGGCAAGGGGTAAGAAGAATTGTTAGGCATATGATAGGTAAGTAGATTTATATTTAAAATTAAAGGAGTTTGGGAAATATGGATTCATATGCTTTTATCTCTGAAAGATTGAGCTTTCGTTCTATTACAGTGGAGGATACGCGAGAAATTGTAAAGTGGAGAAGTGATCCGGACATTATTCGGTATTTTAAAAATCCAATGCCACTCACAACAGAAGAACATTTAAAATGGTATCAGAACTATCTATTACAAAATTGTAGGTATGATTTTATAATAGAAGATAAACTTAGCTTTACGAAAATCGGATTTTTGGCGTTATTAAATATTGATAAGGAAAATTCAGGTTGTCAGATTAGCTATACAATTGGAGAGGATATATATAGAGGAAAGGGATTAGCAAAAGAGGCAGTTTTAAGTTTAATTCGCTTCGGTCAAGATACATTTAACTTGAAAAATTTTTTTGCGGAGGTACATTATAAGAACATAAGTTCTATACGATTGGTAGAGGCACTGGGTTTTATAAAAGAAGTAGATGAAAAAGAGTTTTGTATATATAAATATATGTAATTAAAGAGGTTTATACTATGAAAGTTTTAATTGCAACGATAAAATCATGGAATATTGAAAATACTTATAAACTAGTAGATAAGTACAGTCATGCGCATGAAATAAAATTGATTTCGAATCAACCGGATTTATTGGAGAAGGTTGTTTATAAGTTTGATCCTGATTATATATTTTTTCCTCATTGGTCATATATGATTCCTGAAAGTATATTTTCATGCTGGAATTGCATTGTTTTTCATATGACAGACTTGCCTTTTGGACGTGGTGGGAGTCCTTTGCAAAATTTAATTATTCGTGGCTTTCGGGAAACAAAAATTAGTGCCATTCAAGTTTCAAAAGAACTTGATAGTGGTCCGATTTATATGCAAAGCATGTTAAGTTTAGAAGGAAGTGCCGAAGATATTTTTAAGCGTGCTTCTCGTATTATTTTTGAAGAAATGATTCCGAAATTTCTTACGAAAAAACTTGTACCTAAAGAGCAGTCCGGAGAAGTTACGGTTTTTAAAAGAAGGTCACCAAAAGAAAGTGAATTACAAGAAGATATGGATTTATGTATGATATATGATTATATCCGAATGTTAGACGCTGAAGGGTACCCAAATGCTTTTTTACGGTTTGGAAGGTATTGGTTGGAGTTTCAAACTGTTTCTTTTGTCAATGAAAAATTGTCAGCAAGTGTAAATTTCAAAGAGAAAACAGAATGAGTACGGTTTTAATAATTGCAGCACATCCCAATGATGAAATCTTAGACGTAGGTGGAACAGTTGCCAAACATGTGGCTATGGGAGATAAGGTATTTGCGCTAATTTTGGGTGAAGGACAAACTTCACGTTTTGAAGTTAGAGATAATGCACCTAAAGCATTAATTGATGATTTACATCATGACAGTATATTAGCAGGGAGGGCTGTTGGATTTGAAAAGGTATTATTTGAGAACCTACCAGATAATAGATTTGACACATTAGATCTATTAGATGTGGTAAAAAAGGTAGAAAAAATTATTTCCGAGTTGCGACCTAATATTGTTTATACGCATCATGGCGGCGATTTGAATATTGATCATCAAATTACTTACCAGGCAGTTTTGACAGCAACACGTCCTGTCAATCCATGTAGTGTAAAGGAACTTTACACATTTGAAACACTATCCTCAACAGAATGGAATTTTCTTGGAGGGAAACATATGTTTGTTCCGAATGTTTTTATAGATGTTGAAGAATATTTTCAAAAGAAAGTAGAAGCAATGAAATGTTATAAAAGTGAACTCTGTGAGTTTCCGCATCCACGTTCCGTAAAAGGAATGGAGGTTCTGGCACAGAAATGGGGTTCAGTTGTTGGAAAACAATATGTAGAAGCTTTTCAACTGATTCGAAAGATTGTTGAGTAAATGAATAATGATGGGGAAGGAAATTATGAAAAAAAATACGTTTATTGTTGCTGAAATTTCAGCAAATCACGGACATAATATTGAAATTGCGAAACAAAGTATTCTGTTGGCAAAAAATGCAGGAGCAGATGCAGTTAAAATTCAAACTTATACACCGGATACTATAACCATTCCATGTGATAAAGAACCTTTTCGCTTAGAACATGGAACGATATGGGACGGTATGAACCTATATGAATTGTATCAGCAAGCTTATACGCCTTATGAGTGGCATAAAGCGTTATTCCAATATGCAAAAGAAATTGATGTTATACTTTTTTCAACGCCATTTGATCTGACAGCGGTAGATTTATTGGAACAATGCGGCAATCCAATTTATAAAATTGCGTCTTTTGAAATTGCAGATATTCCGCTCATTGAATATGCGGCTGCAAAAGGAAAGCCGATGATTCTATCAACAGGTATTGCAACTTTGGAAGAAATTGAAGAAGCAGTAGAGACTTGTCGAAATGTTGGAAATGAAGATATTACATTATTAAAATGCACTTCAGAGTATCCGGCACAAATAAAAGATGCAAATTTGGCTATGCTCCAAGATATGAAAAAACGATTCGGTGTAAAAGTAGGGTTATCTGATCATACAATTGGCAGCTTTGTACCGACGGTTGCGGTTTCATTGGGTGCAACGGTTGTTGAAAAACATTTTATTATGGACAAGTCTATCGGAGGACCGGATGCGAGTTTTTCCATGACGCCTTCAGAATTTCAGGAAATGGTGCAAAATATACGGAATGTAGAGCAGGCAATGGGTGTTGTTTCTTATGAACTTACTGAGAAAAAAATCAATAGCCGTAAATTGGGACGTTCTTTATTTGTTGTGAAGGATATTCAAGAAGGTGAAGAATTTACCAATGAAAATATTAGAAGTATCCGACCAGGAACTGGGTTACCACCTAAATATATCCATGAAATTATAGGGAAAAAGGCAACAGAATCTTTAACGTTTGGAACACCGATGAAGTGGGCATATGTTGCAAACAAGATAAAGTGAAAAGGAGGAAGTTTTTTGCAAAAAAAATACCCTGTTCTATTTTTAACAAACAATGAAAATTCAAGAGATTTATTTTTATGGTTAAAAGAAAAAAATGAAGAGGTATACTTGATAAATGAAAAAATAACTTCTGAAATTGTACAAGCTTACTCTCCCAAAGTTATGATCAGTTTTAATTATAAATACATGATTCCAAAAGATATTATTGACATGATGCAAGGACAAATTTTTAATTTGCATATTTCCTTATTGCCTTATAATAGAGGAGCATCACCCAACTTTTTTTCATTTATAGAAAATACGCCCAAAGGTGTAACGATTCATCAAATTGACGAAGGTTTAGATACGGGTCCGATTTTGGCGCAAAAAGAATTATTTTTTGATGAATCAAAAGAAACTTTTGCTTCAAGTTATGAAAAATTGATACTTGAAATTCAGATGTTATTTAAAGAAAACTGGTCAAGTATATCGGATAAAAATTATCAATTATATGCACAAACTCGGGGGGGGACGTTCCATACCTCCGATGATTTTAAGCGAATATATGAGCGTTTTCCGTTCTCCTGGAATGACAATATTTTAGCCTATAAAAAGAAGTGGAGAAGGATAGATGGAAAAGGAGGAAATTTATGAAACCAATTCCATACGGCTGTCAGTTTATTGGTGAAGAAGATATTCAAGCTGTGATTGAAACATTACAGTCTGATTTTATGACACAAGGACCAAAAGTATCAGAATTTGAACAGGCAGTTGCAAAATATCACGATTGTAAATATGGTGTTGCATTTAGCAATGGAACAGCAGCATTGCATGGGGCATACGCAGTGAGTGGCTTAAAAGACGGTGAGAAATTTTTAACTTCGCCCATTACTTTTGTAGCGACCGCAAATGCGGGTGTCTATGTAGGGGGGATACCGGATTTTGTTGATATTTGTTCCGATTCTTACAATATGGATTTAGAGAAACTAAAACAAAAGTTTACTTCTGAGTATAAAGTCGTGACGCCTGTTTCATTTGCTGGATATCCGGTAGATATAATGAAGGTTCGTGAAATTGTCGGGAAGGATTGTTTTATCATTCATGATGCGGCACATGCAATTGGAGCAAAAATCCAAGAAAGAAGTATTGTTGAAGGTTCAGACGCAACCATTCTTTCATTTCACCCAGTAAAGCATATCGCCTGTGGTGAGGGTGGCATGGTGCTTACAAATCGTGAAGACATATATGACGCTCTTCTCCAATTTCGTTCGCATGGAATTACGAAAAATCCAAATCAAATGCAAAAAGTTGAAGGACCTTGGTATTATGAAATGCAGACCTTAGGCTTTAATTATCGTCTAACTGATTTACAAAGTGCTTTAGGGATTTCACAGCTGAAAAAATTAAATCAGTCTTTATATCGTAGAAATCAAATTGCAAAAAAATACATAGAATTATTGAAAGATGAAACATGGTTACAGCTTCCCAAACCGATTTCTCAGTTGGATTGGTTAGATAATGCGGAATATATGAATTTAAGACATATGCCGAGTGATTTACATGCGTATCATTTGTTCCCGATTCAAGTGAAGAATAAAAATATGCGTAAAGCATTATTTGAGTACCTAATTGCAGAAAATATACATGTACAGGTTCATTATATTCCAGTTTATCAGTTGCCTTTCTATCAAAAGGAATTTTTGGTCTCAGCAGATGAATATCCGGTGGCTCAAGCTTTTTATGAAAGAGAAATTAGTTTACCGATGTTTCCGACATTAACAGAAGAGCAACAAAATTATATCGTTTATAAGATAAAGCAATTTCACAAATAGGAGACAAAAGTAAGTGAACAAAGATTGTCTTTTATTTATTATATGGTATATGAAGACTTTGTTTGGTATAGCGATTGATTTATTTTATGATTGTTTATGGCTAACCATATTTGAAAATCAAAAATCATGCTGAAATCGTGAAAAATATAACGTTCATTGACATAATTTTTTATAAAAAAATTAAAAACATGGGTTAAACTTTTAAAATGTGTTCCGATATAATTAGCGAGAACATAATACAGATGAATTCCGGAATAGTCTGTTTGCATCTCGACTTATTCTTTCACATGGATGTGTAGGATGAAAAATAACATTATAAAACATGGAGGTTTATTATCATGAGAATCAATCACAATATTAGTGCATTAAATACGTACAACAAATTGGGTATCAATCAAGGAAATGCTTCCAAAAATATGGAGAAATTGTCTTCAGGTTTACGTATTAACCGTGCAGGTGACGATGCTGCAGGTTTAGCAATTTCCGAAAAAATGCGTTCACAAATCCGTGGTTTGGATATGGCAACTAAAAATGCGAACGACTCTATCTCTCTAATCCAAACAGCCGAGGGTGCGTTAAATGAAACTCACTCAATTTTGCAACGTATGCGTGAGTTAGCAGTACAAGCAACAAACGATACAAACACAGATGCTGACCGTGCCGAGTTACAAGCTGAAATTAGCCAGTTAATTGCTGAAGTTGACCGTATCGGAAATGCAACAGAATTTAACACCAAAAAATTATTGGATGGTACAGCGAAAGGGGTTGTTAATGCAAAAGATGGTACAGCGCAAATTAACAACAACTCAAATTTAACCATTCAACAATCTGAATTGTTAGAATTCCAAAGTGGTGCTACTGGTGCAGTTAAAAACGGTTCCTATACTCTAATTAAAGTAAGTGAACGTATCTCTGGTGGTATAACTTTTAATGCTTTTAAAGTTTATGATAATGATGGTAATGTATTGGCTGAAATGAGTGGTTCTGGTGGTCAGACCATATCTGGTGGTGGAATAAAAATAAATAGTAATACCTTTACTTTCTTGTCTGGTTCTAAGGTATTTGCATCTGGTACAAATGGAACTTCATTTAGATCAGGGTCCATTGAAATTTCCGGAATTGGTAAAACAGCAACTGGTGGTGGATTAAAAGTTGGTGAATCTATTACCTTTGTATTCGGTGCTAGACAAGTTGGTGAAGCCGATGTAGACGCAGCAATTTTAACGCAAATTGGTGCAAATGCTGGTCAAACTTCATTTATTTCTATGAATGATATGCGTTCCAAAGCATTGGATATTGATAAAGTTGATGTAACAGATAAATGGAAAGCAAGTGCTGCAATTGAAAGAGTCAATGCTGCATTAACAAAAGTATCTTCTCAAAGAAGTAGCCTAGGGGCAGTACAAAACCGTTTGGAACATACAATCAATAACTTAACTACAGCTTCTGAAAACTTATCTTCTGCAGAATCTCGTATTCGCGATGTAGATATGGCGAAAGAAATGATGGAGTTAACGAAAAACAACATCCTTTCTCAAGCTTCCCAAGCTATGCTTGCACAAGCCAACCAAGTACCACAAGGTGTACTGCAATTATTACAATAATTGTAAAATCTTCAAAAGAGTTGAGAGTTTCTCAGCTCTTTTTTTTATGTTAAAATATACGATGTAGGGAGGAAGATATTATGCTTGAAAAAAATTTAAAACTTTTAGCGAAAAAAAATCCCAGTTTATATCAAAGGATATTAGAGTATCATAATCAAGAAAATTTATTATCCAAGAAGTTTTCTGTCAAAAAAGGAAAAAAAGGTTATCATTATTTACAGGAAAATTATAATGAAAAAATCCGTATACATAGTTCATATGATCCAATGAATGAATCCAAAGCATTCTTAGAAAGATATAAAGAAGAAATAGAAACCCATGATTTTATTTTATTTTTTGGTGCAGGGTTGGGCTATCCCATTGAAGTATTGAAAGAAATGTACCCAAAGAAAACAGTATATCTTTATGAGCCAAGTATCGAAATTTTTAATTATTTATTGAATCAATTTGATTTGCAAAAAATCAATGCATATATGGTTGGTGATTTGTATGGAGATATACAAAATATTTTGAAAAGAGATCTATTTGTACTTGTGCTTCCTATTTATCAGCAATATTTTCAAAAGGAGTATGAACAGTTTTTAGAACAATATAAAAAATTTTTGCGAAATTGGATGTTGAATAAGGGTGTAGTTGCATCTTTTCAATTTCGTTGGATGGGGAATACCATTTTAAATTTTGAAAAGACGTATCGAACACCTTGTTTTTTGGATACAAAGATCAAAGAATTTTTTCAAAATAAAAGTGTATTGATTGTTTCAGCTGGTCCATCATTAAACTTTGAAATTGAAAACTTACAGAAAATTAAACGCGATAAAACAGCCTATATTTTTGCAGTCGGTTCTGCGATTCATACACTGCTGGCTCATGGAATTGAACCGGATGCTTTATTTAGCTTTGATCCGTCTGCTAAAAATATGGAAGCGGTATTTCAACCGATACTAGATAGGGAAAAAAATATTCCGCTTGTATTTGGCACTACGATCGGCTTTGAAATTCTACAAAAATATCGTGGAAAAATGGCACATATTCATATTAATCGTGGTTGGCTGTCTTCTTATTTATTTCAAGCGGATTCACTAGATATTGTGCAGGATTCTCCAACAATAGCGGCTGTATTATTGCAGGTATTGTTAAAATTACAAGTGAAAAATATTATTTTTGTGGGACAAAATTTGGCTTTATTTGATAAACAGGAGTATGCAAAAGCGATTATGCAATATAAAGATTTAGGAAGTCTTGATGAAATTGAAAAATTCCCAACAACCATTGGTGTTACAGGAAAAACAATATATACAAGACCATCTTATTTGGCAATGAAATCTGTAATTGAATTTTTTATAAAGGTTTATGATCGTAAAGATATTATCAATACAACCATTGGTGGTGCCGAAATTGAAGGAACAGTATTTATTCCTCTTAAAACGGTGATGGAAAAAAAATTAACGGAACCCATTGTAGAGGAAAATTGGTTTGAAGAGATTGTTGAATCTACATTAACAGAGAAAAAGAAAGAAGAACGTTATGAAACCGTTTTTTCACAATACAAAAATTTATTAAGAGAAAAGAATCGTTTCTATAAACGGATTACAAATATTCAAGATTGTTTGGTGAAAATTGGAAAAGCACTTGAAAATAATCGAATGGAAAGAGTAGAGAATCTTTTTGGGGTATATGATGATCATATGATAAAGGTGGAAAAAAATCCATATTATATCCATGTAATTATGCCAGTTATTGAAGGTGTTTTACAGCAGGAATCAGATCGTGCCAAAACATTGTTTGAAAAGCACTTAACCAAGAAACAACTTGCTACAGAAAAATGGAAGCTATTAACGAACGTCATTGATATGATTGAAAAAGCACATTTCTTAATGGAACCGGAGTTAAGATTTATTCAAGCTGTAGTAGATGAGGAAACGAAAAAATATCAAACAAATATGGAAAAAGAGGTATAAAGGTTCATTATAACCTTTTATACCTCTTTTAGATTCTTCTTTAAATGATAAAGAGGCTTATTGGTTGTCTGATTTTGTGAGCGATTCTAGTATAAATCTGCCATGTAACAGGAAATATTTTTGATTGTTTTGTCTATTTTTGTAGGATGTAGCTTTGGAATTAATGGTATATTTTTCCTGTATGGTTGCTTAGCAATATAGTACAATGAGATATGGAAATGATTCTATCTTTATAACACTTATACATCGGGTGTTTTTTCGTTTTAGATTGGGGGATTGTCCAATATGGATATTTGTATGTAAAGGCGATATTGGGATGAAGCCTATTAAGATAATCATAGTCTTTTAAAGTTATTCATCATAATGAAAGTGATACATCCATACTAGAAGTTGCATTTGTAGTAAAAAGACCTAGGAGATTACGTCATTATATTTTCTAGCGATCGCTGGTACCTATAGTTATCAGAAGACACAAGAGGATTTGTAATATATTTTGATTTTTGTGCCGCCTCAATTGTCCATGAAAGCAAAAGTTTTTCACATAGGTCTTTTTTATTTGTGGAACTCCTTTGCTCCTCTATACGTCAGGATAATGGTTAAAAGCTTCAGCATTTTTTCCTTATAATTTTAAGTGGAAATAGGGTTTCAAATTTCTCTTCTTCATTGACTTTCTTGTAAGTTAACATCTTTTTTAATATCCAACCGATCTTCACGAGTTGGAAAAATATTTACAATTTTTCCTGCTTGGATGAGTTTATTCAATACTTATATGCTATAAAGTAATATATATTGGATAGACAGTTATCCCTACAATTTTGCGAATAAAAGGAGAAAATAAGATATAAAAATTGATAATTATATGATAAATAAAATAACAGAACGATAAATCAGAATGGGAGGTGTAGAAAATGGGATTGTTTTTGAACGTATTAATTGTAAAAAACAGCACAGAGGAAAATGTGAGAAAGACATTGGAGAGAATGGAGGACAGTAATTTGGACTGGAATTTAATTTCTGCGAAGTGTCGATACCAAGAATGTCATAATGGAGTAAAAGTTTTGTTAAGTGATATGTGTGCTGGTTATGAGGATATGACACAAAAACTCTCCAAAGAACTGATGTGTCCTGTTCTATTGTGTTATATCTATGATGAGGATTATTGGGGATATTATTTTTATGAAAAAGGAATAGAACTGGATAGTTTTAATCCTATGCCTGATTATTTTGAAGAGGTTTCTGAAAAAAAGAGACAACGGTTTGCTGGAAATGGCAGGGTCATTGCTGAATATTTCAATGTAGAGGAATCAAAAATTAAAAATTATCTTCAACAATGGTCTTATGATATATTAGACAGCATGGAAGGTACATATGCCTATGATGGAGATGAATTCTGCATGGGAGATGCTTGGCAGATGGCAGATTTTATGAAGGCAATTGGTTATCCTTATGGATGGTAAAACATAATCATTAGGTTACTATATGGTTAAATAGAACAAAACATTTTATATATCTAGGGGAGACAGGAAAGATCGGTGGGGTTTGTCAATGGGAAACTGAACAGATCTGTGAGTTGTCCTTGACTGTTTCGCCTGTATTTTCTGTAGGTAGTTATGGGAGTGACAGCTTATAGTGCTGTTGCTCCTTTCATTTTAACTTAATTTCGGCAGAAGTCGCCCATCCTCTATAGGTGGGTGATGAATGT
>ERZ1643251.3688-NODE-3688-length-13946-cov-43.951335_pt1 | contig 13946 bp, 18 predicted proteins | sample MGYA00579261_ERZ1643251 | MGnify/ENA primary metagenome ERZ1643251 (study PRJEB29033, sample SAMEA4952267) | chicken gut metagenome | biome: Broiler Chicken; feature: Gastrointestinal Tract; material: Caecum | place: Ireland | collected 2018 | study: Broiler... | reverse complement strand
CTGTGCTAGGCCTGTGCTAGGCCTGTGCTAGGCCTGTGCTAGGCCTGTGCTAGGCCTGTGCTAGGCAGAATGTTTGTGCATAGAAACAAGGAGAGATCACAATGACTACTGAGACTATTAATGCTGTCCGCTCCATCGTCAAACAAGCCGAAAAATTCAAGGGCTGCTTCTTTTGGCCGCCTGAAAAGCTGGCCGGCGCCCGCAGGTCCATGGAGAAGCGGGAAAGCCGCGATACCGTGGAATGGACGGAGGGCGGGCACACCTACACGGCGCGATTTGATGTCGACTGCTGTTGCAGTCACACCGAAGCGCGCGGCTACTACACCAAGGACGGCAAGAAAACGACGCTGGTTGCTATACGCAACAGCCTGAAACGGATGGAGGAGATGTAAGAATGACCTACAGACAGTACCTGACAGAACTTTTAAATGATCGAACAACATCGGGGGAAACGAAATGTGCCGAAGCTTTTAGAGAGCTTTTTGGATGTGGACAAATATCAGTTAAGATTTGTGTAAAATGTGACGGTTGTGTGGAATGCTATAAACGATGGCTCGATACGGAGGTTGAAAACCATGGAAATGCGTAAATTTATCGTCGAGCTGCACACCGACGGCAGCATGACTTGGGCCGAGTACAGTGAGCCCGGAGAGGTCGGCTATGCTGACGTTGCCAGGAAGTGTAGACGGCGCGTCAAGTCGCTTGCGGACGATGCTTCAAAAGGCGGGTACGATCTGGGGCTGTACGTAGCATATCGTGTGATTACGGATTATTGTGAAGGTCGTGTAAAATAAGTCGAAACGGCCTATGGCCGTTTACATATCATATCTGAAAAGGAGATCACAATTATGGCATTCCAGAAACATGACAAGAAACAGGACAAAAAGAAGGTCGAGTACATCAAGCTGTCAGACGCACAGGGCGGTGCCAGCTACTGCGAATCTAGCGAAATGTGGCTGAAATCCGGCAAATATCCCGCGCCGGGTATCTCCATCCCCATCAGTGGGGACCAGACGCTGTCTGACTGGGTGCGGCACATCACGCTGGAGGATGTCACCCTGATCGTCGATACTCGTAAAGGCAGCGACGGAAAAGAGTACCCGGAGCTGACCATCCGTGGCGGAGATGCTTCTGACCTGCCGTTCTAAATGCTGATATGGCCGCCGCAATTGCGGCGGCCTTTATTTATCGGAGGTGATAATTTGGGCAAGAATTATGAACGGGCGTGCGGGTATGCTGGAAAAAACCTGCATTTTGCTGAAAATGATGGATATAAAAATCTGATTGTTGCTATCATTTACAGCGGTGTTATCAGTCATGATGTAGATTTTTTGCTTAGCGAATGGTGCGCTCACCTGCTGGATAATATCGGCTGCAAACTGTCCGGCCCGGAACTGCTGGCCGCGTACGATATGAGAAAGGGAGAACGAGATGGCAAGAGGTAACGCACGCGCAAGGGCAGCACTGAAAAAGCCCGCCAGCCAGTATACACCGTACGCGTTGCATGGCTGGGATGAAAAGGAACTGCGCCGAGAGTATACCCGGCTGCGTGATATCGCAGTGAAGCGCCTGAAACGTATACAAAAGGATCCGTCTGTACGAGACGAGCCGGATATCTCGTACTGGGCCAGAAAAGTGCCAAAACTGTCAGAAATGGTAGACCGGCTGGAAATTGAGGATGCACTTGCCGAGCTGGCGATTTTTGTTGCAAACCCCGAAATTTCCACGGTCGGCGGAATCAAGGAACGGCGGGAGAAACAGAAAAAAGGTTTCAGAGCGGCTACCGGCGGCACCGTTTCAGCCGGTCCCGCAACATTGCGGGACTGGTTTGGCTATCTGCAATCGCAGGGGCTTTTATCAATCTACCCTTCAGGCGAAGTGGTCGAGTACTATTACAACGTCGGCGGCGATAGATCGAGACTGAATGCCGATGCTTTTCGGCGATGGCTTGATAATCGCGACTACTGGGCGGGCCGGACCGCCGAAGGCCCTGATCCTGACAGCGGGAGTGATACTTTTGATCACCTGTAAAGATGTGATGTGTCCGGTGTCGCTTTTTGACGTGTCCGGCTATCTTGACACTGTGCGGGAGCTGCCGTCAAAAAATGGTAAACGCGGTAAAAAGCGCTCCCGCAAATATGCGGACCTGCTATGTGCTTTTGACATCGAAACAAGCGTCCTGCATAGTGTACCAGATCGGACGGGCCTGCTCACAGATCAAGCTATCATGTGGGTATGGATGATGCAATTCGGCCCCGACGTCACAGTGGTAGGCCGGACATGGGACGAATACAAACGGCTGTGCGAAGCTATCAATCAGTGGTGTGAGGATAAAGACCTGTATTTTGTGGTGTGGGTGCACAATCTTTCGTACGAATTCCAGTTTTTATCCGGCATCTATCCAGTCACAAATGACGACGTTTTTGCAGTCAAGCCGCGCAAGGTGCTACGCTGCGATATCGGACGGATTGAATACAGGGATAGCTACCTGCAAACCAATATGTCTCTCGATGCCTTTACCCACAAAATGGGCGTCGCGCACGGAAAACTGACCGGCGAGCTGGACTATAAAAAAGTGCGTTATCCATGGACACCCATCGAACCGGACGAACTGCCGTACTGCCTGAACGACGTGCGAGGCCTAGTGGAAGCGCTCAGCGCCGAAATGGAGCTTGACTGCGATACCTTGTACACAATTCCCATGACAAGTACCGGATATGTCCGGCGCGATGTGCGCAAATCCATGTGGCCCATAGTCGAGCGTATGGTACAGCCGATCTTGCCCACACCGGAGCTGTACACGCTGCTACTTACAGCATTTTGGGGCGGTGATACTCACGCAAACCGGCATTATAGCGGAAGACTTTTGGAGCACGTCAAAAGCGCCGACAAGGCAAGCGCATATCCTGCTGCGCAGTGTACAGACCTTTTCCCGGTCTCTCGTTTTTGGCACGAGGAAGCCAGCACCAGAGCACTGAGACACTGTATCATGCAGCGTCGCGCTTTTGTCATGCGGATTGCTTTTTACAATATCAGGCAAAAATACCATTGGTGGGGTTTTCCGTATATCCCGCTATCGAAATGCAGCTGCGCCGAAAAGCCGGTGCTGGATAATGGCCGCATTTTGGAATCTCCCTGCATAGTGATCGCCTGCACCGACATCGATTTTGACATCATCCGACGCGAATATGATTTTGATGGTGTGCGGGTGCTGGATTTGTACAGCGCGAAATATGGACGCCTGCCGCGCAAGCTTACAGACGTAGTAAAAAAGTATTACACCGTAAAGACAGAGCTAAAGGGCGTTGACGGTCAGGAGTTGTATTACATGAAAAGCAAGAACAAATTGAACAGCGTGTATGGCATGACCGCGCAGAAGCCTGTGCGTCCGGTTGTCAGCTACGACGGCACGTCCTTTACAGAAACCGAGATCAGTGCGGCAGAGTTGCCGGACGCGCTGGCAAAGGCGTATAAAAATGCCTTTTTGCCGTATCAATGGGCAGTGTGGACCACGGCCCACGTCCGAAGAAGCCTTAAAGACCTGCAATGGGCCTGTGGGCGGCAGGGTGTGTACTGCGATACAGATTGCGTCAAATATGTGGGCGACGTGGATTTTCGGCAGATCAACAACGAGCTGCGCAGGAAAGCGAAAGCGGCAGGCGCTTATGCTACCGACCCTAGTGGCAAGGTGCACTACATGGGTGTTTTTGAGCAGGAACAAGAATACGCAGAGTTTATGACATGGGGCGCGAAAAAATACGCGACAACGTACGAAAAAGGAGGTCCGATTACCACCACGATTGCCGGAGTAAATAAAAAGCTAGGCGGCCCGGAGCTTGAAAAGGCTGGTGGCTTTGCGGCATTTCGGCCAGGCTTTGTATTCCGAGCCGCCGGCGGCACTGACCTGGTATATAACGACGCGCCAGACGTTGCCCCGATGGAGATCGACGGGCACAGGCTTGAGATCACAAAAAATGTTGTGCTGCTTGATGGGGAGTACACTTTAGGTATTACAAGCGAATATGCAAATCTGATCGGCTACGAAATGGAGGTCTTGTAATGAACATTTTTGACAAAGACGGCTGGCCGAACTTTTCGGACGAGGATGGAATCTTGTCCGTGCACGCAAATATTATAATGATGTGGGGCGGACGTGGTACAGGAAAAACATACACGCTGCTGGAAAAAATGTGCCGGGAAAATCGCAGGTATTTGTATCTGCGCAGAACCCCCGGACAGGTGGAAACTATTGCATCTGATGCTGCTATGTGGCCGTACACGCCCATCAACGCTGATCACGGATGGGATTATCAGCCGCGAAAAGTCAAGGGCGCGAAGAATATGTGGAAAGTGTGCAACGGAGCCGAGGACGACGACCCGCACGGCACAATCACCAGCGTCGTCAACCTGGGCCGGACGCGCGGTTTTTCCGCCCCGGACACCGAGTATATTATACTGGACGAGTACCAAAAGGATGACCTGGATTTCTACCGTAAAGGTGAGGGCGTCGGTCTTGCGAATATATATGAGACCGTCAACCGCAACCGGGAGCTGCAAGGCCGCCCGCCCTGTGTGATGGTCCTTATGTCAAACGCGGTCGGCATGGCAAACCCTTACTATATGCAGTGGGACGTGGTGGACGTAGTAGATAAAATGATCGGTACCCGTCGCCGCTGGCGTCTGCTGCCGGAAAAAGGCATCCTCCTTGTCGACCTGGCAGACAGCCCCATTGCGGCAGCCAAAAAAGATACCGCTCTGTACAAGTCCCTGTCCGGCACCGACTTTTATAGATCGGCGCTTGAAAACCAGTACGCGGGCGAGGAACGGAGCGACACCGGCAGCCGCCCGCTGAACCAGTACAAACCGGTTGTCACCGTTGGCAGATTGACAATTTATCGGGACAAAAGCGCACGTCTCTACTATGTGACGGAGCACCGGAGCGGAACCCCGCCGACGTATGGGACCGGGCACTATAATTTGCAGCGGTTCAGAGCGCGGTATCGTCCATTATACTCCGCATACATGGACCGTCGCATCACCTTTGAAAAATATTCCGACGAGATTTATTTTCGCGAATGCTGGGAGGGTTGACTTTTTTTGTATTGACAACATAATATTAAATCATACCCCGATGTTGACCACGTGCAAGGGCCAGAAGCCCCGGTCATGCGCCCGCACAGCGCAAGAGACATCGGGGATTTTGTGCACAAAGGGGGTGTTTACTATGCCTTTTTGTCCTGTGCTGGTGGTGCTTGTCTTTGTGGTGCTGGACATCGTGACCGGGCTTGCAAAAGGCTTTGCAACGTCTGGGTTTGATTCCAGCATCATGCGGCAGGGATTTTTTCACAAGCTCGGCGAGATTTTCGCAGTCGTGCTGGCGCTTGCCGCAGACTACGGCCTGCCCGAAATCGGCATCCCGATTGATGTGCACCTGGCCGGAATCTGCTGCACCTATCTGGTGCTGATGGAGATCGGCAGCATCGTCGAAAATATCGGTGCAATCAATCCCGAGCTGGTAGGCCCAATGTCCAAAATTTTTGCAAAGCTGAAAGGAGATGATCAGAGTGGTATTGAATGACGGCACTGTGCTGATGGGGTATCCTCTTGATATCCACGTCATCACAGCCGGATGGACGTACAATGATGGGACCCTCCACCGCGCAATCGACTGGCGCACGAAACCCGACACTACGCGGCCGGTGTACGCTATGGAGGCCGGCACCGTCAAGACGGTGCAGCATTGGGACGGCAAAACCAAAACCGGGATGCAGTCTTACGGTAATATGGTTCTGCTCAAACATGCAAACTATCGGTATGGCGGTGCGAACCAGACGCTGGAAACCCGGTATGCGCATCTGTCCCGCATCGTCGTCAAGCCCGGCGATACTGTAAAAGAGGGTCAGATCATCGGCTATGCCGGTATGACCGGCCACGTATCCGGCGCACACCTCCACACGGAAGTCCTTTTGGGCGGCAGCCGCTCCAACCCCATGAGCTGGCTTGACAGCTACTGGACCTTGGCAAGCGCCGAAGTTGGCAAGCATCTTGGCGCTTATAAATCGGTTGAGCGTCCCGCGTCTGCTACTGCCGACGGGCTTATCCACATCACAGCGACGGTATCCCCCGGCGACTATGCCAAGCTGCACGCGCTGGCCGAAGAGCTGGGCCTGCCGGAAAACGGCTACTGGACCGACGACAAAAGGAGTGAACCGTATGAATTATGACGAGATCATGTGCCTTGCCCGTGCTGGCTATACCAAGGACGAGATCAATGCCATGGCAGCCGGTGCCGCAGCCCCCGAAGCGGCGCCCGAACCCAAACCCGCAAGCGCAGCGCCCGAACCGGCGGCATCGCCCGCGCCTGCCGTGCCGACCCCGGCACCGGTGACGCCGGAGCCGCAGGCCCCGCAGTCTATGGAAGAGCAGCTTTTGCGTCAGATTCTGGGCGCAGTCCAGGCAAGCAACCGCGCCGGTATTACCGGAGCAACCGCGCCCGCTGAGCAGTCCGGCATGGATGCCGTGCGGGCTGCATCCGCTAGTATCATGGGCATCCCCATTGGAGGTGATAAGTAATGCCCACCGGTATGACGTTTACCGATATTTCGGCCCTGCTGGGACAGATCAACAAGGCCGCGACCGGTCAGGAAGCTCCCGAAATCCTGACCACGTCTGACTTTGTCAGCGTTGCTACCGCAACGCAGCTGACCGGCTATGACAACCTGCTCAACGCTGTATCGCAGGTTATCTCCGACACTATCTTTGCCGTCCGTCCTTATCGCGGTAAGTTTTCGGCGCTGCGCATGGAGGGCCAGGCATATGGCAACCACGTCCGGAAAATTAACTTTTTCGACAAAGACCCCATTTCGGACCCTGCCTGGAAGCTGCCGGAGGACGGACAGAGCGTGGACCCGTTCAAAATTTCCCGGCCCTCCGTCCTCCAGACCAACTACTACGGTATGACGACCTATGCGCGGTACTATACCGTGGCACGTCGGCAGCTTATGGCTGCGTTTGAGGGTCCCGCGCAGCTGGAAGCTTTCTGGTCCGCTTATATGCAGCACTATGCAAACATGGTGACCCAGGATGAAGAGAACCTCTGCCGCCTGCTGGTCGCCAACTACATGGCGGGCCTGACCAAAACCCAGCCGAAGGCCGTGTATTATCTGCTTGATGAGTACAACGCACTGACCGGCGGCAACCTGCCCGCAACCGACGTGTACAAGCCGGAGAATTTCCCGGACTTCGCCCGTTTTGCCTATGGCCGCATCAAGGACGTCATGGATATGCTGGAAGCCCGGTCTGTCAACAATCACCAGAACTGGCAGATTGCAGGCAAAAACTACAATTTCATGCGCCACACGCCCCGGGCGATGCAGCACGTGTATCTGTTCAGCCAGACCCAGCGTCAGATCGACGCGCGTGTTCTGTCCGACACGTTCCACGCGGACCGGTTGGCCTACGGTGACTTTGAGATGGTGCCGTTTTGGCAGAGCATCGACGACCGTGACAGCATCCAGATCAGCCCCATTTATACCGGCACCGACGGCACCCAGAAAACCGATGGCGGCAATGTTGGCCTGGCCAATATTTTTGCCTTTGTGCATGACCGCGATGCTATCGGCTATGCGCCGCTGGATGCCTACAGCGAGCCGCAGCGCAATGCCGCTGGCAGCTACACTACTTTCTGGGACCACTATGGCTGGCGCTGGTATAACGACTTCACGGAAAACAGCGCGCTTTTCCTGCTGACTTCCGGTGACGTGACCGCGCCCACAGCACTCAGCGCAGCAGCCGCGAAGCTGAAATCCTCCAGCACCAAAGACCCGGACCCGCTGGCCGCGGGCTAAACCGTGGGCCGGGATTGTCCCGGCCCATTATTTATAGGTGGTGATATTTTGGCATTTACGGTCATCCTTTATCAGATGATAAAGGACAAGAATAGCACAAAACGCCCGTCCGGCCCGGGGAATCCTTACACAGTAGAGCTCAAAGACCAGTGCAGCGTGGTGGACCCGGTGTTGGTGTTCAATTTCGGGCAGACCGATTATCCGTCGGGGTTTAACTACGTCTGCATCCCGATTTTCGAAAATCGCTGCTACTGGATTACCAACTGGCAGTATTTCCGTGGCCTTTGGACCGCAACCTGCCACGTTGACGCGCTGGCAAGCTGGCGGGCCGATATCGGCAATAGCGTGCAGTATGTGACAAGATCGGCATATAGGTATAATCGACGAGTTACAGATACGGTATACCCCATTCTGGCAAACGCGGGATATTCTACCGCCAGTTTTTTGGAACCACACCCATTTATAGATTCCACCACGTCTGGCAGATATATCGTCGGTGTGGTGACCGGCGGTGTTACAAGCTTCGGCGCAATCACATACTATAATATGTCGCAACAGGCATTTCGAGAACTGCTTGATTATATGCTCAAAAGCACTGACTGGTTGCAGCTCAACCCGGAAGAAATCAGCGGCGACCTGGCAAAAACGCTTTTCAATCCTTTTCAATACATGATAAGCTGCATTTATATGCCTTATGATTTCCCGAGCGACAGCGCCGGAATTACCACAAAAGTGCGCTACGGATGGTGGGAATTTGAGCTCAAAAATGACGTTTATGTGCTGGGCTTGAGTGACCGGTTGTCCGATATCACTTATCATGTGCTGATACCGAAGCATCCGGACGCTGACATTGGCGATTATGTCTATGCCGAGCCGTACAGCCGATACACTCTGTATTTCCCACCGTTTGGCATGATGCCTATTGACGGAGCGGCCCTGGTTAATGCCGAACAGCTCTATTGCCGCGTACTTGTAGACGGATTTACCGGCACTGGATATCTCTATGTATCTGCTGACGACCCTGCCGACTATCCTGGTGGTGCGGATGCCCGCGAGATCGTCGCATATAGACAAGCGCAAGTTGGTGTTTCCGTCCCTCTTGCACAGCTATCAACAACGCCGATTTCCGGTATCGGCGATGTGGTGCAGGGAGGCATTGCCGGTATCTATGGCGCAGCAATTGGCATGATGAGCACAGCAGCGGACATGCTGACCGGCAAATCGTCTAGCTCTGGCAGCACCATGCTAAAAAATGTCAACGGTGTCGGTGACGCTATTATTTCCAGCAGCACCGAGCTCAATGTGATCGGTAAAACTGGTACGATGGCCGAATACCACGCAATGCCGTTTTTTATGCTGCGGTACCTGCGCCTGGCAGAGCAGGACAACGAGCACAAAGGACGCCCCTTGTGTGAGCGCGCACGAATCAGCACTTTGCCAGGATTTATCACCTGCTCACAGCCGCACATTGAATGCCATGCCACCGCTGACGAAATCGGCGAGATCGAGAGCGCTATGTCCAGCGGATTTTATTGGGAGTGATTGCCGTGCCTGTTTATCCGCAAAGTATCACTGACCAGTCCACCATCTACGAATCTGCCGGATACCCGTACTACCCGGACGGCGGGGCACATGGCGGCATTGACACGGTGCATAATAATCACAAGTCATACGCGCCCGCGTCCGGCACTGTTGTTGTTGCTCACGTATGGCAGGGCGGCACCGAGGGTAACGACAGTTGGGGCAATTACATTGTCGTGGACATGGGCGGTAGTCGGTATTGGCTGGCTGCACATTTTGCCGCACAGATACACAGCGTCGGTGAGCAGATCACAAAAGGCGATTTTATCGGCACCCAGGGAGATACCGGAGATGTGACCGGCATACACACCCATTGGGAGCATTGGAGCGGCGGGCAATCTACCGCATATCGGGTAGACCCGTCCGGCCTGCTGGGCATCCCCAACGGACGCGGCACCTATGATGTGTCGTGGGACGCAACGGAGCCGCCCGGGCCGGGTCCTGGTCCCGGGCCGGGTCCTGGTCCTGGTCCTGGTCCCGGGCCCGGGCCTACACCGACCGGCAAGTTGCCTGTATGGCTACTATTCCAATTTTCAAAACGGAGGTGATAATATTTGGCACCGTTTACTCAAAAGCAGCTCAATCGCATTGCCAGCAGCAAAAGCCCGGCCACTTTGCAGGTCACAAATACAGCGCTGGCCTACTTTTTCCGGCGATACTTTTTTCAAAAGGCCATTGCCCAGATCAAGCCAACGGTCCTCGACTACTGGCCGGAAAATTTATACATGTATCTGATTTTCGGCACCGGATATGTGGCGATTTTCGACACGGCGAAGTTCGGGACAATTTATGCAGGGTGCAGCCTGTCCGGCTATGACGTTTTCTATCAGCCGACCAGGGCCATTGTATCGCATCCTCTACTGCCCGGCATCCGGGAATTGCAGATCGGCAAAGACTGTGCTGTTATTCGGTTGCAGCCGACCTTTCAGGGCATCGCGGATATTTGCTGCTACTATGGTGACCTGATGGCTCTGGCCGCCGAAACGGCAAACACCAACCTTTTCAACAGCAGAGTATCTTTTGTTTTTGCCGGGCAAAACACGTCCCAGGCCGAAACCTTTAAAAAGATGTACCGGGAGATCAGCAGCGGCGAACCTGCTGTATATGCTGACCGAAAAATTTTTATCGAGGACGGAAAAGGCGGTCTGACACCCTCCTGGACGATGTTTCAGCAGAATGTGGGTCAGAACTACATTGTAAGTGACATCCTGTCCGATATGCGCAAGATCGAAGCAATGTTCGATTCTGAGGTTGGCATCCCCAACGCCAACACCGATAAAAAGGAGCGTTTGATCGGCGACGAAGTTAACAGCAACAATATTTCCACTTACAGCAATATGTCCATGTGGCTGGAAAGCCTGCAACGCGGATGCACACAGGCACATAAAATTCTGGGGCTGACCAAAAAGGACTTGTGGTTTGACTGGCGGTTCCCGCACGACATGGGAGGTGATACAGATGTCCGCGACACTGACGATTCAGGGGCTGATGGCGTCCGACCCGACTTTGCTGGATGATATCAAATTGCCCGACGGTCTGGACCGTGACACGGTAAATGCTACAATTGTCATGGAGTGCGCTCCTTTTGAGGTGCTGGTCCCTCAGCCGGAGCTTTTCAAGAGCTGGCTGAAACTTTTCAGTATGCGCCGGTATCCGGTGTGGGATAAGCTGTACCAGAGCACGGCGCAGCGCTATGATATCATGTCTGATATGGAGAGCACCGAAACCGCAAAAGGCACGGACGCCACTACCCGCACGCCGAACCTGACCCGGACCCGCAGCCCAAACTTGACGCGCAAGCGGACGCCCGACCTGACCACCAGCGGCCAAAACGGGGGTACAGATACGGTCGAAGAGGGTGTGTCTGCTTTTAATAACGAGGACTACGCTAACCGGCAGAAGCAGATCACGACACTCGGCACGACTAACACGGTGCACAGCACCGGCACCGATACCGAGACGGAGAGCGGCACCGAGAGCACAAAAGACAGCGGAACCGAAAACATCGACCGGACGACCGGCAACACCGTGACTAAAACCGGGCGGAATCGTCCGGTAGCAGAATTGCTTGTAAAGGAGCGTGAGGCCGCAGTGTTTGACGTTGTGCACTACATCGCTATGGACATCAAATGCAATTTTTGCATCCTGATGTATTAAGGAGGTATGTCATGTTTTACTGGCCGTTTTCCAACGCGCACGAACTTAATCTTGACTGGATAATCCAGCAGATCAAACAGCTTGACACCAGCCTGCATGATTTCGTCGCGCTCAACACAATCAAGTACGCGGTCCCGTTCCAGTGGTCGATTACCGCACAGTATGCCCAAAACACGCTGGTGATCGACCCGTCGGACGGCACGGCATACCTGTCCATCAAGCCTGTGCCGCTGGGTGTGCAGATCACCAACACCGAGTACTGGACGCCTGTTTTCACCCTGCAAAATTTCATCGACCCGCTCAAAGCCGCAATCTGCCGTTCGGTTCCGCAGCAGGAGGACGGGCAGGCCGCAACGCAGAAAATTCCCGCGCATTCGCTTTTCTTCGTGGGCGACACGCTGTGCACTTGCAGCGACGATATCCCGGTCACTTCGCTGGTCATTATCGGCAGCAATTGCCAGCAGATCAGCGTTGAGGAGGTTATCAAAGGCGTTCTTGCCACACCTACCGCCTGGTACCGAAACAGTGACACGTCTATCAATATGAGTTTTCCGTCTGCATTGACGGACGTTGCTGTTTATGGCGACGTGCACACCTATGTGGCCTCCGAAAACAAAATCAAAATAACAGGGAGATGATATAAATGCCTGATGTATCTGTATTTCAGCTTGGAGAGCAGAAGATTACCGTTAAGGACGCCACAGCGAGATCGGAATCGACACAAGCCCTCAGTAAAGCGTCCGAAGCCCTCAGCAAGGTTGATGCAGTTGTAGACCTGCCGCGAATTGAAGTATCCTATGCGGCGGGGACCGAAACAATCACCATCAAAACGGCAGATCATACCGCTGATGATATGGGAGGTTAACCATGGATTTTGATAAAATCAACATTGACGGCATTCCCTACATGGTCAAAGATTCCGAGGGTAGACAGCTTGTTGCCACAGAACAGTCTGCTCGGGAAGAGGCGGACAGCCAGCTCCAGTCAAAGATCACCGCAGAGCAGGCCGCACGGGAAGAGGCGGACAGCCAGCTCCAGTCAAAGATCACCGCAGAGCAGACCGCCCGGGAGCAGGCGGACAGTCAGCTTTCGCAAAAGATCACCGCAGAGCGGACAGCCCGGGAACAGGCAGACAAGCAGCTTAAGACGCAGATTGATGACATCCACATGGGCGCGTCTATCGACCTGTCCAGCGTGTTGTTTTTCGGCGACAGCTATACACAAGGGTATACGCTGACAAGCCCCAACACGCAGGCTTACTGGGCCGTCTTGTCCGATATGCTGCATATCACTGGATATCAGCATTTTGCCGGAGGTGGTTGTGGATTCAAGCATATTTCCGGGAGTGTCGGCAAGACGTTTCAGCAGTATTGGAACAGCATTTCCGGGCAGATCGTAAAACCGTCTGAGGTCACGGCAATTTTCTTCATGGGTGGCTACAATGACGGCGACCAGACCGACATTGGCAGCGCAGTGACGTCCACCATGCAGGCAATTCACAGCACCTGCCCCAACGCAACTATCTACTTCCTGTTCAACCCCGCATGGGCCGTTTTCAACAACGATAACCGCGAGGCAATCACCCAGGCGCTTGATTCTCTGGACTACTGCCGTATGTTCAACAGTTGGTGGTGGTTGCTCTATGATGACGACCTGTTCAGTGATGACAAAGTGCACCCCAATGCGGCAGGACATTCCGCTATTGCTTTTGCACTCGCGAGTTTTTTGCAGGGCGGTAGCTATGAGCATCGACACAACATACTGCTTGACATCAGGAGCGGATACAATGCGCAGTTCAAGATCGACAATGACACGCTCCGCATCTACATGTCCGGAAACTACTCCAATGGCACCACAATTTTGACCCTGCCTACGGGTGTTAACAAAAACACCAGTGAGGATGCTGGGCCGAGCTATAGGTACAGACGGGTTTCAGTTTTTGATGTGACAGATAACCCGACGTATCTGCTGTATATCTCGATGAACCCGGGGTCCAATGATGTAACCATTACTGCCATGAAACAGATCGGTGGTTCGAATCCTCCGGGCACCGGCAACTTCTTCTTCATGGATTCCATGCCCATCCAGAGCCTTTTTGGCTAATGTGCCCAAACATTCAGCCGAAACTTTGTGCAGTTTGACAATCTGATAATTGCCTATTGACAAACCCGGTTGTTGTGGTTCTACACAATAACCGGGTTGTTTTGTGTGCGTATGTTTGTGCATATTGTATATTGACATGTGCGTGTTGTGCGCGTATGGCGTACATAAGCACAAACACCGGCGCTTGTCAACCCCCTCCCCTATTTTCGTCAAAATGGGGAAAATTTGCCCGTTTTCGGCCTCTGTCTTGGTCATATG
>ERZ1643251.3687-NODE-3687-length-13948-cov-8.553516_pt1 | contig 13948 bp, 13 predicted proteins | sample MGYA00579261_ERZ1643251 | MGnify/ENA primary metagenome ERZ1643251 (study PRJEB29033, sample SAMEA4952267) | chicken gut metagenome | biome: Broiler Chicken; feature: Gastrointestinal Tract; material: Caecum | place: Ireland | collected 2018 | study: Broiler... | reverse complement strand
AACGCCGCCTGAGGGCGGCGACGACGTGATGGACGCCGACTTTGAGCAGATGTAATGCCAAAATGTCAAAATATCCTCCCCAGACGGGAGGATATTTTGATTCATGATACTCGATGCTCTTATGCCCTCTTGGCCTGAATGGCCTGCTTGGCCGCCGCCACGAGGTCGGCGGCATCGAGATGATAGAGCTTCAAAAGCTCCTGGGCGCTGCCAGAGCGGCCAAAGCAATCCCTCACGCCCACGCGAACCATAGGAGTGGGACGTGACTCTATCAGCACCTCGGCAACAGCACCGCCCAAGCCGCCCAAAATATTGTGCTCCTCGGCGGTGACAATGCAGCCCGTCTCCTCCGCGGCTGCCAGAACCGCTTCCCGATCCAGCGGCTTGATGGTGTGCATATCCAGAACGCGGGCAGAAATGCCCTCTTTCTCCAGAAGCTGCGCCGCCTTGCATGCCTCCTGCACCATGAGGCCGGTGGCAATCAGCGTGACATCCTTGCCCTCCCGGAGCTTCACAGCACGCCCCAGCGAAAAGGAATAGCCCGGAATGTCCGTGACCGTATCCACCGCCAGGCGACCCAGCCGCAGATAGACAGGTCCCTTGTATGCCGCAATGGCTTGTACGGCTGCTGCAGTTTCCGGGCCATCCGCCGGGCACACCACTGTCATGCCGGGAATTGCCCGCATCAGCGCCAGATCCTCCACGCATTGATGGGTAGCGCCGTCCTCGCCCACAGAAAGCCCTGCGTGGGTGCCCACACATTTCACGTTGAGGCCGGGATAGCAGATGGAATTGCGGATCTGATCGTAGCATCGCCCCGCCATGAACATGGCAAAGGTGTGCACAAAGGGAATATAGCCAAAGGTGGACATGCCTGCCGCCATGCAAACCATGTTCGCTTCCGCGATGCCGCAATTGAAAAAACGTTCCGGGTACCGGCCGCCAAAGGTGGCCGACATGGTACAGGTGGAGACATCTGCGTCAAAGGCCACCACTCTGGGATTGGCTCCCAGCTCTGCCAAGGCATCGCCATAGGCATGTCTCGTTGCAATTTTTGTAGCCATGTTCAGCCCTCCACTTCTTTTGCCGCCTGGTACAGCTCCTGGAATGCAGCGGCAAATTGTGCAGCATCCGGGGTCTTTCCGTGCCAGGTATTCTTGCCCTCCATGAAGGAGACGCCCTTTCCCTTGACGGTGTTGGCCAGGATCATGGATGGCCGTTCTCGCTCCGCCTTGGCTCTTTTCAGTGCGTCGGAGATCTCCTCCACATTGTGGCCGTCGATGGACTGGACAAAAAAGCCGAAGCTCTCAAATTTTGCCTTTAAGTCGCCGGTATCCAGGATCTCCCGCACCGTGCCGTCCAGCTGCACACGGTTGGAATCCACAATGGCCACCAGACGGTCAAGATGGTGCGCGCCGGCGTACATGCAGGCCTCCCAGACCTGCCCCTCCTGGATTTCACCGTCGCCCAGGACGGCGTAGACCGTCAGATCCTTTTGCTCCAGCTGGGCGGCAAGCGCCATTCCCACTGCCACCGAGAACCCCTGTCCCAGGGAGCCGGTGGACATATCCACGCCGGGCACATGATTCATCTCCGCATGTCCCGACAGATGCCCATCGGCACGGCGGAAGGTATCCAGCAGCGCCACATCGAAGAAGCCTCGCAGCGCCAGCGTGGGATAGAGCGCCACCGTGCAATGCCCTTTGGAAAGAACAAACCGGTCGCGATCCGGCCAATGCGGCTCCTCGGGTCGGATGCGCATTTGGTCAAAATATAGCACGGCCATGATTTCAGACAGGGAAAACGCACCGCCGATATGGCCGGAATGTGCCTTCTCCACCATCTTCAATCCGGTGATCCGAATATCCATGGCCTTTTTTTGTAAAAAATGTTTTTTCGTTTGATCCATGGTTCATCTTCGCCTTTCGCTTGATGGGAATATGCCCTGACCAGAGTATCAGGTAAGAAACTCCAGCTCACAGCCATTGGGGTCTTCCGCCAGCATTCCTGTAAAGCCCAGCTGCTCCACCCAACGCGGCGGCTGCAGCACGCGGCCGCCAAAGTCGCCAAGACGTACCGCCAGGGTCTCCAGGTCGTCCACCCGGAGCGCCAGATGGCGGAACCGTCCTCGCTCCAAAAGGCCGGCCGTGCAGTCCCCTGTATCCGACATATAAGAGATGAGTTCCAGCTTGACGCCGCCGGGCAGGGCATAGTAGGTGAGAACATGGTCGCCCATGTCCACCTTCGAAAGCTCCGCAAGCCCCAGCAGCTCGCCATAGAATGCACGGGATGCTTCCAGGTTTTTTACGTTGATCGTAATATGGTCGATGCTCTGAACCATCATTCCGCCTCCCTCAGATGGAATATCGCTGTGCCCCCTGTGGAGGCAGCTGCATTGTCCGCCCAGGTGCCATACGGCGGCTCAGCCGCCGTATGGCATCGGGGAAAGGAAAGAGGAGAACAATTACATTAAGCCCTTGCGCAGGATGATGTTGGCAGCCAGCGCTTTTTCTGAGGTGGTGACCAGGCAATAGGCATTGGCCACAGCAGCGTTGAATTCCGCAGGAGGCAGCATCTTGAAGCCATGCTGGAACTTGTCGGCCTCTTCGCTGTTCTTGATGATGTCGGCATAGACGTCCCAAATCTCCGCATCGGGACCATCCCAGCGGCAGATGGCAGCAGGCTGCTCCACGGTGGGATCCAGCGGCATGAGATCCAGAACCGCCTTGAGAATTTCCGGCACATTGTGGCCGTCCAGGCGCACCACACGCTTGCCCATGGTGCAGGCAGGCATGTTGCCGTCGCAAATGACGATCTCGTCGGTATGTCCCATTTCCATGAGGATCTTGATGAGTTCGGGGCTAATCACAGGTGCAATTTTCTTCAGCATATTGAATTCCTCCTAATTGGTTGCTTGCTTCGTTAGAATGCAGCAGTGAGAATTTCCACAAAGTCCTTCCGCGTCAGGTGGGAGAAGCCGCCCAGGGTTTCATCGCCATTGGGGAAGGCCTTCTTGGCCATGACTTCAATATCCGCCTCGCTGGAAACGCCCAGCTCGCGGAGCGTGGTGGGCAGGCCGACTTCCTTGATAAACTTGGAGAGGCGGTCGATGCCTTCCAGTGCAGTGCCCTCGAGATCCGCCGGGTTGATCTCCACCTCCATGACTCGATTTGCCCACTGGGCGAAGCGAGGCACGTTGACCTTGTAGGCATGGCGCATCCAGTGGGGCACAATGACAGCCAGACCGGCGCCATGGGAGGAGTCCATGCAGATGGAGCCCACGTCGCGCTGCAGCAGGTGGCTCTCCCAGCACTGCTCGCGGCCAACGCCGATGAAGTCGTCCTGCGCCGCCTTGCAGCCCCACATGATCTCTGCCCGGTAGTCATAGTTGGTGGGATCGGTCTTGATGAGCTTCATGTACTTCATCATGGCCTTCATCACGCCCTCTGCCATACGGTCGCCAAACTCCACAAAGGTCGTGTTGGTGAAATAGCGCTCCATGGCATGGGCAATGGCGTCAAAGGCACCGGCCAGGGTATGATACATGGGAACCGTAACGGTGAGCTCGGGGTTCATCACCGCAAACACAGGACGCGCCAGATCGGTATCACAGCTGCGCTTGAGTCCCTCGGAGACACTGGTGATCACAGAGCCGTTGCTCGACTCGCTGCCGGCGCCGGGAATGGTGAGCACTGCGCCCACCTTCAGGCAGGAGACAGGATTGGCCTTGCCCAGGTAGAGATCCATGAAGTCGCCGTCGTAGACCACGCCGTAGCCGATGGCCTTGGCCGTGTCAATGACGCTGCCGCCGCCGACGCCCAGGACAAACGTAATGTCATTCTTCCGGCAGATGTCAATGCCTTCATAGACCAGGTCGTCTCTGGGGTTGGACTTGACGCCGCCCAGCTCCCACCAGGATACGCCCGCCTTTTCCAGGGAGGCAGTCACGGTGGCGAAGAGGCCGGATTTCTTGATGCGATCCGAGCCATAGACAATCAGCGCCTTGTTGGCATACTTGGCGGTCTCTTCGCCGACCTTTTCTTCCATGCCGCGGCCGAAGAGAATTTTGGTGGGGCAGTAAAATTCATAATTTGTCATAGTAAATCTCTCCTTATTTAAGATGGCACAGAATTGAAGATCAATTCCGTGCCATCAAGGTATTCAGTTGCTTGGTTTTTCGCAAAAAGGCTTAGAAATTCTCGAGATACTCGTCCACGTTCTCCTGGGTGATGAGCTGGAAGGGCACATAGGTGGTCTTCTCGTAGTCCGTGCCGTTGAGGATGCGGACACAGACGTTGAAGGCCTCCTCCGCCTGTCCATAGACATCCTGATAGACGTCCGCAGCCAAAGTGCCGTCCTTCACAGCGCACAGTGCATCGTAGGTGGCATCAATGCCGATGATGGGGATATCCAGATTGGAATCCTGGCATGCCTGCAATGCGCCCATGGCCATGATATCGTTGTGGCAGATAATGGCGTCGATCTGCGTGCCGCCGGCCAGCCAGTTCTCCACCAGCTCCATGGCCTCGTCACGGTTCCAGTTGGCAGTGTCGTCCAGCACGATCTGGCAGTCGGGGTAATCCGCGAGAACCTGCTCAATGCCTTCCTGTCTGGCGACCTGGGCAGAGTGGCCGAAGGGGCCTTCCACCACGGCAATGTTGCCCTTGCCGCCAAGGAGCTCAACGATATACTCGGTCTCCATGATACCGGCTTCGATATCGTTGGCGCCGATATAGGCAGTGGCTTCATCGACGTTGGAGGTGACGTTATTGCAGCAGATCACAGGGATCCCGGCATCATTGCAGTTATCGATGATGGGTGCGGCGCCGTCCTTGTCATAGGGAATGAACATCAAAGCATCCACGCCGGAGGAGATGGCATTTTCGCACTGGTTGAGCTGGGTCTCGGTATCGCTCTTGCCGTCAAACTCCATAAGGGTGATCCCAGCTTCCTCGCAGCGGGTGCGAAGCACGTTCTGGAAGTAAATATTAAATTCCTGAGAGAGATCCTGGTAGATCATGGCGATGGTATAGGCATCATCCGCCTCTTCCATTTCCGTATCAGTCTCGGCGTCGATCACAGTGACAGCGCTATTGTCGGAATTTTGCTGTGCGGGGGTGGTGCAGGCAGCGAGTGATGCCACCAGCAGCAGGGCGAGCAGAATGCTGAGTAATTTCTTCATGGTCATGATTCTCCTTTTCTTCAAGTTGGTTTATTCATATGTGGCTACATATAAATACAGGGTGAATTAGTGGTTGCGGTTGACGTTATTGCGGTCGATGATGACGGCAAGCAGCACCACAACGCCGGTGACGATCTTCTGATAATAGCCGGATACGCCCAATAGATCCATGCCGTTGTTCAGCACCGTGACAATGAACACACCGATGATGGAAGGGACAATGCCGCCGGTACCACCGGCATTGGACGTACCGCCCACAACAACAGCGGTGATTGCCAAGAGGTCGTAGCTCTCACCGGCAGTGGGAGAGCCGACCGCCACGCGGGCGGAGAGGATGATGCCCGCCAGAGCTGCTGTAACACCGTTGATGACATAGGTCATGAATTTGAGGAACTTCACCCGAAGGCCGGAGACCAGCGCCGCCTGCTCGTTGCCACCGATGGCATAGATATAGCGGCCAAACTGGGTCTGAGACAGGACAAACCAGGCAATCAGAGCAATGAGCGCGAAAATGACTACCGGTACGGGAATGGGGCCGAGGTAGCCCTTGCCAATGTTGGTATACGCCTCCGTAAGGGCGTTAATGGGACGGCCGCCGGTATAGACCAGCGCCACGCCGCGAACGGCATACTGCATGCCCAACGTGGCAATGAAAGGAACAACGCCCAGATAGGACACCACAATGCCGTTGATTGCGCCAACAATCACGCCCACCACACAGCCAAGCAAAATGGCAAAGGGCAGCGGAATGGCGGTGGTGGCGGTGGCATAGGCCGCGGCCACACAGGAAGCCAGCGCCATGGTGGAGCCCACCGAAAGATCAATGCCGCCGGCGATGATGACATACGTCATGCCCATGGACAACACGCCCACAACGGTTGCCTGCCGGAGCACGTTGATGAGGTTGGTGCCCTTGAGGAAGCTGTCCGTGCCCACAGCGAGGCCGATCAGCATGATAATGAACGCGATATAGATGATGTTGCGGGATAAGAAATTTTTCACAGAAGCTTGCTTGTTCATGCTCTGATGTCCTCCTTCTTCGTGCCGGTAGCTGCTGCCATCAGCCTCACCTGGTCAAATTCCGACCGGTCGAACACACCCATATTTTCTCCCTCGCACATGACGAGAATTCTGTCGCACATGCCCAGGAGCTCCGCCATCTCCGAAGAAATCATGATGATGGCCTTTCCCTCTGCCGCCATATCGGACATGATGGAATAAATCTCTGCCTTGGCGCCCACATCAATGCCGCGGGTGGGCTCATCCATGATGAGTAAATCCGGTGTGTTCAACAGCCACTTTGCCACCACGATCTTCTGCTGGTTGCCGCCGGAAAGGTTCGCTACCTTGGTCTCCTGACTGGGCGTCTTGATCCCCAGTGCCTTGATCATTCGCTCTGTGGCGCTGCGCTCCTGCCGGCGGGAAATGATCCGAAACGGCGAAAAGGCATAGTGCTTGAGGCTGGAGATCACGCTGTTATCCCGCACGGAGTGGATGAGGCTTAAGCCAAACTGCCGGCGATCCTCGGTAATAAATGCCATGCCGTGCTTGATGGCGTCGGCAGGATGCTTGATCTGGAGAACCTTACCGTTCATTTTGACCGTACCGGCATCCTTGGGGCGCAGGCCAAAAATGGTTTCCGCTGTTTCAGACCGTCCGGCGCCCACCAGACCGAGGAAGCCGAATATCTCACCGGCATGCACCGCAAAGCTGATGTTCTTCAGCGCCTTTCCACTGGTGAGTCCTTCCACCTCCAGCATGGTATCGCCAATGGGAAGATCTCGCTTGTCATAGATATCATTGAGCTCCCGGCCGACCATCATGCGAATGATATCCAGCTTGGTGAGCTCCGTAATGGGCGCGGAACCAATGGTCTTTCCATCTCGGATCACTGTGACATGATCTGCAATTTCGGTGATCTCATCGAGCTTATGGCTGATATAGATGACTGCCTTGCCCTCAGAGGTCAGCTTGCGGATCATGCGGAACAGGATTTCAATCTCATTGTCGGTGAGAGAGGAGGTGGGCTCGTCCATGATGATAATTTTGGCGTTGAAGGCAATGGAGCGGACGATTTCCACCATCTGCTGCTTGGCAATGGTCAGCTGCTTCATGCGGGCGTTGGGATTGATGTCGATCCCGTAGGTATCGAGGATCTCACGCACCTTGCGAAGATTCTCCCGCCGGTTGACCACACCGCCGAAATAGGTGGTCTCCTTTCCAATAAAAAGATTGGCTTCCACCGTCATATCCGGGTAGTAGTTGAGCTCCTGATGGATCATGGCAACGCCCTTTTCCATGGCGTCCCGGGGATTGTTGAACTCCACCGGCTGGCCGCTGATGAGGATTTCTCCCTCCTCCTGCTTGTAGATGCCGGCAAGAACCTTCATCAGAGTGGATTTTCCCGCTCCGTTTTCACCGCAAAGGGCATGCACGGTTCCGGGCTTTACACAAAAGGTCACATGATCCAGCGCTTTCACGCCGGGAAATATCTTGGTCACATTGCGCATTTCGAACAAGTATTCATTGTCCACCGATCATTCTCCTTTCCCCTCAGATCACGTTAGGTGGTTCAATAAAACGATTCCCTGATTTTAATTTGATTTTCGAGCTCGATCACGGCGTTCTCCCTGGATGCAGAGCCAATGAAGCGGTTATAGCACTGCTGCACCACAAGATACCCCTGCTGATACGGCTGCTGACAGATGGTCGCGCTGATCTTCCCCTCCTCAAAGAGCTCCTTGGTATGGGGAACATCATCAAAACAAATCACATCGATCTGGTGGAGCGTAAACTCGGAGATCGCTGCGCACACGCCGGTGATGCCCTCGCCGACAATGTACACCATGTCAATGTCGGGATGATCCTGCAGCTTCTGACGAAGCAGATCATAGGCTGCAAAATTATCGTCGTTACACACCACCGTCGCAACCAGGCGCACCTCGGGGAAACGGCTTTGAATGGTATCCATAAATCCGCGCACCCGCTGACCGTGGGACATGAGCTTGGGAGAGCCATTGACAATCAGCACATTGGCGCGATGGTTGATGAGTCCCAAGAGTCCAGCCGCGATGTGGCCGCTGCGCTCAAAGTCAATACCCACATAGCATACCCGATCGGAATTGCAGATATCTGAGTTGACGGTCAGCACTTCGATCCCCTGCTTGGTCAACTCATTGATCTTTTCAGCGATGCGGGAATCATCAAAGGGCGTCAGCACCAGCATATCGATTTTCTGCGACACCAGCCAATCAATACGCCGCACCTGCTCTTCTATGTCGTAGCCCCGCATCTCAACCAGGAGAAGCTCCACCCCGTGATCCGCCAGGGCGCGCTGCGCTTCCTGTGCACCCAGGATTAGATCAGCAAAAAAAGGGTTGTGAATGCTGGGTAACAGCAGACCAATGTTCAGCTTCTTTTTGAGATTGGATAAAGCCTTGGCTGCTGAATTGGGTTTGTAGCCCATGCTGTCTGCGATGGCACGGATGCGCTTTTCCACCTCCGGGCGAATGCCGCCACGGCCATGCAGCGCACGATCCACCGTCCCACGGGAGACGTTTGCATATTCCGCAATTTCTTTGATTGTAACAGCCATATGGAAACCTCGTAACTCGTGATTTGCTCGTGCCCGAGCACGTTGTCTGGTATCAGGGTAGCACCGTGTTTTTGTTTTGTCAAGCTTTCCAGGCGGCGGTAAGCCGGAAACTGCATTCCATTATTGTATAATATAGCCAATTTTTCTTGGAAATCACTCTGGTTTTTGGACTATATTTTTGTCATTATTCCGGTATTGACTTCCGTGCTCGTGCACTTTTCATTGATCGCATGTTCCAGTCTCTGCGAATATGACAAAAAAGCGCAAATGTCCATTGTGTAATATAACGTTTTTCTTTTTTCGAAAAAAACCGGTCAAATTCTCCATGATATGGAAGAATTTGACCGGTTGTTTCCAAGTAATTCCCTAATATTTCACTAAACTTCCAGTTTTGTTGCAGCAATTCCGGGTAGCTGCACGACCTGATTTATGGGATTGGGTTTCCCGCTGCCTTGTAGATTTCGTACCACTCCGCGCGGCTGAGCGTCACGTCTGCCGCGGCGCTGTATTCCTCCAGGCGCGCAATCTTGGTTGTTCCCACGATGGTCTGGATGCCAGCTGGGTGGCGAAGAATCCACGCCACCGCTGCAGCAGCTGCGCTGATCCCATGGCGCGCTCCCACTTCGCAGAGCACCTCGTTGAGCTTGGGATAGCGCTCCAGATCACCCACAACCACTCCCTCAAAAAAGCCGTGCTGGAGCGGTGACCACGCCTGGAGCGTGATCTCATGAAGTCTTGCATAGTCGAGAAGATAGCCGGAACGATCGATGCCCTGGGGCAGCATGGTGTCTGCGGCCATTCCCACATCCACCAAAGGCGTATGGCCCACGCCAAACTGCACCTGGTTGAAGGTCAACTTTTGACGAACCGTCTTTCGCAGCAGCTCCAGCTGCATGGAATTGGCATTGGAAAGGCCAAATGCACGCACCTTGCCTGTTTCCTCCAGTCGGTCAAAGGCCTCTGCCACCTCCTCGGGCTCCATCAGCGCATCCGGCCGGTGCAGCAGCAGCACATCCAGATAGTCTGTTTTCAGCCGCTGCAAGATGCCGTCCACCGCCTGGAGCAGATATTCTTTGGAAAAATCATAGTATCCGTCCAGGTAGCCGCCGCATTTGCGAATGCCGCATTTTCCTTGCAAAATCATCTTCTCCCGCAGGTCATCGCTGCCGGCAAGCACCTTGGAAAAGAGCACCTCGCACTGGCCGCCGCCATAGACGTCGGCGTGGTCAAAGAAGTTGATCCCCAGCTCCAGCGCCCGGTGGACAAGCCGATCTACCTCCCGCTCCTCCAAAGCGTCGATCCGCATACAGCCCAGCACCAGAGTGGAAGCCGGCTGCTTGAGGCCTGGAATCTGCAAATATTTCATGATATCCCTCCTATTTATAATTTAATTTTATTATCTATCTGCAAGCATACGCGAATTATCCAGATATGTCAAGATGTTTTCCCATTTCCTCTTGCATTTTCCCAAAATGTCGCGTATGATAAGAACATACTTAGTTTATCTATTTTATTAACGGAGGTTCCTGCCATGATTCCTGTCCCTTTCACCAAGCGTGGCAACCGCAACAGGACGTACCGCTTTCTCTATGAAAAGGGCGTTGCCACCCGACCGGAAGCTGCCAGCGCACTGGGGCTGAGCCTGCCCACGGTTTCTCAATACGTGCAGGAGCTCCAGGATGCCGGTCTGGTGGAGGAATGCGGCATTTTGGAATCCACCGGCGGCAGAAAGCCCATGGCGCTGCGCTGCCGCGGCGACGCCCGCGTGGCCATCGGCCTCTCCCTCACCCCCCAGGGCATCTCCGGCACGGTTATCAACTTACTGGGCGACACGCTGCTCTCCAAAAAGGAACCACTTCCCTTTTCCCAGTCCCCGGACTATCTCCATGGTATTGCGACCCTCACCCAGACCCTCGCGCGAGAAGCCGGTGCTTCCCCGCAAGCGCTTCTGGGTGTGGCCGTGGCTGTGCCAGGCATTGTGGATCCCACTGGGGATCGCATCACTTTCTCCCACGTATTCCCCGTGGGGTTTTCCAGGAAACACCTCGCCGCTGCACTGCCCTTCCCCTGCCGGCTCTGCAACGACGCCAGTGCCGCAGGCTTTGCCGAGCTATGGAACCGCACGCAAACAGGCGTCACCGCCTACCTCTCCCTCAACAACACCCTGGGCGGTGCCATTCTGGCAAACCACGCCATCTATGCCGGTGCCAACCACCGCGCAGCAGAATTCGGCCACCTCTCCATCAGCCGCGACGGTCCTCGCTGTCCATGCGGGCAGCGGGGTTGTCTGGGCTGCTACTGTGCCGCCACCGTGTTATCTGAAGACTTCGACCAGGATCTGGATGCCTTCTTTGCCGCGCTGGCAGAGGGGAATTCCCACGCCAAAGTGCTTTGGCAGGAATATCTCTCCTATTTGTCCACAGGAATTGCCGCAATTCGCGCCATCTTGGACTGCGAGGTCATCCTCGGCGGGGATGTGGGCGCGCAGATCGCCCCCTATCTGGAAGAGCTTCGACAGCTTGTCCAGCAGAAAAGCCCCTTTGGCGATGACGGCTCCTTTCTCCAGCCCTGCCGCCACCGCCACATGGCCTCCTCCGTGGGCGCCGCTCTTCATCTCGTTGACGAATTTCTCGATACAATCTGATCATTTTCTTACGCAGGAGGTATCATATGGCAATGGAAAAGCCCTATGTTTTGGGCGTGGATTTCGGCTCGGATTCCGTGCGCGCCCTCATTTTAGATATCCGTTCCGGCGCACCTGTGGGGGAAGCCACTGCGTTCTATCCCCGTTGGAAGGCTGGACTTTACTGCAATGCAGCCCGCAGGCAGTTCCGGCAGCACCCATTGGACTATCACGAAGCATTCACGCAGGCAGTTCGGGGCGCCTGTGACCTGGTTGGAGTGGAGATTTCGCAGCAAATCAGCGCCCTCTCCGTGGATACCACCGGCTCTACCCCCTGTCCCGTGGACGAAAACGGCACTCCGTTGTCGCTGTTGGAGGAGTTCTCCCAGGATCCCGACGCCATGTTCCATCTTTGGAAGGATCACACCGCCGTGGAGGAAGCAGAGGAAATTACCGCACAGTTCCGCAGCGGCGCAACAGACTATACTCAATTCCAGGGTACCTATTCCTCCGAGTGGTTTTGGGCAAAGATTTTACACACCGTGCGCCGTTCTCCTGCCATCCGCGCCCGCGCCGCAACCTGGGTGGAGCACTGCGACTATATGGCAAATCTCCTGTCCGGTACCACCGCACTGGATCAGATGTGCCGGTGCAGCTGTGCCGCCGGGCACAAGGCCTACTGGCACAGCGCATGGGGTGGTTTGCCCGATGCTGCGTGCCTGGAAGCCTTGGATCCCTATCTGGGGAAGGTGCACCGCTCCTTCCTCCGCGCACCGGTGCCCTGCACCACCGTGGTGGGGACACTCTCGCCGGAATGGGCTGCGCGGCTGGGACTTTCCACCGAGGTTTGCATTGCCTGCGGCTCCTTCGACGCCCACGCAGGCGCTGTGGGTGCAGGCGTCACAGCCGGCACCATGGTGGTCAATCTGGGCACCTCCGCTGTGAATATGCTTATCGAGAAGGCAGAACATCTCCGCGGTGGTTTCTCCTACCTGGCCGGCCAGGCGGAAGACAGCATCGTTCCGGGATATGTGGGCATTGAAACCAGCCAGGCCGCTTTTGGCGACACCTACGCCTGGCTCAAGCGACTGCTGCTCTGGCCTCTCGCCCATCTTCCGCTCTCCTGGAGCGAGGAAGCACGGCAGGAGGTTCTCGCCCAGGCGGATGCTGCCATGCTGCCTGCCCTTCAGGCCGCTGCCCAGGCACTGCCGCCTTGCAGCAGTCCCGTGGCACTGGACTGGCTCAATGGGCGACGCTATCCCTACAACCGCGACGACGCCGTGAGCACCATCACCGGTCTCAATCTCTCCACCGACGCCCCCATGCTCTACCAGTCCCTGGTGGAGGCCACTGCCTTTGGGCAAAAGCAAATCATTTCCCAGCTTCTCGAGCACGGCGTCACCATCCAGAACATCATTGCTGTGGGCGGAATCGCCCAGAAATCAGACTATGTGATGCAGGTGCTCAGCGACGTCCTGCAATTTCCCATTCAGGTTTACCCCATCACCCAAGCATGTGCCTATGGCGCGGCCATCTATGCCGCCGTGGCAGCTGGGCACTTCTCCACCATCGAGGCCGCCCAGAAAACCATCTGCCGTCCTTGCCAGCGCGTCTACCGCCCCAACGCTGCATTAGCCGCAATCTACAACGCACAGTATAAACGCTATCGGCATTTGGCGTGCACCATGGATCCCATATTGCTGCAGGACAAAGAAACCACTTGAATTATGAGGAGGCGCTATCATGAATCCATTTGATCTGAGCAACAAAGTTATGGTTATCACCGGCGGTACCAACGGCATTGGCCGTGGTCTGGCCACCTATTTTGCAAAGCAGCACGTCACCGTGGCCGCCATCGGAAGCCGCGCGGAGACAGCCGCAAAGCTGCAAGCCGATCTGGCGGCGGAGGGGCTCACCGTACACGTCTACCATATGGACATCCGGCAGCCTCAACAGATTCAGCCCTTGTTTGACCGCATTGTGGAAGACCTGGGGCACATCGACATTCTGGTCAACTGCGCCGGCATGGGCAATCCCATCCCCGCGCTGGAGGTCACTCAGAAGGACTGGGATGAGATGATGGATCTCAACGTCCGGGGTACCTTCTTCTGCGCCCAGGCAGCCGCCAGGCACATGCTCCCCAGAGGCTGCGGAAGGATCATCAACATCACCTCGCAGCTCTCTGTGGTGGCCAATGAAAATGAATCCGTCTACTGCGCGTCCAAGGGCGCCATCAACAATCTCACCAGAGCGCTCTCTTATGAGTGGAGTAAGCAAGGCGTGATCGTCAGTGCTGTGGCACCCACCTTTACCTACACCCCCGGCACGGCCGAGCGGCTGGATACCCCCGCCTTCCGCGACAGCGTGCTGGCGCGGATCCCCCGTGGGCGTCTGGGCGAGATTTCAGACATCGGTGCGGCGGTACAGTACCTGGCCAGTGACCATGCCGACATGGCCAGCGGCGCTGTGCTGTTTATCGACGGCGGCTGGACCATCGTTTGACCATAGAAAAAAGCCTGACGCAGCAGCGAGTGCTGTGTCAGGCTTT
>ERZ1643251.3686-NODE-3686-length-13949-cov-6.808047_pt1 | contig 13949 bp, 11 predicted proteins | sample MGYA00579261_ERZ1643251 | MGnify/ENA primary metagenome ERZ1643251 (study PRJEB29033, sample SAMEA4952267) | chicken gut metagenome | biome: Broiler Chicken; feature: Gastrointestinal Tract; material: Caecum | place: Ireland | collected 2018 | study: Broiler... | reverse complement strand
CCTATGCTGACGATACACTAAATCGGTTTTGTTGTCCTTCTGATGGGACTCCTGTTGCTGTCCTGGTTTTTTGCTGTTGGTGTTATTCTGCTGCGATGAGATAGTAGTAAACGGGCTGACCGCCGTTGAGGAGATTGATCTCTGCGCCGGGGCAGCGCTTTTCAAAGATGGCAGCGGCCTTTTGGGCCTTCTTCTCGTCGATGTCCTCACCGTAGAAGATGGTAATAAACTCCTTGTCCTCCTGTGCCACCCGCAGGGCCAATTCATTGAGGAGTTTTTCAATATTCCGGTCAGTGCCAAAGAGGGAACCGCCGTACAGGGCCAAATAATCGCCCTCATGGATATCATAGCCGTCAAAATCGGAATTCCGGGCGGCATAGGTGATCTGCATGGTGGTCACCGTCTCCATGGCAGCGGTCATGGCCTCCACATTGTCCGAAACCTCGCCCTCGGGGTCAAAGGACAGCAGAGCCGTAATACCCTGGGGAATGGTCTTGGAGGGCAGAACAATGACCTGCTTTTCCTCACACAGGGCCACGGTCTGTTCCGCAGCCATAATGATGTTTTTGTTGTTGGGGAAGACAAAGACGATTTCCGACGGTGTCCGCTGAATCTCCCGCAGAATGTCTTCTGTGGAGGGATTCATGGTCTGACCGCCCTGGATAATGCCATCCACACCCAAATCCCGGAAAGCCGAAGCGATGCCGTCACCGGCGCAGACCGCCACAATGCCGTATTTCTTCTCCAGCGGGGCAATCTTGGGCTCCAGATCCCGCTCATTCATGACCTTTTCCGTGTGCTGGAGCCGCATATTTTCAATTTTAACCGTCACCAGACTACCGTAAGTCAAAGCCTCTTCAATGGCGGTGCCGGGATTGTTGGTGTGGACGTGGACTTTGATGATCTCATCATCATCCACCAGCACCAGACTGTCGCCCATCTGGGACAGGAATTCCCGCAGTGCCGCCGGGTCCTTGTCATTTTCCCGGGAAATGATAAACTCGGTGCAGTAGCCAAAGGTGATATCCTCGGTGGAGAAATCAGAGAAATTGGCCTGCTCCTGGCCCATGTCAGGGACGCTCTCCGTGGGGGCTACGATGTCGTCTCCCTGGAGACTGGACAGCATGCCCTCCAGAATCACCACAAAGCCCATGCCGCCGGCATCTACAACACCGGCTTTTTCCAGCACGGGGTTCTGATGCAGCGTCTCAGCCAAGGCGTCCTTGGCAGCAGCGATGGTGCAGGTGAGCACATGCTCCATGTTGCGGTTGGACTGGGCTTCCAGAGCCGCCACCGTACCGGCCACACGGGATACGGTGAGAATGGTACCCTCGGCGGGCTTCATGACGGCCTTGTAGGCGGCCTCCACACCGGCATTGAGGGCGGCGGCAAAATCGGTGCCGTCGCCTTCCTCCTTGCCCTTGAGGGCCTTGGCAAAGCCCCGGAACAGCAGGGAAAGGATGACGCCGGAGTTGCCGCGGGCGCCACGCAGCAGCGCCGAAGCGGTAGCATCGGCAGCCTTGGTCAGGGTGGGGTCCTCCAGCTTGCGCAGATCGCCGCAGGCTGTGTTGATGGTCAGGCTCATGTTGGTGCCCGTGTCGCCGTCGGGAACCGGGAATACGTTCAGTTCGTTGATTTGCTGTTTGTGAATTTCAATCGAGGCGGCGGCGCTGATCATCATTCGACGAAAAGCCGCTCCGTCCATGGTCTGCCTCAATGTGGTACACCTCCGTATGCGGATGGTCCGCGTATTAGTCGACAGTCATGGAGTCTACAAAGACGTTGACTGCTTTCACTTCCGCACCGGTCGATTTCGTAACGACATAGCGGACTTCGTCAATGATGGCGTTGCCGACGGCGTTGATATTCACGCCGTTGTCGATGACGATGTGCAGATCAATGGAAATGGACTTGTCATCGTGAAAGGTGACGCGCACGCCCTTGCGCATGGCTTCCCGGCGAAGCAGATGGACCAGGCCGTCGGTCATGGAGCGAACGGCCATGCCCTTGACGCCAAAGCAGTTGGATGCGGCCACGCCGGCAATATTGGTATAAACGCTGCTGTCCACAGCGATTGCGCCCTTATCCGTACTGAGACGAATCATAAAGCAACCTCCTTTAGAAATGAAGATACCTTGAAGATATTGTACCGCATTTCCAACAAAAGCACAAGAAAAATATTATACAGGAGAAAAAAACCGGCCCCGCTGCCGTGGCAGCGGGGCCGGAAGAGCGCGGGAATCAGATCATGCTGGCTTCCCAGCAGTCGGGAGCGGGGATCTCCATCATCTTCACCAGCGTGGGAGCCACGTTGGCCAGACCATAATTGCCTTCCTTGATGGTGTAGGCAGTGTCGGGGTCATAGATGATAAAGGGGACGGGATTCAGGGAATGGGCGGTACGGACGGAGGTCTTGCCCTTCTTGGTCTCGGTCATCTGATCGGCGTTGCCGTGGTCGGCGGTGACACAGACAGCATAACCGTACTTGTCAGCAGCCTCCAGAATGCGGCTGAGACCCTTGTCCACATACTCCATGGCGGTGATGGCGGCCTCCAGGGAACCGGTGTGGCCCACCATGTCGCCGTTGGGGAAGTTGCAGCGCAGGAAATCGTATTTGCCGGAAGCCATGGCCTCCACCATGTGGTCGGTGATCTCCACGGACTTCATGGCCGGAGCCTGATCGAAGGGGATCACGTCGGAGGGGATCTCCTCATAGGTCTCCAGCTCCTCGCAGACCTTGCCGGAGCGGTTGCCGTTCCAGAAGTAGGTCACATGGCCGTACTTCTGGGTCTCGGACAGAGCGTACTCCCGGACCTTGTGGGCGCAGAGCACCTCGGTGAGGGTGTTCTGAATGACGGGGGGCTCTACCAGATAGTTGGTGGGGATGTGCAGGTCACCATCATATTCCAGCATACCGGCAAACTCCACGCCGGTGTAGTCGCCGCGGTCAAACTTGTCGAAGTCCTTGCGGTCGAAGGCCAGGGAGATCTCCTGGGCGCGGTCGCCGCGGAAGTTGAAGAGAATGACGCTGTCGCCATTGGCGATGGTGCCCACAGGCTTGCCGTCCTTGGCGATGACGAAGGGAGGGAGATCCTGGTCAATGCAGCCGGTCTCGGTGCGGTATGTCTCAATGGCGGTCTTGGCATCGGCAAACTGACGGCCCTCGCCGCGGACATGGGTCTTCCAGCCCAGCTCCACCATGGGCCAGTTGGCCTCATAGCGGTCCATGGTAATGGTCATACGGCCGCCGCCGGAGGCGATGCGGTAGTCATAGCCGTCGCCGGACAGGGAGGCCAGGACATCTTCCAACTGCTGGACATACTCCAGAGCGGAGGTGGCGGGCACGTCGCGGCCATCCAGCAGGATGTGGCAGCACACACTGTGAATGCCCTCGGCCTTGGCCTGACGCAGCAAGGCAAACAGGTGAGAAATGTTGGAGTGGACGTTGCCGTCGGACAGCAGGCCCAGGAAGTGGAGGGTCTTGCCGTTCTTGGCGTTGTCGGCCAGCTTCTTCCAGGTCTTGGACTGGAACAACTTGCCGGACTCGATGCTCTCGGACACCAGCTTGGCGCCCTGGGCATAGACCTGACCGCAGCCGAGGGCGTTGTGGCCCACTTCGGAGTTGCCCATGTCGTCATCGCTGGGCAGACCGACGGCGGTGCCGTGGGCCTTGAGCCAGGTATAGGGGCAGGTGGCAAAGAGCTTATCCAGGGTGGGGGTGTTGGCCTGCTTGACAGCGTCGCCGGGGCCGCCGTCGCCGCGGCCCACACCGTCCATGATCACAAGTACAACGGGTTTTTTCATGTTCAAACATCCTCCAAAAACAGTGGATTCAACTGTGATTCACACACTGTGTCCATTTTACTACAAATTGGCGAAAGATACAATTCCTACTTTGCAATTTTGTGAAATTCAGTTGAAAACCGTCTCCTGATTGGAGAACAGCGCCCGAATGCGAGCCATCAGCGGCCCGTCCGTCTCCGGCGTTTGCTCCGTCAGATAGTCTGCGGCGGCCTCCTGGGCCAGTTTCAGCGTGTCCAAATCACAGGTGAGACTGGCAACCTTGAAGGTGGGCAGACCGTGCTGCCGCTGGCCGAAAAAGTCGCCGGGACCGCGTAAATCCAGGTCTTGCTGGGCAATCTGAAAACCGTCGTTGGTTTGACAGAGGGCTTTTAAACGCTGCCGCGTTTCCGTGCTGCGGGTATCGGAGATCAAAACACAGAAGGATTTTTCTTTGCCGCGGCCCACCCGACCCCGCAGCTGGTGCAGCTGGCTTAAACCGAACCGTTCGGCATTCTCCACCAGCATCAGTGTGGCGTTGGGCACATCCACGCCCACCTCGATGACGGTGGTGGACACCAGAATGTTGATCTCCCCATGGGAAAACCGGCCCATAACGGCTTCCTTTTCCGCGCCTTTCATGCGTCCGTGGAGCAATCCCACTGTCAGGTCGGGAAACACAGTTCGCTGGAGGGTGTCAGCCCAGCTTTCGGCGGATTTGAGGGCTGTTTCCTCATTTTCCTCCACGGCGGGGCAGACGATATAGACCTGATGGCCATGGTCCACTTGCTTGCGGATAAAGGCGTTGAGACGGGGCCGCATGGATTCTCCCACCAAAAAGGTATCGATGGTCTGCCGTCCCGGCGGCAGTTCATCGATGATGGACAGGTCCAAATCCCCGTAGAGAATCAACGACAATGTCCGGGGAATGGGGGTTGCCGACATGACCAGCAGATGGGGGCTGCCGGCCTTGGCCGACAGGGCGGCCCGCTGGCCCACGCCGAAGCGGTGCTGCTCATCGGCAATGACCAAATCCAGACTGTGGAACGTCACATCGCCGGTGAGCAGAGCGTGGGTACCGATGACCACTTGGGCTGAACCGTCTGCAATGGCGGCTTTGGCGGCCCGCTTGGCGGCGGCGCCAAGGGAACCAGTCAGCAGTACGGTGGAGATGCCCAGGGGTTCAAACAGCGCTTGTAAATGGTGATAGTGCTGTTCCGCCAGAATTTCCGTCGGAGCCATCAGTGCTGTCTGCTTTCCGTTGACGGCGGCCAGATAGGCGGCAGCGGCGGCCACCATGGTTTTACCGCTGCCCACGTCGCCCTGGACCAGTCGGTTCATGGGCTTGTGCTTCTGAAAGTCGGCGGCAATCTCTTCAATGGACCGCTGCTGTGCGCCAGTCAACGAGAAAGGCAGCTGGGCCAGAAACGGGGAGAGGTCGCAGACATCATAGGGCGTGTGGGGGATTTCCGTGCGCCGGGCCCGCATCATAGCCAGCCCCACGGAGAAAATAAAGAATTCCTCAAAAATCAGCCGCTTCTGTGCCACGGCCAGGGCGTCAAAGTCGGCGGGATGATGGATGGTTTCATAAGCATAGGCGGCGTCGCACAGGCGGAACCGCTGCCGCACTTGGGGCGGCAGCACCTCCGGCAGACTGTCCCGGCAGATATGGAGGGCCGTCCCGATGGCCTTGACCAGAATTTTGTTAGTGATGCCAGCGGTGAGACCATAGATTGGCAGAATGCGCCGGGTCAGGATGCCGGGCGATTCCAGAGGCTCAAAAACAGGGTTGGTTATCTGAACCCCACGGGCGTCGCCTTCCAGTTTGCCATAGAAAATATAGCTTTGACCGTACAGCAGATGATCAGCGATGTACCGTTGATTAAAGAAAGTAACAGACAGGCGGGCCGTCTGGTCGGCCAGAGTGACTTTGGTCAAATCAAGGCCCTGACGGATGTGGGCCGTGCGGGGGTGGGAGATGACAATGGCCTCGAAACAGGCGGGCTGGTCCACTTCCAAGTCAGCAATGGCCCGCAGCCGCGTCCGGTCCTCGTAGCCCCTGGGAAAATAGGCAATGAGATCGTAGAGGGTGCGGATGTTCAGTTTGGCCAGCTGTTGGGCACGGGTGGGACCGATGCCGGGGAGAATCGTGACAGGGTCGAAGAGAGAAGCCATACAACACCTCCGGGAAAACCAATATGGTACAAGTATATCCCCGTTCCTGTGGGGAAGCAAGGAAAAAGAAAAAGTCCTCCGAAGAAATCGGAGGACTTTACAAGCTCGATGTTCCCGTTAGGAAGCGATGGAATTCATCTTGCGAGCAATGCTGCTCTTCTTGCGCGCAGCAGTGTTCTTGTGAAGAATACCCTTCTTGACAGCCTGGTCGATGGTCTTCACGGCTGCCTTGTAAGCGCTATCGGTCTGGGCGGCGTCACCGGCGGCGACGGCAGCTTCAAACTTCTTCAGAGAAGTCTTCAGAACGGACTTAGCCTTCTTGTTGCTCTCATTCGCAGCGCGGGAAAGCAGAACTCTTTTCTTGGCAGATTTAATGTTGGGCACGATTACACCTCCTCCAATAGCGTTTCATTCATAAGAATGGTCTCATGCAGAAACATATTATAGCGGCTGTCCTTGTAAAAATCAATAGGAAAATGAGAAAAATTTTGAATAATTGTATAAGCGGTTTTTGCGGGCCGAAAACTAGGGGCGTGGAGGTGGATTTTCGGATGAATTGGAACCAGATACGGACGGACCTGGCCCTGGAAGCCAAGGAACTGTGGGAACAGGACCCGTCCCATACAACAGAACTGCGCGGCGTTCTGGCCCGGGAGACGAAACAGAAAGGCGTGATCGTGAACACGGTACAGATTCTCGATGAAGAGGGAGAACAACAGCTGGGAAAACCGGTAGGAACGTATGTGACCCTGGACCTGGTGGACTATGGAAAGAAGGAGCGGGACAGCCTGCGGTGGGCGGCCCAGGTATTGGCCAGACAGCTGCGGTCTCTGCTGCCGTTGAAAAAAGGCCAGTCGGTGTTGGTGGCGGGTCTGGGAAATGAGGCGGTGACGCCGGATGCCATCGGCCCCAAGGTGGTCCGGCAGCTGGTGGTGACCCGCCATCTGGTGGAGCGGATGCCGACGCTGTTTGGTGCTTACCGTCCCGTGTCGGCCATTGCGCCCAATGTGCTGGGTCTGACGGGCCTGGAAAGTGCCGAGGTGGTAGGCGGCGTCGTGGACCGGACCGGACCCGACTGCATGATTGTGGTGGATGCTTTGGCTGCCTCAGATTTGCGCCGGGTGTGCCGGACGGTGCAGCTGGCCGATACGGGCATTACGCCGGGCTCCGGCGTCCAGAATGGCCGGGCGGCGTTCAATCAGGACCGGTTTGGCATTCCTGTCATCGCTGTGGGCGTGCCCACGGTGGCCCATGTGCCCACGGTGGCGCGGCTCTACGATGAAACGTTGGACCAGGACGGTGTGGACAAGCTGACGGGAGGACAATCCATGGTCATTACCCCCCAGGATATGGACGCCCAGGTGGAGCGGCTGTCGAAGCTGGTGGCCTGGGGCATCAATCTGGCTTTGCAGGAGTCCATGGACTTGGAGGACATTGCGTTCTTTGTGGAATAGCACTGCTTTAAATGGTTGAAAAACCACCAAAAAATGACATGCCGAACGAAGTGCTCTGGGGTAATCCTACAAAATTGATTGGAACAGGGAACTTTTTGCTTGACGGCGGCGGGAGAAACGCGTATTCTCTGTCTATTATTTTTTTAAATTGGAAACGGAGGAGAGACTATGGCTGTCAAGCGTATTTTTGTCACCGGCGGCGTGGTATCGGGATTGGGCAAGGGCATTGCCGCCGCCTCGTTGGGACGGCTGTTGAAGGCACGGGGCCTGCGGGTGACCATCCAGAAATTAGACCCCTATCTCAATGTGGACCCAGGCACCATGAGCCCCTATCAGCACGGCGAAGTTTTCGTCACCGACGACGGTGCGGAGACGGACCTGGATTTGGGCCATTATGAACGGTTTATCGATGAAAATTTGACGGTTCACAGCTCGGTGACCTCCGGTAAAATCTATTGGAGTGTCCTCAATCGGGAGCGGGCTGGAGAATTTCTGGGCGGAACCGTGCAGATCATTCCCCATATCACCAATGAGATCAAACGGCGCATTTATGATATGGACGACGGCAAAACCGATGTGGTCATTACCGAAATTGGTGGCACCGTAGGCGATATGGAATCCCAGCCGTTTCTGGAAGCCATCCGTCAGGTGGCCGGTGAAGTGGGACGGGAGAACTGTCTCTTTATCCATGTGTCACTGATTGTCTCCATTCCTGGCTCCGGCGAATTGAAATCCAAGCCCACCCAGCACTCCTGTAAAGAATTGCTGTCTATTGGCATCCAGCCTGATGTGATTCTGTGCCGTTGTGACCAGGAAGTACCCCTGGACATTCTGCAAAAGATTTCCCTGTTCTGCAACATCCCTGTGGAAAATGCCATCCCAAATCTGACGGCTTCCATTCTATATGAAGTGCCGCTGCTGTTGGAAGAGGCGGGGTTGGCTCATGCGGCCATCAAACATTTGAATCTGACCTGCGGCAAGCCGGAGCTGGACGACTGGATTCGTATGGTGGAACAGGCCAAGCACCCCAAGGGGGAAGTGACCATTGCCCTGGTGGGTAAATATACAGCCCTCCATGACGCCTATCTCAGCGTGGTGGAGGCCCTGACCCATGGCGGTATCGAGAATGAGGTCCGGGTCAAAATCGACTGGGTAGAATCAGAACAGATTACGCCGGAGACGGCGGAACCGCTTCTGGGTCACTGCCAGGGCATTATTGTTCCCGGCGGCTTTGGTGACCGGGGTGTGGAGGGGATGATTGCATCCATCCGCTATGCCAGAGAGCACAAGATACCGCTGTTCGGTATCTGCCTGGGGATGCAAATGATGGTGGTGGAGTACGCCCGCCACGTCTGCGGTATGGAAGATGCCCATTCCAGTGAACTGAATCCGGCCACCACCCATCCGGTCATCGACCTGATGCCGGATCAGGTGGGCGTCACCGACAAGGGCGGCACTATGCGATTGGGCAGCTGTCCTTGTGTGTTGCAGTCGGATACTCTGGCACGCTCCATCTACGGCAACGAGCGCATTGACGAGCGGCATCGCCATCGTTATGAGTTTAACAATGATTATCGGGATGCGTTGACTGGAGCGGGCCTTCGTTTGGGCGGCCTGTCGCCGGACGGGCATCTGGTGGAGATGGTGGAGCTGCCGGACCATCCCTGGTTCCTGGGGGCCCAGTTCCACCCGGAGCTGAAGAGCCGCCCCAACCGGGCGCACCCGCTGTTCCGGGCCTTTATCGCTGCGGCAAAAGAGCAAATTTGAATGATAAGTGCGGCTGGACCTGCGGCGGGTCCGGCCGCACTTTTGCGCGGTGCTGAAAAGATGCACAAAAGTGCAGGGGACACGCGTATAATTTTCTGCCTGATATTCACAAAAATTGGACTAAATGAAAAAATATTGCATAAATATTCATATAACTCTTGAAATATTCAAAGCGAGGTGTATAATATTAACACCAATACAGCGAGTAGGAGCGCGCATACACCATGAAGAAAGTGTTTATTGACGGCAGTGCCGGAACCACGGGTCTGAAAATTTTTGAACGGTTTCAGAACCGGGCGGACCTGGAGCTGCTGACGATTCCCGAGGCGGACCGGAAAAACCTCGATGCCCGGATTGCCAAGGTCTGCGAAGCGGACATCAGCTTTTTGTGTCTGCCCGACGCGGCCTCCAGAGAGATTTGTGAACAGCTGCCCCAGACGGTGCGGCTGCTGGATACCTCCACGGCCCACCGAACGCTGCCCGACTGGGTTTACGGTTTGCCGGAGCTGTCCAAGGAGCGACGGGCAGCGGTGGCGGCGGCCAACCGGGTAGCGGTGCCGGGCTGTCATGCCACGGGCTTTATCACCCTGGCGGCGCCCCTGGTGTCCATGGGCATCGCCGCGCCGGACTATCCCTTTACGGCCCATTCCGTCACCGGCTATTCCGGCGGCGGCAAGAGCATGATTGCCGCCTATGAGGCCGATGACCGGCCCAATACATACGACAGCCCCCGGCAGTACGCCCTGGGCCAGAAGCATAAACACCTGCCGGAGATGCAGGAAATTGCCGGTCTTGCCTATCCGCCGGTGTTCAACCCCATTGTGGCCGACTATTTCAGCGGTATGGTGGTGACGGTGCCCCTGCATACGCGGCTGCTGCAAAAGCCTATGACGCCGGAAGACGTAACGAAAGCCTTTGCCGACTACTACGGCGGCCAGCGGTTTATCCATGTGATGCCCTACGGCCAGTTGCCGGAGGACGGCACCATGGATGCCAACTCCCTGGCGGGCACCAATGATCTGGAGATTTACATTGTGGGAACGGCGGAGCAGATTGTTTCGATTTCCCGCTTCGACAATTTGGGAAAAGGTGCTTCCGGCGCTGCGGTTCAGTGTATGAATTTAATGCTGGGCCTGCCGGAGGACACGGGACTTTAACAGAAACGAGAAGAAGGAGACGATCCTGTTATGAAAGAAGTAATCGGCGGCGTTTGCGCCCCCAAGGGATTCCGGGCCGGCGGCATCTGGTGCGGCATCCGGAAGAATAAGACAAAATCCGACCTGGCTATGATTGTCAGTGATACCATGTGCACGGCGGCGGGCGTCTATACGAAGAACAAGGTTAAAGGCGCACCCATTGTGGTGACCAAGAACCATCTGGCCGACGGTCATGCCCAGGCTGTCATCTGCAACAGCGGCAACGCCAATACCTGCGCTCCCAACGGCCTGGAGATTGCCGAGGAGACCTGCGCCCTGACAGCCAAGGCCCTGGGCCTGCTGCCCACGGACATCATTGTGGCTTCCACCGGCGTTATCGGCAAGGAAATGGAGATTGGGCCTTTCGCCACGGGTATTCCCCAGCTGGCGGATGTCCTCACCTATGAGGGGTCCCAGGCGGCGGCCCATGCCATCATGACCACCGATACCAAGCTGAAAGAGGTGGCTGTGGAGTTTACTGTGGGCGGTAAGACGTGCCATATGGGCGCCATTGCCAAGGGCAGCGGCATGATTCACCCCAATATGGCTACCATGCTTTGCTTTATCACTACCGACGCGGCCATTTCGGCTCCCATGCTGCAAAAGGCCCTGTCCGACGATGTGCCCGACAGCTTCAACCAAGTCAGCGTGGACCGGGATACCTCCACCAATGATACGGTGACCATTATGGCCAACGGTATGGCCGGTAATGATGAGATCACCGGAGAAGGGGAGGACTACAAAGCATTTACCGAGGCCCTGGCCTTTGTGACCCGAAAGCTGTCCTTCTGCATTGCCGCCGACGGCGAGGGCGCCAGCCGGACCATTGTCTGTCAGGTCAACGGCGCACCCACCAAGGAGACGGCCCGGCTGGTGTCCCGGTCGGTCATTTCCTCCAATCTGTTCAAGGCTGCCGTCTTTGGCAAGGATGCCAACTGGGGCCGGATTCTCTGCGCCATCGGTTACACCGACGCTGAGTTCGACATTGAGCCCATCGACGTGACCTTGTCCTCCAAAGCTGGCAGTCTGCTGGTCTGCGAAAAGGCTGCTCACCACGAATTCAGCGAGGAAAAGGCACTGGAAATCCTCTCGGAGGATGTGGTAACCGTGGAAGTAGAGATGCACCAGGGCAGCGGCTCTGCTACGGCCTGGGGCTGTGATCTCACCTACGACTATGTGAAGATCAACGGCGATTACAGAACCTGAGCGAGGGGGACAAGAACGTGAAAGAACGGACCATTGCGGATGTGCTCACCGAAGCACAGCCGTATATGAAGAAATACACGGGGAAAACCATCGTCGTAAAATACGGCGGCAATGCCATGATTGACGAGCGGCTAAAGGACGCCGTCATGGAGGATATCATCCTGCTTAATATGCTGGGCATCAAGACGGTGCTGGTCCACGGCGGCGGCCCCGATATCAATAAGCTGCTCAAGCAGATCGGCAAGGAGGCCAAGTTTGTCAACGGCCTGCGGTATACCGATGAGGAGACCATGGAAGTGGTCCAAATGGTCCTGGCCGGCAGGGTCAATAAGGACCTGGTGGCCCGTCTCTGCGCCCGCAACGGCAAAGCCATCGGCCTGTGCGGTGTGGACGCCGGTATGATCCGCTGTGAGAAGCACGCCGAGCAGGATTTGGGCTTGGTGGGCGACATTGTGGATGTGAATACCTTCCCGGTGGAACAAGCGTTGAACAGCGGCCTGATTCCTGTGGTGGCTACCATCGGCGCCGACAGTGAGGGCCGTACCTATAACATCAATGCCGATACGGCGGCGGCGGCCTTGGCCATTGCTCTGGGAGCCTGCAAGCTGGTGTCCCTGACGGATATTCCCGGCCTGCTGATGGATAAGGACGACGAATCCACCCTGATCCACGAGGTCAAGATCAGCAACGTCCCCAAACTGGTGGCCCAGGGCGTCATCTCCGGCGGTATGCTGCCGAAGATTGCCTGCTGTGTGGATTCCATCGCCAAGGGCGTCAAGGAGGCTGTCATCATCGACGGCCGCAAGGAGCATGCCATCCTGCTGGAGATGTTCTCCGACCTGGGCAACGGCACGCTGTTCTATTGAGTAAAGGAAGCGAAGACTATGACAAGTCAGGAATTGAAAACCATCGACCAACAGTATGTGTGCAGCACCTATGCCCGGTTCGACCTGTGTGTGGAGCGGGGCCACGGTGCCACCTGCTATTCTCCTGAGGGTAAGCAGTATATTGATTTTTCTGCTGGTATCGGTGCCGACTCTCTGGGCTTCTGTGATGATGACTGGGTCCAGGCCGTCAGCGAGCAGGCAGGGAAGATGCAGCACATCAGCAACCTCTTCTATACGGAGCCCTGCGCTGTGCTGGCAAAGATGCTCTGTGAGCGCACCGGCATGAAAAAGGTGTTCTTCTGCAACTCCGGTGCCGAGGCCAACGAGGGCGCCATCAAAACGGCCCGGAAGTACGGCTTTGACAAGTACGGCAAAGAGCACAACGAGATTATCACTCTGAAGAACTCCTTCCACGGCCGTACCATGGCGACGCTGTCGGCCACAGGCCAGGAGGTGTTCCATAACTTTTTCTTCCCCTTTGTGGATGCCTTTCAGTTTGTGGAGTCCGGCGATATGGCAAAGCTGGAAGCAGCGATCACCCCCAATACCACGGCTATTCTGATGGAGTTGGTACAGGGTGAGGGTGGTGTCATTGCCCTGGATAAGGACTATGTCCAGGCCGTGGCAAAGCTCTGTAAAGAAAAAGATATTCTCCTGATGGTGGATGAGGTTCAGACGGGCATTGGCCGTACCGGCAAGCTGCTGGCCTGCGAGCACTACGACATTCAGCCCGACGTCATCACCATTGCCAAGGGCATCGGCGGCGGCCTGCCCCTGGGTGCGGTACTGTTTGGAGAGAAGACGGAGCACGTCCTGGGCTTTGGTCAGCACGGCACCACCTTTGGCGGTAACCCCGTGGCCTGCGCCGGTGGTCAGGTTGTTCTCAAGAAGCTGGATGACAAAATGCTGCAACAAGTTGCAGAGAAAGCTGATTATATCTGGAAAAAGCTCTCCGAAATGAAGCATGTAAAATCCGTCAGCGGCTTGGGCCTGATGATCGGCATGGAGCTGGCCGACGGCTTGGAGGCCAAGACAGTGGTACAGCAGTGCATTGAACAGGGCTTGATTCCGCTGACGGCCAAAACGAAGGTGCGGCTGCTGCCGCCTCTGACCATCACCTATGAAGAGATTGACCAGGGCCTTGCCATTCTGGAAGCTGTGCTGAACGCACAATAAAATAAGTCTCTGTCCGAGATAAGTATTGGTATGCATAACTGACCTTTTTATTCATTTTTTATGAATGCCCAATGAAAAGGAGCAAGGTGTATCGACCTTGCTCCTCCTATGGGATATACTATTCAGTTCAACTAATTGGAATTGGCTTACTTCTTCTTTCCAAAGAACAAGGGAATTGCACCAAATATAATTGCAACGACAAGAGATATCATCGTTTTGAAAAACACCATATGGGTGATACTCTTAAAGAATATTTGCAACGGTGTACAAAGGGAACATAATAAAAAACTTAATAATGGACTGCCAAT
>ERZ1643251.3684-NODE-3684-length-13955-cov-4.650935_pt1 | contig 13955 bp, 8 predicted proteins | sample MGYA00579261_ERZ1643251 | MGnify/ENA primary metagenome ERZ1643251 (study PRJEB29033, sample SAMEA4952267) | chicken gut metagenome | biome: Broiler Chicken; feature: Gastrointestinal Tract; material: Caecum | place: Ireland | collected 2018 | study: Broiler... | reverse complement strand
ACTGGGGGGCGCCACCGTGCGCAAGGCTACGCTCAACAACTTCGGCGACATCGCCCGCAAGGACGTGCGCATAGGTTCGGTCGTGGCTATACGCCGCTCAAACGAGGTCATTCCCGAAATTTTAGGCTGCGTTGAGCACACGGGCAAAAGCGTAAACATAACAAAACCCGCCGTCTGCCCCTACTGCGGCAGCGAGGTAAAGGAGGAGGGGGCAAACCTGTTTTGCACCAACCGCCTGTGCCCGCCGAGGATCGCGGCAAAGTTCGAACATTTCGCCCAGAAGGACGCCATGGATATCGAAGGCTTTTCCGAGGCGACTGCCGTACAACTCAATAAAAAATTGCATCTAATAAACTGTTCTCAGCTCTATTCGCTTACCGCCGAAGACATCGGCAAGCTCGAAGGCTTCAAGGACAAAAAGATAAACAACCTTCTGTCGGCTATAAATTCAAGCAGGCATGTCCCGCTCGAAAGGTTTATATTCGCCCTCGGCATCGACGGCGTGGGCAAAGTAGCCGCGCGCGACCTCGCGGCGGCGTTCGGCAGCGTTGAAGCTCTTTCAAAGGCGACGGTCGAACAGCTCGTCGAGCTCGAAAACATCGGCGAAATCACCGCCCGCGCCATAGTGGGCTGGTTCGCCGACCCCGAAAACGCCGCCGAGCTTGCAAATCTTTTAAAATACGTTTCGCCCGAATACGTTCAAAGGGGCGTTCGCCAGGGCATATTCACAGGTCAAACCGTCGTGCTCACGGGCGCGCTGTCGGCGTACACACGCAGCCAGGCGCAGAAGATCATAGAGGACGAGGGCGGCGAATGCGGCTCCTCGGTCACTAAAAAGACGACGCTCGTCATCGCGGGCGAGGACGCGGGTTCAAAGCTCGAAAAGGCGCGTAAACTCGGCGTAAAAATAATCGACGAACAGCAGTTTGTTGAAATGTTGCAAAAGTAAAATGTTGTGGTAAAGCGGTATATATGAGCGGTTGATAATTGTATAAAAATAATACAGGCGTGCTGCGCCCTTAATTATGGCGCAGCACGCCTGTATCTGCGATTAAAAGTCAATGTGCGAAATTAATTTTAGATTTTAAGGAATACATTTAATTTAAATAAGTCTGTTATTTCGACTAAGCGCGGTGTCTGTCTTCCACCTTGTCATTTCTCCATGCGCCGCCTGAAGAGGGCGGCGCATGGAGAAATCTATTTGTAAAGCCGGTAATAAGGAATGGATTTCTCCGCTCGCTGTCGCTCGGTCGAAATGACATAAGTAATTAAAAACGCTGTCCGTAAGAGGGGTCGGTAGCGCAATAAACGCCGATTGCGGAACACGGCTGTGGCGATACGTCGCCAACGGAACGTTGCTGTCCGCAAGACGAGTATGGTAGAAAAATGATGCGCGTTTGCGGCGTCCGACAGCGGGGTCACCCCGCCAACGGAACGTTGATAATTTTAAATGGGGCCGTCGTACTCGACCGACGCCGCGGAGGCAAAATACACTGCCTCGGCGCCCTTTTTCTTCAAAACGCGCGCCGCTTCTTCCGCCGTCGCGCCCGTCGTCATTACGTCGTCCACGAGGATGAGCCGCCTGCCCGCAACGTCCTTCTTGCTCGCCGAAAAACAGCCTTTAAGGTTGGTCTGCCGTTCCCTTTTGGTCAGCGCCTTCTGCTCGTTCGTGTCCTTAACCTTTTCAAGCGCACGCACCACGGGCAGATTGAGCCGCGCCGATATTTCCTTTGCCAGCAGCTCCGCCTGATTATAGCCGCGCCTGCGCTCGGCTTTCGCCGTCATGGGAATAAAGCACACTCCGTCGGCGAGGGGGAATTTTTTAAGCTTGGGTGCAAGCAGGTCGGCAAAATAATCTTTAAGGTATTCCCCGCCGCGCTTGAACTTTAATATCAGCTGTGCGCCGCCGTCTCTGTACACAAATGCCGAAACGCCCGCATCGTATGTGGGTGCATAAGCCTTGCATTCAAGGCAAACTCCCCGGGTCTTTGTCTTTCTGCCGCATATCGGACAGCAGTCGTCGCCTATAAACGTCACTTTATTTGCGCACTCGGGGCAAAGGTTGCGCCCGTCAAAGGTTTCGCGCCCGCATATTTCGCAGGTAATGTTCTTCGGGAACAGGCTGTCCCCTATTATCTTCAAAACGCCGCCCATAAAATGTTGCTCATTTTACGGGCAGATATTTTTTGAGTTCTTCAACCCTGTCGCACCTCTCCCAGGGCAGACCGGGTTTGCCGAAGTGCCCGTAAGCCGCCGTCTGCAAGTATATGGGCGCGCGCAGACCGAGGGTTTTGATAATGGCGTGGGGGCGCAGGTCAAAGTTGTCAACCACGATGTCGGCAATGTCGCCGTCGGGCAGTTTGCCCGTGCCATATGTGTCGATGAATACCGAAACGGGTCGGCTTACGCCTATCGCGTACGAAACCTGCAATTCAACCTCGTCGCACAGCCCCGCCGCGACGAGGTTTTTGCAGATATACCTCGCCATATATGCCGCCGAGCGGTCAACTTTGGTGGGATCCTTGCCCGAAAAAGCTCCGCCGCCGTGCGCGCATTTGCCGCCGTAGGTGTCGACTATAATCTTTCTGCCCGTCAGCCCGCTGTCGCCCTCGGGGCCGCCTATTTCAAACCTGCCCGTGGGGTTGATGTAAATTTTCGTGTCGCCGTCGATGAGTGAGGGGGGTATGACGGCTTTTATTACGTTTTCGTATATGTCGGCTTTAAGCTGCTCCTGGCTTACCTTTTCGTCGTGCTGGGAGGAGACGACTACCGCCTCGACCCTGACGGGCGTCCTGCCGTCGTATTCAACCGTCACCTGCGTCTTTCCGTCGGGGCGGAGGTAGGGCAAAAGCCCGCTCTTTCTGACGTCGGTCAGCCTTCTCGCCAGCCTGTGCGCAAGCCAAATGGGCAGGGGCATAAGTTCCTGCGTTTCGCGGCAGGCATAGCCGAACATCATGCCCTGGTCGCCCGCGCCTATCTCGGCGTCCTCGTCCTTTTCGCCGCTCTTCGCCTCCAACGACTTGTCCACGCCCAGCGCAATGTCGGCGCTCTGCCCGTGAACCGCCACGGTTATCTTGCACTTGTCGTAGGCAAAGTTGCCAAAGTCGTAGCCTATATTTTTAATCGTGCGGCGGGCTATCTCCTCGTAGTTTACGTCGGCAAAGGTCGAAACTTCGCCCATAATGAGCAGCCTGTTATAGGCGGCGCAGCACTCGACGGCGCACCTTGCAGAGGGGTCGGTTTTAAGAATTTCGTCTACAATCGCGTCTGAAATGCTGTCGCAAAGTTTGTCGGGGTGTCCTTCGGTAACGCTTTCGCTCGTAAAAAATTTTTTCATGTAACTCCTTTAAAAATGTATAATGCCGCGGCGGGGTCGGCTTGCCGACCCCGCCGCGGCTTAAAATAAAAAACCCGCGCGGGTTAACCGAACGGGCAATTTTGTTTAAATTTTCCCATCGGTTCGGCATTAGCACCTTGCAAAAAAGCAGGTTGCTGTGTGGTCGCAGGGCCGATCCCTCGCACACTCTTGATGTTTACGCCGTTTATTATACATGCCCCGCCCGCCTTTGTCAAACAAAATTATACGCATTGCCGCAAATTGTGTGCGGGCGCAATGCGGCGTTTTTCGCAATTTGCTGCCGCGCGCCCGACACGTTTTGCCAAAATCAGGAAATCCAATAACTTGACAATTGCTCCGTTTATTATATAATGTATTTATGAATTGTACTCAGTGCCCCGTAAGTTGCGGCGCCGACAGAACCATTTCCAAGGGCTATTGCGGCGTTTCGGGCGTAAAGCTCGCAAAATATTATCTTCACCCCTTCGAGGAGCCGCCAATATCGTTCAAAAACGGCAGCGGCTGCGTGTTCTTCTGCGGCTGTTCGTTAAAGTGCGTTTTCTGCCAGAACTACGAGGTTTCGCGCGCGGTGCGTGGCAAAGATTTTACGGTTAAACAGCTCGCCGAAGTTTTCAAACGGCTCGAAGACATGGGCGCTGACAACATAAACCTCGTCAACCCCACCCATTACGTGGCGCATATTGCCGAGGCAATGTCCATCTACAAGCCCTCTCTGCCCGTCGTGTACAACACCCACGGCTACGAAAAAATGCCCACCCTCGAAATTGCCGATACGTTTACCGACATATATCTCCCCGACCTCAAATTTATAGACAAAACACTGTCAAAGCGCTACACGGGCAGGGAGGACTACGCCGAATACGCCCTCCCCGCCATAAAATTTATGGCAAAAAAGCCGCTCAATATGCGCGGCGACGGCAAAATGCTGTCGGGGTGCATAGTGCGGCACTTAATCCTTCCGCTCGCCGCTTACGACAGCGTCGAAATAGTCAAATTTATTTCAACTCTGCCCGAAGGCGTGTATTTCAGCCTGATGAGCCAGTACACGCCCTTCGGCGATATCAAAGATTTCAAGGAGCTTCAACGCCCCATAACCCGCCGCGAATACAATAAAGTGCTCGCCGCGGTGGAGGAGTACGGGCTTAAAAACGTGTTTTTACAGGACGAAAGCAGTTCGGGCAAGGATTACATACCAAACTGGGATTTTTAAATGATAGTTTCACTCGGCAATGCCGCCTTCTCTTACGGCGACAATTTAATATTTTCCTCGGTGACTTTCGCTATAAACGAGGGCGAAAAGGTCGCCCTCGTCGGCGCCAACGGCGAGGGAAAGACTACGCTCATAAAGCTCATCATGGGGCAGTTGACCCCCGAATATGGCGCGGTCAACCGCAAAAACGGCGCGCACATAGGCTACCTTGAACAAAACGGCGGGCTGAATTCGGACGGCACTGTATACGGCGAAATGCTAAAAGTCTTTTCGGACGAGCTCGCGGCGGTCGAGCGCCTTTCGCAGCTTTCGCACAGCCTGTCGGAGTGCGACCCGTCGTCGCACGAATACGCCGTGCTTTCGGCAAAGTTTGAAGCCGCGCAAAAGTTCGTCGACTCGCGCGACGCCTTCAACGTCGACGTCAAAATCAGGCGCGTGCTCAACGGCATGGGCTTTGAAAGGTTTTACGAGCGTTCAATTTCGGGTATGTCCGGCGGCGAAAAGACGCGCTTGAAGCTCGCCCGCCTGCTCCTCGAACAGCCCGACCTGTTGATTCTCGACGAGCCGACAAACCACCTCGACATTCCCACACTGTACTGGCTCGAAGACTATTTGAAGGACTTCGCGGGTGCGGTGCTCGTCGTCTCGCACGACAGGTATTTTTTGGACAGGGTGTGTTCGCGCACGCTCGAAATCGAAAATAAGCAGCTATCCTCGTACCCGGGCAACTACTCGAAGTACAAAGTTTTAAAGGCGGAGCGCTACGCCCTCGCTTTGAAGGAGTACGAAAAGCAGCAGGAGGAGCGCGCAAAGTTGCAGACGTATGTCGACAAAAACATCGTGCGCGCGACGACGGCTAAATCGGCGCAGAGCAGGGTAAAGCAGCTCGAAAAAATGGAAATACTGCAAAAACCCTACACGCCGCCCGCCCCGCCCCGATTCAATTTTACGTACGAACAGCCCCCTTACGAGCGGGTGCTTACGATAAAAAACTTAAACCTCTCGATAGGCGGCAAAACGCTGATTGCGGGCGGCAACCTGCAAGTTTCGCGTGGGCAGAAAATTGCCGTCGTCGGACAGAACGGTGCCGGCAAATCCACCCTTTTAAAGCACATTGTCGCGGGCGGCGACCCCGCGGTGGAGGTGGGCAGATACGTTCACTTCGCCGTCTACGACCAGGAAAACGCCAACCTCGACCCCGAAAACACCGTGCTCGCCGAGCTGTGGGAGCGGCACGTCGCCTACGGTCAGACCGAAGTACGCGCCTCGCTCGCGCGCTGCGGGCTCGTGCCCGAGGACATGGATAAAAAGGTCAAAAGCCTTTCGGGCGGCGAGCGCGCCAAACTCGCGCTGTGCGTGTTCGAAAACGAGCACGGCAACGTGCTCGTCATGGACGAGCCGACAAACCACCTCGATCTCCCCGCGCGCGAAAGCCTCGAAGAGGCGCTTAAAAAATTCGACGGAACTGTAATCTTCGTGTCGCACGACAGGTATTTCATATCAGCCATCGCTGACGGCGTCGCCGAGATAGAAAACGGCTTGCTCACGGCATATCAGGGGGGATACGAAGGTTACCTTTCGGCAAAGCGCGCCGAAGAAGCCGCCCGCAGGGCGCAGGAAGAACAGCGCGAAAGGGAGAGATACGAGGCAGGAAAAAAGGAGAGCTACCGTTCAAAAAAGGACCGCGCCGAAGAGGCGGCGCGCAAAGCCAAAATAAAGCAGTTAGAGGCTGATATATCCGCCGCCGAAGAGGAGGAAGCCCGCCTCAACCAAAGACTGGTTTCGCCCGAAGTGCTCGCCGACTACAAGGCGGCGGGCGAGGTGGCGCGCTCGCTCGACGAGCTGCGCGCAAAACTCGAAGCGCTGTACGAAGAATACGCGCAATATATAGCATAAAGGATTTATTATGAAGCAGGACAAAAATGCAAAATCGCAGATTGCGGCGGCGGATGCCGCCGAAGTAAACGAGGTGCGTGAAGTGCGCCACACGATATCGAGCGAGGAAACTTTCACCCTCGCCAAGGATATTTACGATCTTCGCTGTCTGATTAAAAAAATTTACTCCAACCGCGCGCAGATAGCGCGCAGGCTCAACATACTGTCGCTCGCCTTTTCGCTGGCGTTCACCGCGGTATATGTGGCGCTCATTCTCTATCTGGGCATAACCAACAACCTGTCGCAGGGCTGGCAGGTCGCCGTGTATACCATACTCGGCGTATATCTCGCCCTCGTCGCGGCGCTCGGCGCGTGCGCGGTCGTCGCGGGCAGGGGTACGGCAAAAACTTACAAGCGCAACGGCAAAATTTTAAAAATCTGCCGCTATCTCGTGCGCGTCGCCTCGCTCGTCATGAGTATAATCGCCCTTTCGGTGTCTTTTTCCGACGGCGCAGCAGACAGTTTAAGTCTGGCCGTGCGCACCCTCGCCATAATAATTTCGGTTATCTCCATAATACTCGCGATCATACCGCTCATTTTCGGCGGACTGGGCGGGGTGGCGCGCTGGCTCATGTCGCCCACAAAGGTCAACAAAAAATTTGCCTCCGTCGTGCTTGAATGGTACGGCTGCGCCATAAACAGCAATTCATCCTTTGTTTCGACAAGCAGAATAGAAAAGCGCAAGCTCGACGAAATTTCGCGCTGCGTCGACGCCTACATACTTCCCTCCCTCGGCAGGCGCAAGGTGGGTGCAATCGGCACCAACCAGATTTTTGCTGCAATCGAAATTGCTCCTCTGCCCGACCGCCCCACGGTGGAAGGCACGCTCAAAAACATCTTCGACTACGCTGTCGAGTGTAAGTATGTAGGCGATAACCCCTGCAAGGATTTGCAGCTCGAAGGCTCGATAGAGGTAGTTGAAAAGCCCAAAAAGGAACCTTTGAAAGTGCGCATAGGCAAAAAAATAGGCTTGTCCATAGTTAAACAGTTCCTCGGCGAAACCGACGACGAAAAAAAGAAAAAATAATCCGCATTTTTTAATGTCGGCAGGGAAACTGAAAAAATTGCGTTGCTTTTAACTTGTTGTTGCAACTAATGGCGCGGCGCCCGCGATTTTCGCGTGCGCCGCGCCCTTTTATTGCCTTTTTAGTGCGCCTCTTTAAATATCACATACAAATATTAACTTTATTTAATTTTTATTGCGGCAACGCTTGACATTATGTTAAGAATATATTATCATATGAATAATAATTCATAAGTTATTTCTCCGCGCGGATTGCCGCGCGGAGCGAGGGAGGAAAAATATGCAAAATGATACGCCCGCGGAGCGGTGCATTCACGAAGAGCGAGTAAAATACGCCGTTGAGAGTATGCCGCCCGAAGACGACATCGCCACCATGGCGGCGCGGTTCAAAGCCATCTCCGAGCCTTCGCGCCTCAAAATTCTGCTCGCGCTGTCGTGCGGGGAGCTATGCGTCGAGCATCTTACGCAGGCGGTCGGCGGCAACCAGAGCGCCGTCTCTCACCAGCTCAAAATTTTAAAGGACAACAAAATCGTCAAAGCCCGCCGCAACGGCAAGCAGGTGATGTATTCTGTTTCGGACGGGCACGTCATGACCATGATATCGGTGGCAAAGGAGCACCTCGGCTGCGATGAATAGGACTATAAAAATCGAGGGACTCGACTGCGCCAACTGCGCCCTCGAACTCGAAGCTCAAATCGAAGATATAAACGGCGTAAACGAGGCGGTCGTCGACTTCATGGCGCAAAAAGTCATTGTCGATTGCGAGGACGAAGCGTTTGACAAAGTAATTTACTTATGCAACCACTTCGAGGATGTAAAGGTCGTCGGACAGCCCGAGCGCGAAAATAATGCAGATGCCGCGCCCTTTACAGGTGGCAAGCGCATAAAAATTAAAAATTTATGCTGTGCAAACTGCGGCAGGGAGCTCGAAGAGGAACTCAACGCCATAGAGGGAGTGGAGGCGACCGTCGATTTCATGAACATGACCGTCGTTTTAAAGGCGGCCACGCCCGAGGCGCACGATAAAGCCGTCCACGCCATAACGCACTTCGAGGACGTCGAAATAGACGACGGCAAGCCCGATAAAAAGGGCATAGTGCGGGGGCATTTGAAGGAAATCATTCAGATTGCCCTATCCGTAATCTTCTTTATCCCCGCGCTCGTCATCGACTACGCCGCTTCGGGCGACGTGTGGCAATATATCGATTACGCCCTCTACGCGCTGGCGTTCATACCCGTGGCGTACCCCGTCATATGGAACACCGTGCGCAACCTCGCCGCGGGCAAGATATTCGACGAAAACTTCCTCATGACCGTCGCCGCCATAGGCGCCATTATCCTCGGCATATTCACGGGCGACGGGCTCATGGAGGGCGTCGCCGTAATGCTCCTCTATCAGATAGGCGAGCTGCTCCAATCGATAGCCGTCGGCTCGTCGCGCAGATCTATCGCCCGCCTCATGGACTTGAAGAGCGACACTGCAACGCTTGTCAGAGGCAATCAGACCATAGTCGTCGCGCCCGAAGATTTGCAGGTCGGCGACGTAATACTCATCAAGGCGGGAGAAAAGGTGCCCGTCGACTGCACGCTTTTAAGCGGTTCCACATTGCTCGACATGAAGTCGCTGAGCGGCGAGGCTCTCCCCCGCGAGGTCAAGGAGGGCGACGAACTTCTTTCGGGCAGCATCAACATTTCAAAGGTGATAAAGGCGGAAGTATGCCGCGAATACCGCAATTCCGCCGTCGCAAAAATACTCGAGCTCGTCGAGCATTCCACGGCGCGCAAAGCTAAGCCCGAAAAGTTCATAACAAAGTTCGCAAAGTATTACACGCCCGCCGTCGTAATAGCCGCCGTGCTCGTCGCGGCGCTCGTTCCCACCATAATATGTGCCGCCCAAGGCGCTTTTCTTTGGGAAACCTACCGCGTGTGGATCTACCGTTCGCTGTCCTTTCTCGTAATTTCCTGCCCCTGCGCGCTCGTCATATCCGTTCCCCTTTCATACTTCGGCGGCATAGGCAGGTGTGCAAAGTTCGGCATACTCGTCAAGGGATCTACCTGCCTCGACGAGCTCGCCCGCGCCACCGTCGCCGCGTTCGATAAAACGGGCACGCTGACCGAGGGCGTGTTTGCCGTAAAAAATTATTCGTCGGAAGAGGCGCTGAACATTGCCGCCGCTGCCGAAAAATTTTCCTCCCACCCCGTAGCCGCGGCATTTTTATCGGTTGCAACGCCGTACGTCGCTGAAAACGCCGAAGAGGTGGCGGGGAGGGGCGTAAAGTGCACAATAAACGGAAAAACCGCGCTGTGCGGCAACGCGCAACTCCTTAAAGAAAACGGCGTAAGTTTTACGCCCTCAGACAGCCTTTCTACCACCATATATGTGGCGCTGAACGGAAAATATATGGGGGTTATCGAGGTTGACGACCTCGTAAAGCCCGATGCTGCCGCGGCGGTCGCCGCGCTCAAAGACGGCGGAATAACAAAGGCGGTCATGCTCACGGGCGACGGTCAAAAGCGCGCCGCCGGCGTCGCGGGCGAACTGGGGCTGGACGGCTGTTTCGCCGCGCTGCTGCCCGATGAGAAGCTTGAAAAAGCGCGTCAACTCAAAGGGGAGGGTGGGCTCATCTATGTCGGCGACGGCATAAACGATGCCCCTGTCATGACTGTTGCCGACTGCGCCGTATCTATGGGCAAAGTCGGTTCGGATGCCGCCATAGAGGCGAGCGACGTCGTGCTCGTCTCCGACAATCTGTCCCTTCTTCCCAGGGCGAGGCGCATAGCAAAGGGAACGCGTTCGATAGTGTTCCAGAATATAATCGGCTCGCTCGCTATAAAATTCGCCATAATGATCCTCAGCGTGGCTATACCCGATTTCCCGCTCATCCTCGCAATATTCGGCGACGTCGGCGTAATGCTTCTTGCCATCCTCAACGCCATGCGCACGCACCTGATAAAATAAACCGTCATATAAAATTAATTTTTCTTTGCGCAGATATATTCCCTAAATAAAATAAATTTAACGGCTGACTTTTTGCTTGTTCAGGGTTTAAAGCGCCGCGCCCGCACAATGTGCGGGCGCGGCGCTTTAAGAATGCGGCTTAAAAATGCGGCTCGCCGCGACTTTTTTCGGATTTTTAATTGCTTTTTATTTTTGCGTGTGTTAGTATAGATGTGTAAATTGTGAAAAAATCGTGAAAAATGTATTATTTTGCAATTTAACGACAAAAGCAAAACGGAGGTTTTTTATGTCTGAACAAGCACAGCAGACCGAGGCTGTCGAAAGCCAGCCTGCGCCTGAACAGCCCAAAAGTTTCTGGGGCAAAGTAGATAACTGGTTCGGCATCACCAAAAGCGGCTCTAATTTCCGCACGGAAGTAGTCGCGGGGCTGACCACGTTCATGGCAATGGTCTACATTCTCATGGTAAACGCGGGTATGTTCCAGGGCGTCATAACCGACAGCGCCGATCCTTACGGCGCGGCGTACGTTGCAACGGCGATAGGTGCGATTGTGGGCACTTTTTTAATGGCGCTGTTCGCCAAAATGCCTCTTGCCCAGGCTTCGGGTATGGGTATCAATGCGTTCATAGTCTTTTCGCTCATCAGCAGCGGCGACGACGCAACGGGGCTTACATATGCAAACTGCATGGTGTTTACCCTTCTCGACGGCGTAATATTCCTCGTCCTGACGGTTACGGGTCTGAGGAAGCGCATATTTGAGGCTATTCCCGCGGGCGTTCGCCACGCCATACCCGTTGGTATAGGCATGTTTATCGCCTTCATAGGCATGCAGCAGGCGGGCATAATCGTCGACGACGGCAGCACGCTGACGAGCTTTGTAAGTTTCAACGTCCTCGATGAAAACGCCTCTTTCGTGTCCTACGTTGGCGGCAACGTGGGCGGTATGCTCCCCGCAATAGTTGCCATTATCGGCGTATTTGCTATTGTCGTTCTCTCTAAAAAGAATGTTAAGGGCGCAATACTCTGGGGTATTCTCGGTTCCGCCGTGCTCTATTACATACTGCTTGCAATCGCTTATGCTGCAAACGTCGCTGCGGCTCAGGCAATCTTCTCCGACGTATCCATCTCCAATCCCTTCAATGCGTTTGTTGCGTGGGGACAGGATTCCGCGGGCGCAGTGTTCTACGAAGGTTTCAACTTCGACGCATACCTTAATACCGGCAACAACAACGTCGGTTCGCTCGTCGTCGTGCTCATAACTTCCGCCTTGTCCCTGTGCATGATAGATATGTTCGATACCATCGGCACGCTCTACGGCGCATGTTCCAAGGGCAACCTTCTCGATAAAGACGGCACGCCCATCCGCATGGAAAAGATGATGCTCGCCGATGCAATCGCAACCTGCACGGGCGCCATAGCCGGCACTTCCACGGTCACCACCTTCGTCGAATCTTCGTCGGGCGTAGTCGCGGGCGGCAGAACGGGCTTCACCTCGCTCGTCACCGGCATATGCTTTATAATCGCCATGTTCCTTTCGCCCATAGCCCAGCTCATACCCCGCTGCGCAACGGCGACGGCTCTCATCTGGGTGGGCGTTCTCATGATGGGTTCGGTCATCAAGGTCGACTGGGAGGACGCCGCAGATGCTATCGTCGCGTTCATGACGTTCATGGTAATGCTTTTGGGATATTCCATATCCAAGGGCATAGGCATGGGCATAATCACCTATGTCATAATAAAGGTGTTCACGGGCAAGGTAAAAGAAATTTCCATACCCACGTGGGTAATCGGGCTCGTGTTCCTTGCAACCTTCCTTTTAACCGAATAGCAGGAAGATACGCGGCGCAAGCCGCCCGAAAGTTTTTGCATGAATGCCGCCACTTGCGGCAGATGCGGCGCGGACTTTTGTACGCGCCGCCTTTTGTTTATATAAAACCGCGTTCAGCCGTCGGGGTCATGGCGTGCCGGGCGCGGGGGTGTTGCCTCCCCGCGCCCGGCACTAGTTTTTTACGTTACCAAAAAATTTGCCGCGGGTATTGAAATTTTGTCTTTCATGGGTTATAATTATAATATATCGTAAAGGATAAGGGACATGAAGTATATTCTCGCTCTCGATCAGGGAACAACAAGCTCGCGCGCCATACTCTTCGACAGCTTCGGCAACGTCGCGGGCAAGGCATATCAGGAATTCAGGCAAATTTACCCCATGGCGGGCTGGGTGGAGCACGACCCCAAGGACATTCTCGGTTCGCAGGTCGGCGTCATCGCCGAAGCCCTTGTGCGCGCGGGCGCCGACATAAGGGACGTGGAGGCGGTAGGCATTTCCAACCAGCGCGAAACCACGCTCGTTTGGGACGCGCTCACGGGTCAGCCTGTGTACAACGCCATCGTGTGGCAGTGTCGCCGCACGGCGGAAATGTGCGATGCGCTCAAAGAGAGCGGGACGGATAAAATAATATATCAAAAGACGGGGCTTATAGCCGACGCGTATTTTTCCGCCACTAAAATAAAGTGGATACTCGATAACATGCAGGGCGCGCGTTCGCTCGCAAATGCGGGCAGGCTGCGCTTCGGCACGGTCGATACATACCTTTTATACAAGCTGTCGGGCGGCAGAATTTTTGCCACCGACTACACCAACGCCGCCCGCACCATGCTTTTCAACATTCACACCCGCGAGTGGGACGACGATTTGCTTTCGCTCTTCGATATTCCCCGATCAATGCTGCCCGAGGTGTACCCTTCGGGGTATGTTTACGGGGCGACCGACGCGGCGTTCCTCGGTCGCAAGCTCAACATCTGCGCCGTTGCGGGCGACCAGCAGGCGGCGCTTTACGGGCACCTGTGCACGCACAAGGGCGACATAAAGAATACATACGGCACGGGCTGTTTTCTTTTGATGAACACGGGCGGCGAAGCCGTCCAAAGCCGCAACGGGCTAATAACTTCGCTCGCGGCGGGCTATACACAAAAGCCCGATTACATACTCGAAGGCTCAGTTTTCGTCGGCGGCGCCGCAGTGCAGTGGCTGCGCGACGAAATGCGGCTCATCGATACCGCCGCCGAGAGCGAAGCGCTGGCAACCAAAGTGCCGTCGTCGGACGGCGTCTACGTCGTCCCCGCGTTCACGGGACTGGGCGCGCCCTATTGGGACGCCCGCGCGCGGGGCGCCATCGTCGGCATAACGCGCGGCACTTCGCGCGAACATATTGTTCGGGCAACGCTCGAAGGCATTGCATATCAGGTCGCCGATATCGTCAGCGCGATGGAGCGCGACGCGGGCATTAAAATAAACCAACTGCGCGTCGACGGCGGCGCGTCGGCAAACAATTTTTTAATGTCGTTCCAGTCTGATATCCTCGGCTGTTCGGTGCTCCGCCCGGCCGTCGTCGAAACCACTGCGCTAGGCGCGGCGTACCTCGCGGGGCTAACGTCGGGCATGTGGCCTGATGCCGAAGAGCTGCGCAA
>ERZ1643251.3683-NODE-3683-length-13955-cov-6.888777_pt1 | contig 13955 bp, 11 predicted proteins | sample MGYA00579261_ERZ1643251 | MGnify/ENA primary metagenome ERZ1643251 (study PRJEB29033, sample SAMEA4952267) | chicken gut metagenome | biome: Broiler Chicken; feature: Gastrointestinal Tract; material: Caecum | place: Ireland | collected 2018 | study: Broiler... | reverse complement strand
TCAAAAAAGCTGATTTAGAAAGCAAATGGTATAGCTATTATGAAAAAAGATGGGCGAATGCTATAATCTTAAAAGATGAAAGTACAGCAAGTAATTACAAGGCAGGCTCAGTAATACCAGAAGAAGAAATAGAATCATACTTTGTATGGATTCCAAAATATCGTTATCAATTATGGGATCTAGGCCAATATGAAGGATTAACAGCAATAGACGAAAGTAAAGTTCATGAAATACCAATCATTTTTGGCGATTACAATACGAGTGATGAAAAAGAAAATGAATGTACAACCCCAATGGAAAGTGGAGAAACAGGTAATTGCCAAGTAGGAGACTACATGACACATCCAGCTTTCCTAAGTATACCAAGTACAGGCTTCTGGGTCGGTAAATTTGAAACAGGAACAACATTAACATCAGATTATAATGTAAGAAATGGAGAAGCAATTCAAATCAAACCAAATATAAGTTCATGGCGAAATATCCAAGTAGCTAATGCCTTTTACACAACATATGATTACAAAAGAAATTTAGATAGTCATATGATGAAGAATACCGAGTGGGGTGCCGTTGCCTATTTGCAACACAGTAAATATGGAAGTGCCTCAAGCGTGAGAATTAATAATAATTTCTCATATATAACAGGATATGCAGCAAATAAAGAGCCAACATGTGGTTACACAGGGACTAACGAAGAATGCAATCAATATTGTAATGATGGAACATGCAATATAGCTTATCCCAATAGTGTTTCAGCAAGTACAACAAATAATATAACAGGTATATATGATATGGCCGGAGGAGCCTGGGAATATGTCATGGGAGTAATGTTAGATCAAAGTGGTAAACCAATGAGCGGTCGAAATAGTATATATAATTCAGGATTTAACGGCCAATTTAGCTGTCCAACATGTGAAAGTGATAGTTCAGGATTAGTAGAATTAACTAATGGCTATGAGTGGCCAAATAACAAATACTATGATACATATGAATATGCTACAGTAGATGAACAATATCAGCGAAGAATCTTAGGTGATGCCACAGGCGAAATGGGTCCGTTTAATACTAAAACATACATTACCCAAATAAGAAAAATAAGCAGTTGGTATGCTGATGATGCCTGGTTTGTTAATTCAGGGTCTCCATGGTTTATACGTGGTGATGATGTATATCTAGGCTCAGATGCGGGGATTTTTGCATTTGTTTCTGCATATGGTAACGTTGATGGTAATGGTAGTTTCCGTGTTGTTTTAATGCCTTAAAATTTTAAAATAAAAAAATAATTAAAAGATTATTTATTGAAACTAAAAATTTAATATAATTTTGTATGTATTCAACTCAAATTTTAATGGTGGCTTATTTTAACTTAATATGGTATAATGTTTTTCATATAAAGGAGGAATAATTTTGGCTGGGACATTTTTTAAAAGAGTTTTTGCTTACATTTTAGACATGCTTATTGTTTCATTATTAGTGATGCTTTTATCATATATACCATTGTTAAATCCAAATAGAAATGCTTATAGTGAAAAATACAATGAATTATTTAATGTTTCGGAGCAAGTTAATAATAATGAAATTTCTGAAGAAGAATATAATGAAGCTGCGATTCCAATTTCTTATGATATATATCGTTTAAGTACTCCAACAGTGATTATTAATGTTGTGTGTTATTTATTGTATTTTGGTGTACTTCCTTTTTTATACAATGGACAAACAATTGGTAAAAAGCTATTTCAAATAAGAGTGGTAAGCGCTAGTGATAAAAAACTATCTTTAGCTAATTACTTATTAAGAGCTACAATACTTGGTAATATTATTATATCTATAGGTTCAACTTTAGTTGTCTATATATTTAATGTAAATAATTTTTATCCAATTTATCAAAACTTAAATCTTGTAGGTTATATAATTAATTATGTAAGTTTATTTATGATTTTAGTAAGACAAGATAATAGAGGAATACATGACTTTGTTGCCAATACAAAAGTAATATTTACAGAGGAAGAAATGGCTGAAAGATTAAATAAAATAGAAAAAGAACAAAAAATTTTAGAAGATGAACTTGAAAAAAACAAAGAAGAAAAAATAGTTAAAGCAAAAGTAAGAAAAACTAGTGCCAAAAAAGCAAATAAAAAAGAAACTAATCAAAAAAAATAGTTTCTTTTTTTTGGACAATATTTGTATTATAAAAAGCTTTCATCATTTTATATAATTCAAAAATATCATTAGTTGCGCATAATTCTTTAGAAGAATGCATGGCTAGTTCAACAATTCCAACGTCAATTGATGAAACACTGACATGTCTTAAACTTAATCCGCTTAAAGTAGAACCACCAACAATATCATTTTTAGTAGTAACATCTTGATATTTTATTTTATGATTATTACAAATATCCTTTAAAATAGTTGAAAAAATAGCATCTGTTGTTGAATTTATTTCTTTCATTATAGCAAATCCTTTATTCATATATCCTTTTCCAGTATTATCGGCATATTCTTTATGATTAGGATGGATAGCGTGGGTATTATCAGAACTTATAATCCAAGAATTAGCAAAAGTACTTGTAATATCAAGATTTAAAATCGCGGCTACTTTTTTTAAAGTATCTAATAAAAAATTACCATCAGCTCCTTCTTTAGTTAAACTGCCAATTTCCTCATTATTAAAAGAACAAAATACACTTATTGAAGATGAATCAGCTTCTAAAAAACTTTTAAAAGCTGCAAAAACACTAGTTAAATTATCAATTCTTGGTGATAATAAAAATTCATTTTCCATTCCATATAAAACTGGTTCAGAATTATCATATAAAAATAATTCAAAATCACCAATTTTTTCTTGTGCTTTAATATTTAAATTTTCTTTTAATAGTTTTTGCCAATCTTTTTTTTCTTCAGTTAAAGCTAATACTGGTTGTAAATCAGTTTGCATATTTAAATCTAAATTAGAATTAGCTTTATCATTTTGGTGAATTGCAACACTTGGTATTACAGCAATTGTTTTTTTTAAATCAATTATTTTTTTAATCCATTTATTATTACTTTTTAACATAATTCTACCCGCTAAAGAAAGATTTTTATCAAGCCAACCATAATTTAATAAGCCACCATAAGGTATTACATTATACTGTAAGTAATTTTCACTTATATATTCGCCACTTGGTTTTAAAGTTAAGGAAGGAGTGTCCAAATGTGTTGTTGTAATATGAAAAGAATTTGTATATTTATCAGGTATTTTAATTGCAATTATACTACTATCATTTCTAGTAACAAAAAACAATGATGGAAGTTTCTCCCATATTTCCTTTTCATCTAATTCAACATAATTTCTATTTAAAAATTCGTTTTTCAAATTATTAACAGAAGTAAAAGCACATGTCCCTTCTTTAATAAAAGTTATTAATTCTTCCAAAAATTTTTCTTTTTTCATATGATCATCCCTTATTATTTTGGCCATTTATTTATGGAATATACTTGATTTTTTTCTTATTTTATAGTAAAATCGTTCCTGTTCTAATAAAGAGGTGTGATTATGAAAAAAACAAAAATTGTTTGTAGTATAGGGCCTGCAAGTAATGAAGCAGACGTAATGGAACAAATGGTATTAAAAGGAATGAATGTTGCAAGAATTAACTTTTCCCATGCAACATTAGAAGAAAGACAAAAAGCATGCGATTCAGTTCGTGAAGTTAGAAAAAGAACTGGAATGAACGTTGCAATTCTATGGGATACTAAAGGTCCAGAATTTAGATGTGGCGTTATGGAAAATGATGGAATTGATTTAATAGATGGTAATTTTATTCGTTTAGTTAAAGAAACAGTTACTGGTAATCAAGAAAGATTTAGCGTTAATCATCCTGAGGCATTAGATTCTTTAAGTGTTGGTGATATTATTTTACTTGAAAATGCTAAAATGCGTTTAGAAGTTATATCTGTTGAAAGTGATGGAGTTACTTGTAAAATTATCGCTGGTGGTCATTTAGGAAACCGTAAGAGTATGAGTGTTCCTGGTGTAAAGTTAGATATTCCTTATGTAAGTGATGTTGATCGCGAAGATATAACATATGCTTGTGAACATGGTGGAGAATTTTTAGCTTTATCTTTTGTAAATACAAAAGAAGATGTTTTAGAAGTAAAAGAGATTTTAAAAGAACATCATCGTGAAGATTTACAAATTATTTGTAAAATTGAAAGTGCTTTAGGAATTCAAAATTTAGAAGAAATTTTAAGTGTTAGTGATGGTGTAATGGTTGCACGTGGTGACCTTGGAACAGAAATACCTAGTGAGATTGTTCCAATCGAACAAAAGAAAATGATCAAAACTTGTCGTCGTTTAAATAAAATTTGTATTGTTGCTACAGAAATGCTTGAAACAATGATGCAAAATACACGACCAAAAAGAGCAGAAACAAGTGATATAGCTAATGCAGTATTAGATGGGACAGATGCTGTTATGTTATCTGGTGAAACTACTGTTGGAAAACATCCTATTGAAACAGTAGAAGCTATGGCTCGTATCTGTGAAGTAACAGAAAAATATGCTGAATATAATTATGTTGAACAAGTAAGAAAAGTAGCTAATGCTCGTGATGCAATTGCTGTAAGTGTTGTTGATACGGCAAATCGTTTAAATGCTAAATTAATAACAACTGCTACTGTACACGGAAGAACAGCTAGAGTTATTAGTAATTATCGTCCTGTTTCACCAATTTTAGCTTTAACTCCAAATGAAAAAGATGGTAGAAGATTAATTTTAAATTATGGTATTTATCCAATGGTTATGCCTTTAATGAATTCAACTGATGAAGTTTTAAATGAAAGTGTTAAAAAAGCAAAAGAATTTATTGATTTAAAAGAAAAAGATGTAGTTGTTATTACTGGTGGATTTCCAAATACTGATGAAAATAGAACAACTAACTTAATGAAAATCGAAGAAATAGCTTAAAGATGTAAAAAGAAAAACTTTTTTCTTGACTTGTAAGTTAATTAAATATAAAATAAGTATAGAAATGAGGTTTTATTATGGGAACTGTTCAAGTAGGAACTGAATTAGGATTTTGTGCTAATACTGCGAATGTTTGGCAAATTGCTGGCTATGTATTATTAGTTTTTAAAATAATTATTCCCATCTTATTAATTATTTGGGGAATGTTAGATTTAGGAAAAGCTGTTGTAGCAGCTAAAGATGATGAAATAAAAAAGGCAACAAAGTCTTTAGCATTTAGAGCTTTAGCGGGTATTTTGATTTTCTTTATACCTACAATTGTAAGCGTTATAATCGGTATGATTTCAAATTTTTCTGAATCTGGTGCACAAGAAGATTATAATGTATGTCGAAGATGTATTTCTAATCCAAGTGATGGTGAATGCGACAGTTATGCTCAAGCTGCTTGGAATGGAGAAGTGTAAAAACTAGTGTAAAAACTAGTTTTTTTTTTTAATTGCTGCTATAATAAATTCATAAAGAAATGAGTGATTTTATGAGAAAAATATGTTTCTATATAATAGCTTTATTATTAGTTTTAAGTCCGTCAATGGTTTCAGCAACCGAATTGTCCGAAAATAACTTTAATGAAAATTTAAATAATATAGCAACTTCAAATAATAACTTAGTTAAAAAACTAGAAAATCAAATTGAAGAAGAAAATAATAGTCAAGCAAAAACCTATTGTAAAGCTTATGCTACTCCTAAAGGATCTTTAACACAATATACAATTTATTTTAAAATAGATTCAAATGGTCAAAAAATATATGAAATAAAAGCTAACAACGATACAAACAAAGAAGGAAGCGCTAACTATAATGAACCATTGGATTTAGAAAGATATGTTTTTAAGATTGATGATAATATGTATGATGTTTTTTGGAGTGACAACAATATTGGTGAAGAAGATGAATCTGATGGTATTCCAAAATGTGCCGAGCCAATATATTTTAAAAGTGGTTTGGGATATTTAATAATTAGTAATAAAAAATCTTCAATTGCTAATGGTAGTAAAGATGACTCAACGGGTTATGAAGATTATAATTATACAACTGCTGGATCCAGTGAAGATGAAAATAAGGATCAGCATGGTTTTAATCCTGGTGAGTTATGTCAAGGAGACAATTGTAATATAAGCTTAGAAAATTTTTGCTATTTACCAACAGTATCAAGAACAATGAAATTTATAGGGCTAGGTTTATTTATTTTAAAAATTTTAGTTCCAGCAATCATAATTATTATGGGAGTTGTAAATTTATTTAAAATTATTACTTCTGGCAAAATGGATGATGCTAAAAAATATGGTAAAACTATTATTAGAAATATTATTATAGGTATAATAATCTTTTTGGCTCCAGGAATAATCGATTTTGTATTTACTTCTGCTGATAATATAATTAGTCCTGATACTGAAAGTAGTGTATCTAACTGTGAAAAATGTCTTTTAGATCCAACAGATGAAAACGAATGTATCATCACTAATAATTAAAATAACTCTAGTAATTAAAAAATTACTAGTTTTATACTATTTATGATATAATTATTTTAACGAGAAAAAGTAGGGATTTTTATGAAAAATAAATTTTGTTTATTTATATATTTTATATTAATATGTTTAATCTTTCCTAATTTTATCAATGCGGCTGAAAAAGTTAAAACTTGCCAATATGAAGGTGATTATTTAGGATCTTACTTATATTTTTATAATGATGGAAGTTTAACAGGAGAAGAATATTTTGATGGTAGTAATTTAAATCCATCAAGAAAAATGGAAGAATATATAGATGATATCCAAAGCATAACTGATAATTTTTCAAAAACAAATGAATGTCCTACATATGTTGTAAGGTATAGAGGAGATTGGGGAGTTGTAAGATATAAATATTTCTATGATAGCAATTCAAAAGATACGTTTGTTGATGAGCATACATCTAAATTAGTTGGTAACGTTTACTTATCTAGAGCATATTGGGGAAGTCTTGTTAATTCGACGTCTAATGATGATTTACCAGAAAACAACGTTAATGATGGTGAAGAATTATATCAAAAAACTTATGAATCAGTTAAATCCAATGAATTTGGCAATGTAACATTTTCATTTAAATATAATTTAGATAATGAATATTTCTCTCAAACTATTATGAGATTTACTAGTAATGGAAAACAGCCAATTATAATTGATCAAAGTATTGAAAATTTTAAAACAAATATATTAGAAAAATCAATAAATGAACAATTTCCAGAAAGTATATATTGTGGAACTATAGCAAGTTATTTAACTGTTAAAAATAACGTTATAATTATAGCTGGTGATGATGAAATTAATAATGGTGATGTAGTTTGTTCTTTTGATAAAAATTTATTTAATGATTCAACTAATAAATTAATTCGTTTTCATAATAATGATTATGGTGATATTGATAATAGTGAAAATGATAATAATGATGAAAATCAGAGTGAAAATGATGTCAATGATGAAAATCCTGATTATAAAGTTGAGGATACAAATGTAGAGTCAATTTGTGCAATGCCATCATATCGAAAACCTATGAAATTTATTGGTACTATAATTAATTTTATTAAAATAATTATTCCAATTGTTATAATAGGATTTGGTTTAATGGATTTATATAAAGCTGTCACGGGTTCAAAAGATGATGAAATAAAAAAATCTATAAAATCAATAGCTATCAGAATCATTGCCGGAATATTCATTTTCTTATTACCAGGTATTATTCAATTTGTTCTTAATATGGTTAATGAGTGGTCTGATTATAAAAACTCTTGGTGCTGTTGTACTGATTGTTTATTAAACCCTGATTGTGATGTTAATACATGCAATAGTAATTCGTGTAAAATAGAAGGGATGAATTAAAATGAAAATTAAATTAAGTTTATTTACAATTTTAGCATTTTTAATATTTTTGCCAACTTATAATGCTGCTGAAGCAAATGAAATGTATTTCTACAAAGATGCAAATAATAATTATGTTTTGTGTAAAGATGATAATAATTGTGCAACTTACACTTTAGATCAATTAGTAGCTAATGGAGCAACGCTTATCAGTGACACAGTAATTCAATTAGATAGCAACTTAGGCCCAGGCCAACCTGATATTATTTATAATTACAATGCTTCTAAAGCTCCACAAGCTGCTACTGAAAATAATCAAGAAAGTACTACTATTGATATAAATGATTCACAATATTGTGGTAAATTAAAAGAACCATTAAAATTTGTTGGCAATATAATCGTCATTGTAAAAATAGCTATTCCAATTATCATAATAGCTTATGGAATGATGGACTTTTTTAAAGCCGTTGTCGGTTCAAAAGATGATGAAATAAAAAAATCAATGAAATCATTATTATATAGAGTTATAGCAGGAGTGATAATATTTTTAATTCCAACATTAGTAAGTGTCGTTTTTTCTTTAATAGATTCATGGGTTGATATTAAAGGTGAATTTAATGCTTGTCAAAAATGTGTATTAAACGTAAAGGAGTGTAAATAATGAAAAAGCTATTATATTTACTTCTTTTAAGCATTAGTTTATTAACTTTTACTAATGTAAATGCAGCGAGCAATAAATGTGAATTACAAGATGAGAATAAATGGGAATATAAAGCAACTTATTATGGAAGAGAAGCACAAGACAAAGCAGAACAAGAAAATAATGGATTTGATTATTCCTTTTGTTGCACTTTAGATAATGGAACAACAGCCTGCGATTTTTACAATACTAAAAGTACAGGGACTTCTACTAGTACAAATAATAATACAAATGTAAATTATTGCGAAGGCTTAAAATCAACATTTATAATTATAGGGCATTTCATTAGACTTGCTAAAGTTTTAATTCCAATTATTATAATAGCATTTGGAATGCTTGATTTATTTAAAGCAGTTGTTGGATCAAAAGATGATGAATTAAAAAAATCGATACGTTCCTTAATATTCAGATGTTTAGCCGGAGTATGTATTTTCTTTTTACCAGCTTTTATTGATTTAATATTTAGTTGGGTAGATGGTTGGGAAAGTGGCTATCAAGGACAATATGAAAATTGCTTTAAATGTATCTGGGATGTTAACAGTTGTACTGGAAAATAAGTTTTCCAGTTTTTTAATGCAATTTTGTCCATTTATTGTTATAATTGATTATGTATTGGATTGTGGTAATATGATCAAAAAAATTTTATTTTGTTTTATCATTTTTTTAAGCTTTTATATCCAAAATGCATATGCTAAAAATATCTATTTAGATAACGAATGGCAATATGCTAGTTATTCTGTAATTAATAGTGGTTATTCTGTTTTGTATGAGGCTGATAACTCTAACGGATATACTGTTGCTGTAAATGCTGGACATGGTACTACTGGTGGAAGTAGTCAGTATGTTCAATGCCATCCAGATGGTACTCCAAAAGTCACTGGTGGCACAACAGCAGAAGGAGAAACAAAAGCTTATGCAGTTTCCAGTGGAATGACTTTTAATGATGGAACATCTGAATATATAGTAACTCTTCAAGTAGCCAATCTTTTAAAAGAAGAGTTGTTAAAAAATAATTACAATGTTTTAATGATTAGAGATAGTGATGATGTTCAATTAGATAATATAGCAAGAACTGTAATAGCCAATAATAATGCTGATATTCATATTTCACTTCATTTTGATTCAACAGAATCAGATAAGGGTATATTTTATATGTCAGTTCCAGATATTACAAGCTATAAAAATATGGAACCAGTAAAAAATAATTGGCAATATCATAACAATTTAGGTAATACTATTATTAAAGCAATGCAAAATAATAATTTAAAAATATATGGTAACGGAAGTATGGCAATGGATCTTGTTCAAACATCTTATTCAACCATTCCTAGTATTGATTTAGAGTTAGGTGACAAAGCTACTAATCATGATAGCGGTTCTTTAAAAAAATTAGCTGAAGGTATAAAAGATGGAATAAATGATTATTTTAAAATAAGTAATACAAACTCTACTAATTCAAATGAATTAAATTTTAATAATAGCAATATTGATAGTGAAATAGTAACCTTGTTAAATGAATTAAAAAAAAGTTGGCCAAGTGAAATAAGTGAATCAAGAGTTTCTGTTATAAAAAAAGCGGCATCTTTAATTAATAAAGGAATTGTTTATCCTAGTACGGTTGGAAGTGGTAATACCGTAACAAGTACAAATCCTACAAAGTTAGATTGTTCAGATTATATTTCATGGGCATTTTATAATGGAGGGGTAACTAGTGTAGGTGATTGGTGTACAGGAACTTTTGTGGGTAGCAATGAATTTATTGAAATAGCTCCTTCTGATTTAGTTCCAGGTGATATAGCCTTAAATAGTAGAGATTCTCAATGTACAGGTTCATCAAATCATATAGGTATTTATGTTGGCAAAATCAACAATCAAAATGTTTATTTTCATTCTAGTAGTGGCGATATTTCAGGACCTCAAGTACGTTATGGTAATGGTAATTTTACCGTGTTTTACCGTTATAAAAATTGGAGTGAAACTAATTATATTACTGGAAATAATGTTATTGGCGGTAGATTAGAAGATCCATATCCTAAAATTTTTCCGACTTTTACATCTTCTAGTGAATATAACTGTGATACTATTTTCAAAGATAATGAAGGTAATGATACAGCTCTAAAAGTGTTTTTAAACAATTTATTTAATTTAATAAAAATTTTAACACCAGCAATAGTTATTATTTTAACAATAATTGATTATGCAAAAGTAATTACTTCAAACAATGCTGATGCAATGAAAAAAACTAACAAAAGGACTATTAAAAGAATAGTGATTGGTTTAATAATCTTCTTTTTACCATTTATATTAGACATAGTATTTCAATTATTTGGCTTATATGATATAAAAACTTGTGGAATAGGTTCAGGTTAAATCTAGTATTTAAAAAAAATATTTGATATAATAAAACAGATAAGAGCGTGAAATATATGAAAAAGTTTAAATATCTAATTTTTGTAATAATTTTATTTATGATTGTTCCTATTAATTGTATGGCAATTACTAATGATTTCAACATAAATTCCAATATGTTAATTTTAGATACAACAAACACTAATGCAGATAATAATTCAGAATCTAATAGAACTGATGATCCATATCCTGATTTTTTTCCTGACTTAGAAGAGGAACAAAAAGAAAATAACTGTCAGACTATTTTTGTTAAAAAAGATGAAGCAACAGGTGAAGAAAGTTTTACAGAATTAGGTAGCTTTATGCAAGACTTATTTACTTTAATTAAAATTGCAACACCCGTAATTATAATTATTTTAACAACGATTGATTATGTAAAAGCAATAGCTAGTTCTAATGCTGATGATATGAAAAAAACAAACAGTAGAACTATAAAAAGATTAATTATTGGCTTAATAATATTCTTTTTACCTTTTATCTTAGATATTTTATTTAATTTGTTTGGTTTATATGATTTAAGTAGATGTAATATTGGAACATAAAGGAGGTTAAAAAATGTCAAATTTATTTATGGTGGCTACAGTTTTACAATCAATAAATAGTTTGTTTCAGTGGATAATGTTATTTATTGATAGTGGTATTTATTGGCTTGCTTCCCAATGTTATCAACTTTTTATCAAATTATCAATGACTCAAATATTTAGTGAGAATTTTTTTCAAAATTTTGCTAATCGAATTTATGCGGTTTTAGGTGTATTTATGCTTTTTTATTTGGCATATGCTCTTTTAAATGCTTTAGTTGACCCAGATAAATTAGCCAAAGGCGATAAAAGCGTATCTAAATTAGCATCTAATTTAGTAATATCATTGGTTATTTTAGGCCTTTTGCCTTCAATATTTCAATATGCCTATCGTTTACAAAATTATGTTTTATCATCTAACATTATAGGATCACTAATATTTGGAACAGGAACAATAGATCCAAATTCAGATACTGATGAATCAATGATTAGATTTGGCGATTCCATATCATTTATTGTTTTAAATACTTTTTTAAATCCAGATAATTATAATGTAAGAGTTGATGATAATAAAACATGGTATGATGTAAAATATGAAATACTGCATGATAGTGATTATGGAAGTATTACAGGACTTGCTGATGCTATTGCCTATGGTAATGCTCCAGTTGTTACCGAATCTGGTGATGGAGAACCAAAGCAAGTTGAATATAAAGTTGTATTATCTAGTTTAGCTGGAATATATCTATGTTATATAATGCTTTCTTTTACATTAGATTTAGGAGTTAGAATTGTAAAGTTAGCTTTTTGTCAGTTAATAGCGCCAATTCCTATTATTCTTCGAGCAACTCCTGGAAAAAAAGGAACATTTGATAAATGGTTAAAATTAACTTTATCAGTATATTTTGAGGTGTTTGTAAGAGTTGCAATTATGTATATTTCAATTTATTTTATAAACGAAATAGCTGATTCTGCTATTTTTGAACAATTTTTTTCTGGAGGAATACAAGGAATGCTTGCTATGGTAATCGTTATTTTAGGAGTTTTAACTTTTGCAAAACAAGCTCCAAAAATGATTAGTGATGTACTTGGAATTGAAACTGGAAATTTAAAATTTGGCATAAAAGACAAGTTAAAAGCAGGAGGAGCATTAACTGGTGCAGCTATGATAGGTGCTGGGGCTACTGGTTTAACTAGAAATTTAATAGCTGGCGGTATGAATGTATTTGGAAAAGGAAGATCTGCTTTTAATGATTTTAAAGGTGGTAATATTAAATCTGGCTTGAAGAATTTAGGAGGTGCTGTCACAGGTATTGGAACAGGAGCATTATCAACAATTGCTGGTGGAACTTCCGGAATGTTTAATGCTTTTAAAGCTGGAAAAGATGCAAAAGGGTATGGAGATGTAGTAAAAGCTGCTGGAACTGGTGCTCGAAAAAGTACTGAAAATAGAGAGGCAAGGTTAAATTATAAATCATCACATGGCAATACGATTAGAGGGGCTGTAATAGGACATACACAAGATGCATGGCATACAGTTGAGGAATGGTCTGGATACTCGAAAGGTTTAAATGAATTAAAAAATTCTCAAAATCTATTAAAAAGTGTTTCAGATAGCAGAAAATCTGTTGTTGATCAACTTAAATTTATTAGAGATACAATAGAAGAAGGAAAAAGACACGTATCTTTTACGTATGATGATATAAATGGCAATTCACATAATGTTAATAATGCAGAATTAGGATACCTTCGTCAACATTATGAACATTTAAAAATATCAGGTGCTAGTGCTGAAGATTTGCGTAATATGGAATTATTAGTGAAAGCAGCAGAAAAACAAGCAAATAAAGATATAGCAAATGGTATTAAAAAAGATGGAGTAACTCGTATTACAAATATTTCCGATTACAATGCAGAACTTAAAGCTCGGATAAATAAACTTATGACTGATATAAATGCAGCAAATCAAGCTTTATCTAAAAATGTTGAAAATAATGTTAATGATTTAGAAAGTGCAAAAGAATTTACATTAAATCATAAGCAAGATGATGTGGCAGAATTAGCTATTTCTGGTACAAAAGTATTTGAAGAATTAGTTGATAAAATTAATAAACCTGCAATTGAAGCAAATGGTAAAATAAATCAAGAAATTAATAAATATATAGAAAAAAAAGAAAATAAAAAATAGAAAGGGGCTAAACTATGGATGGTAATTATTTAATCCCGGCTAATACGAAGAAATCTAAATTGATTTTAGGTTTCTTCACGCCAATTGATTTAATTATTTTTGGAACGGGAGTTACAATAACTATTATAATGTTATTAATTTTCCAAGGTATGACATTTAATATGGCACTTCTTATATTAATGCCTGCATTAATATCTGGTTTTTTAGTTATTCCGGTTCCTAACTATCATAATGTCTTGCAATTAATAACGAATATTGTTACATTTATTATGAATAGAAAGAGGTATTATTGGAAAGGC
>ERZ1643251.3682-NODE-3682-length-13962-cov-9.668440_pt1 | contig 13962 bp, 14 predicted proteins | sample MGYA00579261_ERZ1643251 | MGnify/ENA primary metagenome ERZ1643251 (study PRJEB29033, sample SAMEA4952267) | chicken gut metagenome | biome: Broiler Chicken; feature: Gastrointestinal Tract; material: Caecum | place: Ireland | collected 2018 | study: Broiler... | reverse complement strand
TATGAATATACAAAAAATTCAATGGAAAGAACAACAAGATGGGCAAAAAGATGTATAAAAGCACATGCAAGACCAGATGAACAAGGATTGTTTGGAATAATACAAGGAGGATTTTTCAAAGATTTAAGAGAAAAATCAGCAAAAGACTTAATAGAATTAGATTTTCCAGGATATGCTGTAGGAGGAATAAGTGTAGGAGAGCCAAAAGAAGAATTTTTAGATATATTAAGATTTACAACACCTCTTATGCCAGAAAATAAACCAAGATATTTAATGGGAGTTGGAACACCAGATTACTTAATAGAAGCTGCAATGGCAGGAATTGATATGTGTGACTGTGTATTACCAACAAGAATAGCCAGAAATGGAACAGCAATGACTTCTCATGGAAAGGTTGTTGTTAGAAATGCTACATATGAAAGAGATTGGGGACCATTAGATCCTGAATGTGATTGTTATACTTGTAAAAACTATACAAGAGCATATATAAGACATTTAGTAAAAGCAAATGAAATTCTTGGAGTAAGATTATTATCAATACATAACCTAAGATTTTTGACTAGATTAATGGAAACAATTAGAACAGAAATAGAAAATGATAATCTAGCAAATTTCAAAGAAGAATTTTATAAAAAATATGGTTACGAAAGATAGGGGGAAATTATGGAATTATATAATGAAGAATACCAAAAAAATACTAAAAAGTCAAAAATACCATTACTTTTAGGTATATCAACTGTCATACTTATCATCATATTAATTGCTATACTCGGATTAATAATATATTTAAGAAGATCTATAACAACAATTACTATTGATGGAGTAAGAACAAGTGAATTGGAGCAGATCTTAATGTTTGACGAAACAGGAAGGATTTATATACCAATAAGAAAAATTGCTAAATACTTTAATTATGAAGATTATAGTGGAGACTATAAAATAAAATCTGAAGATACAACTAAATGTTATGTAAGTAATGAAAACGAAATTGCTATGTTTACATTAGATTCTGATACAATAATCAAAACTAGAGGTGGAGCTGATTACGAATATGTAAAAATAGACGAAAAAGTTTTTCAACAAAATGGAGATTTATACACGACAATAGATGGAATAGAAAAAGCATTTAATATTGAATTTGATTATAATCAAGAAAGAAAAAATATATCTATATATACATTAGATTATCTATTATCTTCTTATACTACAAATCTTGGAATTACCAATTATTCACAAAACTTTTCAGACAAAAAAGCTGTTTTAGATGGAATGTTGGTAGTACAAGCAAATCAAACTCAATATGGTGTTATTGATATAGCAAGTGGAAACTATATTTTAGAACCTAAATATGAATCAATATCTTATTTACCTACTACAAAAGACTTTTTAGTTAGAAGTAATGGAAAATTAGGAGTTCTTTCAAAAGAAGCAAGAAATAAGATAAATATAGCATATGATGATATTCAAATAATGGACAACCAAAATGGACTATATTTAGTTAAACAAGGTGTTTTATATGGAGTTTTAAACACAGATGGCGAAACAATAATAGATGTAGAATATCAACATATAGGATTAGAGACAAATAACTATACAGAAAATGGAGTAGAAAATCAATATATATTATTAGATACAATTATTCCAGTTAAAAATAACAATTTATGGGGAATTTTTGATATAGAAGGAAAACAAATAACAGATTTTAAATATACTTCAGTCGGATCTAAAAAAACAGATGTTGCTAATTCTTATCCAGTAGTAGTTGTACCAAGCTATCAAGTTATAATCGTAGAAAAAGATGGATTTTACAACATAATAAAAAAAGACGGCTCTGAATTAATAACAAGTTTTGTTTTAGATTCAGTATATTTAAGAACTAATGCTAGTACAGGTCAAAATACATATTATATGACATTTAATGGAAACACACAAAATGTAGAAGAAACATTATCAAAACTAGGAATATAATTAACAAAAGAAAGGAAGTAACAAATATGGCAACTAGAGATAAAAGTATTTGGATATTATTATTATTTATATGTGCAGGTTTAGTAATAGGTGGATTATTAGGACAATTGGCAGGGCAAGTTGATTGGCTTTCATGGCTATCATATGGTCAAAGTTTTGGAATTGAAAATCCATTTATATTAGATTTAAATGTAATGAAAATAACATTTGCATTAGTAATTAACATTAATATAGCTAGTATAATTGGAATGGCAATAGCACTATTTCTTTATAGAAAAATTTAGTTAGAGAGGAAACAAAAATGAGTTTAGGCTTAGCGTTAGCTGGTGGAGGATTACAAGGAATAGCACATATAGGAGCAATAAAAGCATTTAATGATTTAGGAATAAAATTTGATTATATTTCAGGAACAAGTTCAGGAAGTATATTTGCAACAATGTATGCAATTGGATTTTCGACAGATGAAATGAAAGAATTTGCAAAAGTTTATTATAAAACATTAACTAATTTTGAAAAAAGAAAGATAGCATATGGAATAATATCATATTTACCACATAGAGAAATAAAAGTTGAAGGGCTAATATCTGGAGAAAAAATTGAAGAAATAGTGAAAAATGTAGCTAGCAAAAAAGGAATAAAAAACATAAGTGATATAAAAATGCCATTAGCTATTCCAACAGTAGATACAATATCAACAAATGAATGTATTTCGATTTCTAAAAAATACAATTTAAATAGAGAATATATTGATTATATATATGATATTCCAATAGGAAAGGCAGTAAGAGCAAGTATGTCTTTCCCTGGAATATTTACAACTTGTAATTTTGGAAAATATAATTTTATTGATGGAGGAACAAAAGATAATTTGCCAATACAAGTATTAAAAGATATGGGAGCTACTAAAACAATAGGACTTAGTTTTAGTATAGACAAATATACTCCATCAAATAACATATTTAGTGTGTTATTAAGAGCTGTAGATATTTTTTCACAAAAAGATGTTAGAACAGCTCAAAAAATAGCAGATATAGCAATAGAATTTGACACGCAAGGAACATCACTTTTAGAGATTACTGACCTAGAACAATGTTATCAAATTGGATATGACGAAATAATGAAGCATAAAGCTCAAATTTTAAATTTATTGAAAAAAGAGGATGAATAAGATGGATGGAAAACAAATATTAAAAAAGAGTAAAAAAATACCAACTAAGATTAAAGTCGGATATATAATAAGCATTTTGGTAATTATTGCAGCAATATATTTAATTAATTCTGCAAAAAAGGCTAATGAAGGTATAGAACCAATAAATATAAGTGAAGTAGGAACATATGAAATAGGAGCAAATCAATATGTTTCAATTGATGTTCAAGGGTTAACAAATGAAATTGCTAGATTAGGTGATTCTAATAATATTGATGGTAGATATTTTATTGCTCTAAGTGATGAAAACTTGTTTTTGGTTGATTTAGATAATGAAACAATTGATAAGTTAAAAGAAGCACAAGAGTATTTAAACTCAGATTCTGAAACTATACCACAACCAGTACTAATAAATGGAATCACAGAGGAAATTCCAACAGAATTGAAAGAAATAATAGCTGAATATTACAACAGTATAGTTGGAGAAGAAAATGCAATTACAGAATCAGAATTTGAAAATTACTTTGGAAGAGTTTTAATAAACACAAGAAGAAGTGCAGTAGATACATCTTTTGAAGAAGCTTTTATTGTGCTAGGAGTATTTGGAATAATTATAACATTTATAACTCATGTATTAGAGATGTTTAGTAATAAAAAAATAATTAATTATTTAAAAAAGAATGATTATGAAGAAGATTTGATTAATCAATTAGACAATTCTATAGAGGAAAAACATTACAAAGATAAAGTTATAATAACAAAAGACTATTTGGTAGACATTTCACATAAATTCACAGCATTTAAGTTTTCTGATGTAAAATGGATTCATGTTCATAATGTAAGATATTATGGAACAATAACTGTTTCATCTAGTATTATAGTGCATTTGAAAGATGGAAAAACTAATCTGCAATGTGTCGAAATAAAAGGAAAAGAAACCGACGAGTTTGCAGGAATACTTAATAAGATATGTGAGAAAATACCAGCAGATAGTCTAAAAGGTTATACAAAAGAAAATGTTAAAGAATTTAATGAGTATAGAAGGCAAGTAAGAGATCGCAATTAGCGACCTCTTAACTTATTTATAGCTCAATATTAGGCTGATACCTCTCAAGCCACATATTAACTTGGCACAAATATGCCATAAGTTGAGGACCAGTCATAAGTTGACCAAACCATGGACGAGTAAAAGCTTTACTATCAGTTTCGAGTATTTCCATAATATAATCTCTATTTAACAAAGAATTAATTGGAGCATTTGGTTTTGCCATAATGTCAGAAAGCATAGACTTAACTTTAGCAAGATAAGTTGGATTATGAGTTTTAGGATAAGGGCTTTTCTTTCTATCTACAATTTCAGAAGGTAAAAATTTACGAGAAACATAACGAAGCAAGCCTTTTTCTCTGCCATTAAGAGCTTTTATTTCCCACGGAATATTCCATACATATTGGGCTAATCTATAATCACAAAAAGGAACACGAAGTTCAAAACCATTATACATAGCCATTCTATCAGATCTATCAAGAAGTGTTTGCATAAACCAATTAAGAGTAAGATATGATATTTTTCTTTTTTCAGCTGTTTCTGGAGAATCTGTATCAAGAATTTCAACTTCAGAAAGGCTTTCATTATATCTATAATCAATATAACCTTTCAAATCAACTCTTTTAGCTATATGTGGTGCAAGTAATGTTTGACGTTCTGAAATAGCAATAGACCAAGGGAATGTTCCACTATGAAGAGCATCATTACGGAAAAACCACGGGTATCCTCCAAAAATTTCGTCAGCACATTCTCCTGTTAGAGATACAGTAGCATAAGGTTTTACATTTTTGCAAAACAATAAAAGAGATGAATCTATATCAGCCATGCCAGGCATATCACGTGCAATCATTGCATCTTCAAGATATTCTGCTAGTTCAGGGGTATCAATTACTATTGAATGATGCTTAGTATGCAACTTATTAACCATCAGATTGATATAATAATTATCTGAGTTTGGTTGAAAATCACTCTTTACAAAATTTTTATCATTATCTACATAATCAATAGAATATGTGTCAAGAGGAGGTAGGTTGTTTTCAAAACAATAGTCAGAAGCAAATTTTGTTATAATACTAGAATCAAGCCCTCCAGACAAAAAAGTACATAAAGGCACATCTGAAACTAATTGTCTTGTAATAGCATCTTTTAAGAGAAAACTTAAATGGTCACAAGTTTGAGCAAAGTTTTCTGTGTGAGGCATACTTGCTAGTTTCCAATATTTTTCTAAATGAAAACCACTTCTATTGAAAATAGCAAAATGAGAAGGTTTTAATTCAAAAATATTATCAAAAACTGTAGTTCCAGGTGTATGAGCAGGTCCAATGCCAAACAATTCAGCTATTCCTTGAGAGTTTAGTATTTTTTTTACACCTGAATATTGGAAAATAGCTTTGATTTCAGACGCAAAAATAAAAGAGTTATTTTGCATTGTATAAAATAAAGGTTTTATACCAAAATGGTCTCTTGCAATAAATAATTCCTCATTTTTTTGGTCCCAAATAGCAAATGCAAAAATACCATTTAGGTGATGCACTACATTTTTTCCATAATAAATATAACTTTTTAATAGAACTTCTGTATCAGAATGTCCTTTAAAAGTAAAACCATTTTCTTCTAGAGTTTGTCTTAATTCTTTTGTGTTATATATTTGACCATTATATACTATTACATATTCATTTTCAGATAATTGTTCAACCATAGGTTGCTTACCACCTTTGGGGTCTATAACAATAAGTCTTTTATGAGCAAGAGCAACATGCTCTTTTATGTAATAACCATCTTCATCAGGTCCACGATTTATTAGGCTTGAATTCATATTTAATAAAACATTTTTATGTTTAGTTAGAACTTGTTTAAAATTTACAAAGCCAACGATTCCACACATAAAAAATCCTCCTATAATAATTATTTTTCTGTATTATTAATTATATGCAAGGAAAATAGAAAAGTTGTTAATAAAACACTATATTTCAAAGAAAATTATAAAAAGATATTGACAAAAAAGGAAAATACTTGTATAATCTTATAGTGGTTTAATACCATAAAAGGATAAGTTAAAAAATGAAATAGATATATAAATATATCTTATGCGAGGGGGGATTAAGATGGCACAACCAAAAAGAAGATGGTCAAAAGCTAGAACACATTTAAAAAGATCAACATGGAAAGTAGAACAACCAAAATTTGCTACTTGCCCACATTGTCATGAGCCAGTATTACCACATAGAGTATGCTCAAATTGTGGATACTATGATGGAAAAGAAGTCATTTCAAAAAAAGAAACAAATAACTAAAGCTTTTAAACGCCAGAGGGCGTTTTTTGCCGTAAATTTAAGAGAAGGGAATGGTATTAAAAATGAAAGAATTAAGAAGAACAAATATTGTAGGAACAATAGGACCAGCTAGTGAAAGCGAAGAAATGTTAACAAAATTAGTAAATGCAGGATTAAATGTAACAAGAATTAATTTCTCACATGGAGGATATGAAGAGAACGCAACAAAAATTGATACAATAAAAAAGGTAAGAAAAGCACTAAATAAACCTATTGGATTAATGCTAGACACAAAAGGACCAGAAATAAGAACAGGAAAATTAGAATCTGGAGATGAAAAAGTAGTTATAAAAGAAGGTCAAACATTTACATTCTTATATGATGATGTAATCGGAGACAATACAAAAACATCTATAGGATATAAAAACTTATACCAAGATGTTATTCCAGGTGCTAAAATTCTAGTTGATGATGGTGCAATCGAATTTGAAGTTGTAGAAATCAAAGATAAAGACATAATTTGTAAAGCATTAAATACAGGAAGATTAGGAAGCAGAAAAACAGTTAATGTACCAGGACTAAAATTAAATTTACCAGCTTTATCTCCAAAAGATATAGATGATATAACAAAAGGAATAAAAGCAGGATTTGACTTTATTGCTGCATCATTTGTAAGAAGAGCATCAGATGTTCAAGAAATTAGAAAATTATTAAATGATAATGGTGGAGAAAGAGTACAAATCATATCAAAAATAGAAAGCCAAGAAGGAATTGATAATTTTGAAGAAATTCTTGCATTATCAGACGGAATAATGGTTGCTAGAGGAGATATGGGTGTAGAAATCCCAATGGAACAAGTACCAGTTGTTCAAAAACACTTTATAAAGAGATGTAATGCAGTTGGAAAACCAGTAATAACAGCTACACAAATGTTAGAATCAATGACAACAAGTCCACGTCCAACAAGAGCAGAAGTTAGTGACGTAGCAAATGCAGTATATGATAGAACAAGTTGCATAATGCTTTCTGGAGAATGTGCTATGGGTAAATATCCAGTAGAATGTGTTGAAACAATGGTAAAAATATCACATTCAATAGAAAATTCAGTAAACTACTGGAAAAGATTTATTAAAAAAGGTTCATATTCTGAAAAATCAGAAGATATGGAAAAAAATATTGCATATACAACATGTGCAATGGCTGAACACATAGATGCTAATGCTATAGCAACATATACACATACAGGAAATTCTGTAAGAAAATTAGCAGGAATGGGAGCTGGATGTCCAATAATTGCTATAACAGATGATGAAAAAACTTACCATCAATTATCAGTTGTATGGAATGTATTACCTGTATTAGTTGAAGGAGAAGCTACACCAGAAGCAACTCTTGAAAAAGGAATTGAAAACCTTAAAGCAAATGGAACACTTGAAAAAGGTGATATAGTTGTATTATCAGGAGGGGCTCAAACTTTTGTTAATACAAAATGTGAGAAAAAAGTTATAGGCGGAATTGTAAGAGTATAAAAAAGAAGAGATTTTAATCTCTTCTTTTTTTAATCAAAATCAATTAAATTACTAACATATTTAGTTTTTCCAGCTAACACATCATCGTAGAAATTTTGCTTCCAATCAATGTAGTCTATACTTTTTTGCAAGTCTTGTTGCTTTTTAATTAAATCTTGCTTTTTTTAGGAAGCCTTGTGCATGAATCAAAAGAAAAGGTAAAAAATCGGTAGTCTTTAATTGCAATTGCAATCATTTTTCTTCATGTCTAAGCAATTTCCATCATTCATATAAAATTTCTTTTCTGCAAGTTTATCTTGAACACCTCTTAAAGCTTCGCCAAATCTTTGGAAGTGAACAACTTCTCTTTCACGTAGGAAACGAAGTGGATCAAGTACATCTGGTTCATCTCTACATAAATCAATTAATTTTTCATATGTTGCACGAGCTTTTTGCTCTGCTGCAAGGTCTTCTTGTAAATTGGCAATAGCATCACCTTTACAAGCAATATATGCAGCTGTGAAAGGAACTCCTGCTGCAGACTGAGGATATACATCTACTCCATGTGGTGTGTGTTTGTTATCTATCCTATTGGATTTGCAAGAAATTCGGTTTAGGCGAATCTAAAGAATTAATTAAGGATTTTCAAAAAGAAACTCATACTTTTATTGACCCTGTAAAACAATTAGAACATGAAAAAAGAGAAAAAGAATGGGACTTAGAAATATAAATGGATTATACTTGCATTTTTATGTAAAGTGTGCTAATATATATATGTTTTAAGTTATAATAATTCTCTTGTGCTAAGAGAGAAGCAGTACATTTATTTTTTGAAAGGAGACATCTATATGGGAATTAGTTATCGAAAACGGATTAAAATCGGAGATGGTACTTTTTTAAACATCAGTAAAAGTGGTGTTTCAGTGAGTAAAAAATTAGGGAAAGCTACGTTTAATTCGAAAGGAACAACAACATTCAACTTAGGAAATGGAATAACTTATAGAACATCTAGAGCATCTAAGAAAAAAAAGAAGTAATTGTACTATTGGAAATGAAGGGTAGATATATTTTATCTATCCTTTTTATATTGAAAGAATTGACTTTTATGTAAATTTGTTATATAATAGGAATCGGTATTTAGTGTTGTATATCAAAGGCCAATTGACTTTGATAGCCTAAGTGTATATGCACAAATACACTATTATGAAAGGAGTTAGAAACTATTAAACCAACTGCATAGGTAAGGAGGATGTCTTCGTGGAAAAAGAATTTTTGAATTTAACCCCGAAACACTTTCTCTGTCCCTATTGTGGTGAATGGCACGAATGGACCGAACCTCACGAGTTAGGATATTACGATTCCAGCAATTGCGAAGCTGCCTTCGAATGTTCTAATGCTCCGTCTGGATGTAATAAAGGTGATTATAGAATTTATTTCTATGAGGGTTACCTTTACTATTCAACGGAACGGATGTGTGGAAGGGCTAATCAGGCGATGAACGGAAGAATTCCAATTTCTTCCATTGTTGAAGATCCTGATAGACCTATTGTTACATTTAATGTGGCATTTACTTCAAATAGTGATGTGGGAAGGTACGAATGTAGCGATTGTCGCTTCAAAGAACAATGTAATCTTGTTCGCCTAGGTGACAAAGGCGATAATTGTCATATGACTATTACATTTGGCTTTGAATTTGAACAGTCTGACTACAACAAATTCTCAAAGGTTGCTCAGTTGGCACGAAAAGAGCGTGAATTACAAGAGCGTGAAAATGCTTTAAAAGGCAAGGAACAATCTGTCCAGGAACGCGAAAGTGCATTGAGAACCAGAGAACTCGAACAACAACGACAAGAGGAACAATCCGCACAACAAGAAATCAAGGAGGATTCTACTATGGCAAACAACATTTTCAACTTGAACATGGAATTTGGTCCTAACAAGGACGAAAACATTGCAAGTACCCTTATGGGCGTTGCGGTGAAGAACGGTGACAGCTGGCGGATTTACGACAAGAAGAAGAAAGAAATCACTGATGTCGGCGACATGCAACTCGGTAATCTTCCCATCTTCATTCTGCCCACTACCAAGCTCAACGAAGGTGATCTCATCAAGGATGCCGGAGAGTACTATTTTGTGACCAAAATTGCGACTACCGAAACGCCGACCCAGACGCTTTCTGTGCGAACTGGCGAAATGAAGTACGTTGTTCCCATCAAAAACGTTTTGGGATTCAGCTGTTACTCGAAGGTTATCGCCATCAGCGATTCGCTCAACATGGAGGAAGATTTCGACATGGAAAAGCTGGCTATTATGTCTGTTGCAATGAGCAGTCAGAATGATGGCGGTGATCAGATGAATCAGTTGCTTCCGCTGATGCTTTTCAAGGATAAGCTCGGTGGAGACGATGACACGATGAAACTGGTGCTCATGTCCTATATGATGTCTGCTCAGACAAAAGGTGGAGACCAAAATACCTCCACGAACCAGTTGCTTCCGCTGATGCTTTTCAAAGATGAACTTGGCGGAGATGATGACACGACGAAACTGGTGCTCATCTCTTCTATGATGAATGGCAACACGGAAGGATCCAACAATCTGCTGATGAACTACCTGATGCTCGATACTTTCTTGGGCAAAAAGAAAGACAAGACACCTCAGCCTGATGACAAAACTGCCGAGTGAGCAGAATTAAACCAAGTTAATAGTTTCTATCTCTAATCTACCCCCCAAGGTATAAGCCTTGGGGGTCTTAAAGTTACGTAGAAGCATAAACTTAGTAAAATAGCAAAAAACTTGACATAATATTTAGAAAAATGTATAATATTATCGTAAGATTTTTACAATCGCACTACTATAGTGGTGCACAGCAAATGAAAGGAGAAAATTTATGCCCGGTTATTATCTTCATCTCGCAGCATGCGGAGGTAATTCTCTGAAAAATCGGAGTTTTGTCCTTGGCGTAGAGGCTCCTGACATCTTGAAAAAGCATGTCAAATTTTGTGGAGGAATCGAACAAGCTCGTGCTAAGTACAATTCTCTTCGTACCAGTGAAATGCCCGAATATTCTGAACTTCTACCACGTATCCTGCAAAAGGAAACGGCTAACAGCAACGAAGGACTTCATTATGGTCTAAGCAGTAACCCTGATATTAGAGCATGTTGGTCTGGTTTATCCGAAACACAAAAGGCAAACCCTTTCTATAAGGGGTATGTCTGGCATCTTCTTACCGATGCAATTATGTACGGTCGCCTGGATATTGATGCCAAATTCCAAAAGTGTTTTGACGAAAACCAGGGAAAAACAAACATCGAAGAACTTATGAAGGAGCAAGTCAAAACACTGCATTCTGATTGGGATAAGACCAATGCACTTGTTCGCGATACCTATCCAGAAGTTTCTCTACCTGATGAAGTAAAAGAACTTGGTGTTGTCAAGTTCATCAACGATGGTGAACTTGTCTATGTCAACTGGCCTCTGCTTAAAGAGACCATCGATTACTTGAGAACCTTTAATCCCCTTGGTGGAGATATGGATAACATCATCGAAAGTGTATTAAATAACATTTAACCGACAAAGACAGATACTTTTAATGCTTTCTGTCAAACGAACCTTTCAATCCCGTAGCTACAATGTAGCTACGGGATTATATACTTTATTATATCTATTTATGAATATACCCATTACACCTCAAAAGTATAAAAACTTTTCTTATTTTTTTGCACAAATACAAGCCCTTTTGAATATGAATTAATATAACAGGAGTATTAGGACTCCTACTTAAAAGGAGGAACTTGTTATGTGTAAAAAAGTTAATTTTAATGTTATTGAGAAAAATAAATATGACAATGTAGATGATATTACAAAACATATACAAGCAATTGTTAATAAATTAATTGTAAAAGAATTTGCGAATAGCATTGATTAAAACTACTTATTTCTGTATAATGTGGTTGTACAAAATGAGTAGTTTACCGATTGGAGGGTAAACTTATGAAAGTGGCAATTTATTGTAGGCTTTCTCGTGAAGATGATGACAAGCTTCATGAAAACGATGAAAGCGAAAGTATCCAAAATCAAAAATCTATGCTAATTAATTATGCAATAGAAAGGAGTTGGGATATTTATAATATTTACTGTGATGAAGACTATTCTGGAATCGACAGCGAAAGACCTGAATTTAATAAGTTATTAGAAGATGCTAAAAACCATAAATTTGACATTGTACTATGCAAAACTCAAAGTAGATTCACTCGTGATATGGAAATAGTAGAAAAATACTTGCACAATAAATTCATTGAGTGGAATATAAGGTTTGTAAGCCCTGTTGATCATGTTGATACTTTAGACAAAGGAAATAAAAAATCAAGACAAATTAATGGCTTAGTTAATGAGTGGTATTTAGAGGATTTATCAGAAAATATTAGAAAAACATTTGATAGTAAAAGAAAACAAGGATTACATATTGGCTCTTTTGTGTGCTATGGCTATAAAAGAAGTCCAGAAAATAAAAATAAACTTGTTGTTGACACAGAAGTTGCTGATGTTATTAAATTAATTTTTAATCTTTACGAACAAGGAAATGGTGTTACTAAAATTGCTCAAATATTAAATGATAAGGGAATTTTAACACCTACTAAATATAAACAATCACAAGGAATAAATTTTAAAAATCAAGGCAAAAATATTGACTATTGGTGTGAATCCACCGTTAGCAAAATATTAAAAAACGAAGTTTATATTGGCAATTTGGTACAAGGTTATAATAGAAAAGTTAGCTACAAATCTAAAAAGATGAAGAATCAGCCTAAATCAGAATGGATTATTGTAGAAAATACCCACGAGCCTATTATTACGAAAGAACAATTTTATAAAGTTCAAGAGATTTTCAAAAGTAAAACAAAAAGATGTAAAAATGGCAAAGTACATCTATTTGCAAATAAATTAGTATGCCTAGATTGTGGGACAAAACTTTATAAATGTCAAAATGATAGAGGTTATATTTATTTTTCTTGTAAAGGTTCTAAAAAGCTATATGGTACTTGCACAACTCATTCTATTGGTTACGAAAATTTAAAAAAATTAGTAACTGAAAAAATTAGAGAAAAAATATTAGCTTTTTATAACTTTGATAATATATCAGATGATTTATTTGTTTCAAATGATAACTTAAATAAAACTAAATTATTACAAAAGAAAGTAGATATGCTTTCTAAAGAAATGGAAGATATCAATAAAGCAATAAAAGAATTGTATTTAAACAAAGTAAGTGGTAAGGTTCCAGAAGACGTATTTGATGATTTGAATTCTTCTTTTTTATCTGATAAATCAGCAAAGCAAAGAGAATTAGAAAAAGCCCAAAACGATTTATCTAGTTTAAAAGAAAAAGAATTAAACAGTAAATTTATAAAAGAACAAAAAGAAAAAATAATTAATCACTTTAAAGATTTTAAAGAGCTTGATTATGATATTGTAAATAGCTTTATAGATTATATTGAAATTGGAGAAAAGGACAAACAGGCAAATACTCAAGATGTTGTTATTCATTGGAATTTTTAGACAAAACTATAGTAATTTTGGGTATTTTATGGTATAATATTACTATGTTATTTGAAAGGAGAAAATTATGAAATTAGATAAAAAAATAATAAACTATGATAAATTTGGATATCCTATTTATTTGCAAGAGAAATCAAAAACAGCTACAAATAGAGATGATAATAGTAAACTAATTTATCCTAAAAAAAGTAAAAAAGGATTAAATGATAGAGATGAAAGATAGTAAAATTGTATAAATAATTTAGGAGGTTTTTATATGTCTAATGAAGAAAATTATATAATTGAAAATGAAACAACTGATACTACAAAAAAACAAGAATATTGGAATACTGGTATTGGATTAAATAAGGTTGATAATTTAGAACCTTCTAAATATTTATTAGACCTGTCTCAAAAAAATATTAATGGAGAATTAAAGTATAATGAAGTAGAAAACTTATTAAAAACATATTATGAAACACAAA
>ERZ1643251.3680-NODE-3680-length-13970-cov-8.648796_pt1 | contig 13970 bp, 12 predicted proteins | sample MGYA00579261_ERZ1643251 | MGnify/ENA primary metagenome ERZ1643251 (study PRJEB29033, sample SAMEA4952267) | chicken gut metagenome | biome: Broiler Chicken; feature: Gastrointestinal Tract; material: Caecum | place: Ireland | collected 2018 | study: Broiler... | reverse complement strand
CCCCCTCTGGGAGATTCTTTGGTGACTTTCTCATCGGGGAGAAAGTCACCCGGGGCCCGGGGCTGGAAGCCCCGCCATGGGGAGGAGTGCAGAGGACGGGGCGCTAGCCCCTCCTCGCAAGAGGGCTAGGGTGCCCCCACCCACCCCTCGGTAGAGAGAGAAAAGCGGGGAGTGCAGAGGGGCGCACCTCGCATCGGTTAAGGCAGAAGCCTTAGTCCAAAAAGTCTTTGAGCCTCTTGCTGCGGCTGGGGTGGCGCAGCTTGCGCAGAGCCTTCGCCTCGATCTGACGAATCCGCTCGCGGGTGACGTTGAACTCCTTGCCAACCTCCTCCAGCGTGCGGTTGCGGCCGTCCTCCAGGCCAAAGCGCAGCTCCAGCACCTTCTTCTCGCGCGGGGTGAGGGTGGAGAGCACGTCCTCCAGCTGCTCCTTGAGCAGGGTGTGGGAGGCGGCGTCCGCCGGGGCCGGCGCGTCGGAATCCTCGATGAAGTCGCCCAGGTGGCTGTCCTCCTCCTCACCGATTGGGGTTTCCAGCGAGACCGGCTCCTGCGCTACCCGCATGATCTCGCGTACCTTGTCGATCGGCATGTCCAGCTCCTCGGCAATCTCCTCCGCTGACGGGTCGTGCCCGTTTTTGTGCAGCAGCTGGCTGGATACCTTCTTGACCTTGTTGATGGTCTCCACCATGTGCACCGGAATGCGGATGGTTCTGGCCTGGTCGGCGATGGCGCGGGTGATGGCCTGACGAATCCACCAGGTGGCGTAGGTGGAGAACTTGAAGCCCTTGGTGTGGTCAAACTTTTCGACCGCTTTGATAAGCCCCAGGTTGCCCTCCTGAATCAGGTCCAGAAACTGCATGCCGCGTCCGACATACCGCTTGGCGATGCTGACCACCAGCCGCAGGTTTGCCTCGGACAGGCGCTTTCTGGCCGCGGGGTCGCCCTTGGCCATCCGCTCGGCCAGCTCCACCTCCTCCTCGGGGGTGAGCAGCGGCACCCGGCCGATCTCCTTTAAATAGACCTTGACCGGGTCGTCGATGTTGATGCCGTCCACCGAGAGCAGGCTCTCGTCGTCCTCATCGTGCTCGCTGTCAAAATCCTTTCCCTCCAGATCGGACAGGTCGATGTCGTCCACGATGTCGATGTTCAGCGATTCCAGCGTGTCATAGAGCTTGTCCACCTTCTCCACGTCGAAGTCCAGCTGCTCGAGCGCGTCGTTGATCTCGCTGGTTGTCAGCTTTCCGTTGGCCTTTCCGTTTTCGATCAGGCTGCGGATGACCGATTTTTTATCCTTTGCTGCCAAAGCAAATTCCTCCTATTTCCTTTTCTTCTTTTCCGCCAGCTGGCGAACATACTCGCCGAGAGCCTGTTCGTCCATCTGAGCGACTTCCTTTTCTGTCTTTTCACTTCTGTGTTCCAAAAGCCGATTGATATAATCTTCCAGCGCCGCCTCGTCGCACCGCTGGGTGGGGGCGCTGGCCAAAATGGCCGACACCCTGCCCATCGCCTCGGGCGAAAGGCTGGAGGACAGATCGAACATCTCGATGGGCTGCCCCTGCTCCAGCCGCTCGGCTAAGGCCTGATAGAGCGCGCGGTTCTGGTCGGTGACAAAGTCCTGCGGCCCGATTTTCTGCGCAATCTGCCGGTAAAAGTCGGGGTTTTTGAGCAGGCAGTACAAAATCCCCTCCTCGGCCATGGCGTAGCGCAGGTGGGTGCGCCGCTGCAGGTCGTCCTTGGCGGCGGCCATGTTGCCGATGTAGAGGTTCATGTCCTTGCGCTGCCGGCTGCGGTCGCGGTAGTAGTCCTGCTTGTCCAGGTTTTGGATCTGCGCCTTGATGGCCTGCGGGGCAATCTGCAGCTCGTTTGCCGTCTGGGTGATGTAGACCTCCCGCTCCACCGGATTGCGCACCCCCGCAAACAGCCTGCACGCCTCCTTGAGAAAGCCGACCTTGCCCTCCGGCGTGCCGGTGTCAAACTGGGCGCGCAGCTTGCTCAGCTCAAAGTCCAGAGCCCCCCTGCTGCCGTCCAGCAGCATCGAGAAGCGCTCGGCGCCAAACTTCTGGATAAACTCGTCCGGGTCCTTGGCGCCGGTCATCGAAAGGACGCTGACCTTGACCCCCACCTCGTCGAAGATGTTGATGGCCCGCTTGGTGGCGGCCTGTCCCGGCCCGTCCGAGTCGTAGGCCAGCACCACCTTGTCGGCGTACTGGGAGATCAGCCGCGCCTGCTCATCGGTCAGCGAGGTGCCTAAGGTGGCCACGGCGTTGTCAAATCCCGCCTGGTGCAGCGCGATGACGTCCATGTAGCCCTCGGCCAGAATCAGCCCCGGGCGCTTGGAAACCTTGGCAAAGTTGAGCGCAAACAGGTTGCGGCTCTTTTTAAAGGCGATGGTGTCGCTGGAGTTGAGGTACTTTGCCCCGTCGTCCCCCTCCAGCGCGCGCCCGCCAAAGGCGATGACGTTGCCCCGCAGGTCGATGATGGGGAACATCACCCGGTTGCGAAAGCGGTCGAACGGCTTGCCCCGCCGGCCGCGCATCGCCACGTTTGCCTCCAGCATCTCCTCCTCGGAGAAGCCTTTGGATTTTAAGTGGCGGATCAGCTCGTCCCACCCTTTGGGAGAGTACCCCAGGCCGAAGTGCCGGATGGTTTTGCGGTCCCGCCCGCGGCGAATGAGGTAGTTGTACGCCTCCTTGCCCTGCGGGGACATCAGCGCGTCAAAGTAAAAGCGCGCGGTCTCGCGGTTTATTTCCAGCACCCGCTTTTTGATCTGGGAGCGGTGGTCGTTTTCGGCGTCGTCGGGAACCTGCAGCCCGCACCGTTCGGCCAGCAGCCGCACCGCCTCCATGTATTCCAGGTTTTCGATGCGGCGGATGAAGGTGATGACATCCCCGCCCGCCCCGCAGCCAAAACAGTAGAAGGACTGGGTCTGCGGATAGACGAAAAAGGAAGGGGTCTTTTCCGAATGAAACGGGCACAGACCGGTCAGATACCGCCCCTTTTTCTTGAGCGGGACATAGCTGGAAACGATCTGCTCGATGTCGCTGTATTGTTTGAGCTGTTGGATGAATAGTTCAGAGGGCATCGCTTCCACCTCCTGTCAAAAGCCCCTTGTTTCCCGTATGTTTTTTTCAGAGGGCCCTTACCCTGCAGGCAGGGGCCCTTTTTCCCCTTCTATATACTATATACCGAAAAAACAGCAATTTTCCTCCACGAAATTTAAAATTTCAAAAAAAATTTGCTTTTCCTCCCGCCGCGCAAAAGCACAGGCGTTGACACCCTGTTCTAAGAGGGCTATACTGAAAGGGCACAGAGAAATTTGTTAGGAACCCAAAGTCCGAAACAACCAAAAAGGAGCGCGATACTATGGCTATTCTTGTCACCGGCGGCACCGGATTCATCGGCAGCCACACCGTTGTGGAGCTGATTCAGGCAGGGAAGGAGGTTGTCATCGTCGACAACTTTTCCAACTCCAAGCCGGAGGTATTAAACCGCATCGAAAAAATCACCGGCACCCGTCCAACCTTTTATGAGGCCGACCTGCTGGATAAGCCGGCCATCGACCAAATTTTCGACGAGCAGAAGATCGACGCGGTCATCCACTTCGCGGGCTTAAAAGCGGTGGGCGAGTCGGTCCACAAGCCGCTGGAATATTACCACAACAATATCACCGGCACCCTGATGCTCTGCCAGAGCATGCGGGAGCACGGCTGCAAGCGGATTGTCTTTTCCTCCTCCGCCACCGTCTACGGCATGAACAATCCGGTTCCCTTTAAAGAGGGGATGCCCACCTCCGCCACCAACCCCTACGGCTACACCAAGGTGATGATCGAGCAGATTCTCAGCGACCTGCACACCGCCGACCCGGAGTGGAGCGTGGTGCTGCTGCGCTACTTCAACCCCATCGGCGCCCACGAGAGCGGCCTCATCGGCGAGGACCCCAACGGCATCCCGAATAACCTGCTGCCCTATGTCTCCCAGGTCGCCATCGGCAAGCTGCCGCAGCTTCAGGTCTACGGCGATGACTACGACACACCGGACGGCACCGGCGTGCGCGACTACATCCATGTGGTCGACCTGGCGCTGGGGCACCTCAAGGCCATCGACTACAGTATGGCCCACACCGGGGTGGAGGCCATCAATCTCGGCACCGGCCGGGGCACCAGCGTGCTGGAGATTGTACACGCCTTCGAGAAGGCCTGCGGCCACGAAATTCCCTACCAGATTGTGGGCCGCCGCGCAGGCGACATCGCTACCTGCTACGCCGACGCCAGCAAGGCCAGAGAGCTGCTGGGTTGGGAGGCCACCCGCGGCATTGAGGAAATGTGCCGAAGCAGCTGGAATTTTATCCAGAAAAATCCAAACGGATTGCAGTAAGCAGAAAAACATGGAGGGCGGCCCTGGAGCAAAATTCCGGGCTGCCCGCTTTTTTTAAGGAGAAAAAGGCCCGCCCTTCCCGCCGCGCTGGCAGGGGAGGACGGGCCGATTTTTTCTTGCCGTGCTGGGTTAGATGATGGCCAGCAGGACAAAGTTGATGACAAACAGGACGGTCGCAACCCAGAGGATCGGGTGGATCTGTTTGGCCTGCTTTTTGCAGATCTTGGTGATGCAGTAGAAGATGAATCCCGCCGCGATGCCGTAGGAGATGCTGTAGCAGATGGCCATAAAGACGCCGGCAAAGTAGGCCGGAACCGCCTCGTCGAAGTCGTCCCACTGGATCTCCCTGAAGGCGGACATCATCATGATGCCGACCACAACCAGCGCCGGAGCGGTGGCCGCAAACGGGATGGCGCTGACAAAGGTTGCCAGAAAGGCGCTGATGGCAAAGCAGATGGAAACAACCACGCTGGTCAAGCCGGTGCGTCCGCCCGCGCCGATGCCTGCGGCGCTCTCGACGTAGGTGGTGGTGTTGGAGGTGCCAAGGATCGCGCCGATCGAGGTGGCAATCGAGTCGGCGAACAGCGCCCTGTCCATCTTGGAGTGGAAGCCGGCGGTGGTCTCCATCGAGCGCTCGTCCTCCTCGCTGAAGATGCCGGTGCGGCGTCCGGTACCGATGAAGGTGCCGATGGTGTCAAAGGTGTCGGAGAGGCTGAACGAGAAGATGGTGACCAGCACCAGCGGCAGCTTGGAGACATCCGAGAACAGCGACGGCAGGCCCTCGCTGGTGAAGATGGCGCCGAAGGTGGTCGGCAGCTGGCTGCAGGCCTCGGTGAAGCTGACCGTCTCGGTGGTGACGGTGACGCCCATCGGGATGCCAAGCAATGCGGTGGCCACGATGCCGATGAGGATGGCGCCCTTGACCTTGCAGACCAGCAGGATGATGGTCAGGGCCAGGCCGATCAAAAACAGCCAGAAGGAAGGCTGATTGAGGGTGGCCAGCGCCGGCACGCCGGAATCAAAGCTGATGATGCCGACATTTAAAAGGCCGATGTAGGCCACAAAGATGCCGATACCGCCGCCGATGGCGTTCTGCAGGCTGCGCGGAATGGCCTTGATGATGTATTTACGGATTTTGGTGACGGTGATGATGATGTTCAGCACGCCGCAGATGAACACCATCGACAGCGCCTGCTGCCAGGTAAAGCCCAGGGTTGCACAAACGGTGTAGACAAAAAAGGCGTTGAGTCCCATGCCGGGCGCCAGCGCGTAGGGGACGTTGGCCACCAGGCCCATAATCAGGGTACCGATAACCGAGGCGATGATGGTCGCCAGAAAGACCGCGCCCCACTCCATGCCGGACTGGCTTAAGAGCGTCGGGTTGACCGCGATGATGTAGGCCATCGCAAAGAAGGTTGTTAAACCTGCGACGACTTCCTTGCCCACGGTCGTGTTGTTTTCCTTGAGCTGAAAGAATTTTTCCACAATGCTCACCTTCCTTAAAAGAATGAAAGAATAATCAAAGCAGTTTTTCCCGCCGCGGGAAAAACCAACGCCTCCTATTATAAACAACAATCCTTTTTCTGGCAAGCCTTTTCCTTTTTCGACAAAGGGGAACTGTCAGCCCCGGAAAGAAAACCAAACATTCGCGGCAAAACTTGTTTAAAATGCTCAAAGCCGCCGGCTACTCCTCCGGCGTCCAGTCGCGGTTGTTTTCGCCCCAGGTGCAAAGCTGATCCAGCACCTTCATCAGCGATTTTCCGCGTGCGGTCAAAGAGTACTCCACCTTGGGCGGAATCTGCGGGTAGATGGTCTTGTGGATCAGGCCGTCCTGCTCGAGCTCCCTGAGGTTTTGGCTCAAGGTCTTGTCCGAGACCTTTTTGAGGTAGCGGCGCAGGGCGTTAAAACGCACCGGCTCAAACTCCATCAGGCAGTAGAGAATGACCATCTTGTACTTGCCGGAGATCAGCGACAGGGTGTAGCTGAAGCCGGTGTCCTCAAAGTTTGCCTGCTCGATGTACCTGGAAATCATAACAACACCTCAAACTTTCTTTTAAGTAAGTATCTAACAAAAATATCAGTACTTGTTTTTCTCTTTGGTTTATATTATCATAAAGACAACGGAGCTGTCCAGAGGCAGCGCGCAAATTTTTGAAGTTGTTTGGAGGAATTTGTCATGAAAAAAGATCTCGGTGTCAAACCCTACACCTTCCCGATGCCCGTTTTGATGATCGCCACCTACGGCGAAAACGACAAGGTCGATGTGATGAACATGGCCTGGGGCGGCGTCTGCGCCAGCAACATGGTCGCGCTGAACATCGACGAGGACCACAAGACCACCCAGAACATCAAGGAGCGCATGGCCTTCACCTTAAGCGTTGCGGATATCGATCACCTGGAGGAGTCCGACTTTTTCGGCATCGCCAGCGGCAACAAGATGGAGGACAAATTTGAGCGCACCGGCATGCACGCGGTCAAGAGCGACAAGGTGGACGCGCCGGTCATCGAGGAGTACCCGCTGACCCTGGAGTGCAAGGTGGTTGCGCTGGAGAACACCGTCTACGGCTTCCGCGTCCTGGGCGAGATCGTCAACGTCCTGGCCGACGAGAAGGTGCTGGACGAGAAGGGCAGGGTCGACCCGACCAGGCTCAACGCCTTTGTCTTTGACCAGTGCCAGAGCGGCTACTACAAGGTTGGCGAAAAGGTCGGCCAGGCCTGGAAGAGCGGAACCAGGTTCATGAAATAGGATATTCCCTTGCAGCAAAAAGCGGGAAGCGCGCGGACAGTTTGCGCGCCCCGCTTTTTTGCTGCCTTCAAAAGAAGGACGGGTGATTTTCAATTGCTTTTTTGAACAAAGTTTTCGCGCAATTTATGGAGGGAACGGCGATTGATTTTTACAACCAGGGGTGTATAATAATACATATAAGTTGCGTCAACAACTTTTGCATATGTCAACTTTTGCTGACGCAACTAATTTTGCGCAATCAATGAGAGGGAGGGAGAAGATGAACGGAATCATGAAGTACATCAACCGCATTGCCCGCAGCAACGAGGTGGTGTACGCCAACCGGCTGCGCGGCTATGGCATCACCCAGAGCCAGCACCCTTACATCCTCCTGATCTGCAGGGAGCCGGGCATCCCGCAGGAGAAAATTTCCAGGGAAATCTGCGTCAATAAAAGCAGCGTCACCCGCCAGATCACCATTCTGGAGGAGAAGGGCCTGATTGTCCGCAAGCAGGACCAGACCGACCGCCGGGTGTGGCGGGTCTATCCGACCCAGCGGATGCAGGAGCTGCTGCCCCATGTGCGTCAGGTGATGAAGGAATGGAACGAGTATCTTCTGGAAGAATTTGACGAGGAGCAGCGCGAGCATCTGATTGCGGCGCTCGAGCAGCTTGCCCGCCGCGCGCAGGACGCGGCAAAAGAAAATCTCAAAGGGAGGGAGCGCCAGCCATGAGAGGAATATTCCCATACTTACGACCCTATGTTCCCAGGATGACGGTGGGGGTCATCAGCAAATTTTTGGGCACCATCACCGAGCTTCTGATCCCGTGGATGCTTTCCTACATTCTGGACAATATCGTCCCGCTCAAGGACACCCGCCGGGTGCTGATCTGGGGCGTCTACATGACCATCTGCGCCATCCTGGCGCTGGTGATGAACATCTACGCCAACCGCGTGGCCTCCTCGGTGGCAAGGGACACCACCCGCGCGCTGCGGCACGATCTGTTTAAAAAGATTTCGTATTTGTCCTGCCGGCAGATCGACTACTTCACCATCCCGTCGCTGGAGTCCCGCCTGACCACCGACACCTACAACGTCAACCAGGTCATCGGCATGATGCAGCGCATGGGTATCCGCGCACCGATTCTGCTGATCGGCGGCATCTGCATCACCATGACGATGGAGCCGGTGCTGACTTTGGTGATGATGTCGGTGCTGCCGTTCATCGCGCTGGTGGTGTGGCTGGTCTCCCGCAAGGGCATCCCGATGTACGGCGATCTGCAGAAGGCCATCGACGCTATGGTGCGCACCGTGCGCGAGGACATCTCCGGCATCCGCGTCATCAAGGCCCTCTCCAAAATCGAGCAGGAGAAGGAGCACTTTGCCAAGGTCAACCGCGAGGTGGTCCGCCGCGACACCAGGGCCTCGCTGACCATGGCGGTCACCAACCCCATGATGAACCTGCTGCTCAACGCGGGGCTGACGCTGGTCATCTTTGTCGGCGCCTTCCGCGTCAACGGCGGCCAGACCCAGCCGGGCGTCATCATCGCTTTTCTGTCCTATTTCACCATCATCCTCAACGCGATGCTCTCGATCACCCGCATCTTTGTCATGTACTCCAAGGCCAGCGCTTCGGCCAGCCGCATCCATGAGGTGCTCAACACCTCCGAGGACATGAACCTGACCCACGAGCCTGCCAGGGAGGAAGAGGAGCACATCGTCTTTGAGAACGTCAGCTTCTCCTATAAAAACAAGAAGGTCAAGAATGTCAACGACATCTCCTTTAAGCTCAAAAAGGGCGAGACCTTAGGCATCATCGGCGCCACCGGCGCGGGCAAAACCACCATCATCAACCTCCTCATGCGCCTGTACGAAAAGGACAGCGGCAGCATCCGCATCGGCGGACGGGAGGTTTCCTCCATCCCGGCGGCCGAGCTGCACACAAAGTTCGGCGTGGTTTTCCAAAACGACGTGCTCTTTGCCGACACGGTTCGAGAGAACATCGACTTTGGCAGAAAGCTGCCTGAGGGGCGCATCCTGCAGGCGGCACGGAGCGCGCAGGCCATGGAGTTTATCGACGGCCTGCCCGAAAAGTTTGAACACATGGTCACCGCCCGCGGCACAAACCTAAGCGGCGGCCAGAAGCAGAGGGTGCTGCTCTCCCGCGCCCTGGCGGGCAATTCCGAGATTTTGATTCTGGACGACTCCTCCAGCGCGCTGGACTATAAGACCGACTCGATGCTGCGGCAGGCGCTGCGGGAAAACTATGCCGGCGTCACCACCATCGTCATCGCCCAGCGTGTCAGCTCGATCTTGCACGCCGACCACATCCTGGTGCTGGACGAGGGCAGGGAGATCGGCTACGGCACCCACGAGCAGCTGATGGAGAGCTGCCAAATCTACCGCGAAATCAGCGAGTCTCAGATGGGAGGGGATTTTGGATGATACCAAACAATACTGTTTCGCCAAAACCGCGCAGCAAAAAGCATGTCATCCTGCGCCTGGCGCGCTACATCTTTGCGCATAAGTGGATGGTGCTGGGCGCAGTCTCGCTGACCATTGCCAGCAACCTGCTGGCGCTGCTGGGCCCGGCGCTTTCCGGCTACGCCATCGACGCCATCGGCACCGAGGCGGGGATGGCGGACTTTAACCAGGTTTATTTCTACTGCTTTTTGATGCTTGTCTTCTATGTCGTCTCGTCGGCGCTGACCTATGTGCTTTCCATTTTGATGACCAAGCTCAGCCAGCGCATCTCCTACCAGATGCGAAAGGATTTGGTCGATAAGCTCCTGGAACTGCCGGTCCGCTTTTTTGACGGGCACCAGACCGGCGACATCATCAGCCGCCTTTCCTACGACATCGACACCATCACCGCCTCGCTGTCCAACGACCTGTTGCAGATTGCGGCCAGCGCCATCACCGTTTTTGGTTCCTTCTTTATGATGCTGGCCATCTCGCCGGTGCTGATTCTGGTCTTTGCCTTCACCATCCCGGCTTCGGTGCTGTTCATCATCTACCGCACCAAGAAGGTCCGCCCGCTGTTCCGCAAGCGTTCGGCAAAGCTGGGCGAGCTCAACGGCTTTGTCGAGGAGATCATCTCCGGCCAGAAAACCACCAAGGCTTACCACCAGGAGGAGACGATGGTGGGGCGTTTCGACGTCAAAAACAACGAGGCGGTCGACGCCTACTACATGGCCGACTACTACGGCAGCACGGTAGGCCCGTCGGTCAACTTTATCAACAACATCTCGCTGACCCTAATCAGCATTTTCGGCTCGCTTCTGTATCTGGTGGGCAGCGTCTCGCTGGGCAACCTCTCGTCCTTCGTGCTGTATTCCCGCCGGTTCTCCGGCCCGATCAACGAGATGGCCAACATCATCAGCGAACTGCAGTCGGCGGCGTCGGCGGCCGAGCGTGTCTTCCGCCTGATCGACGAGCAGCCCGAGTCGGCCGATCTGCCGCAGGCCACCGCCCTTGCCGACGTCAAGGGCGACGTGCAGATGCAGGGCATCCAGTTTGGATATGACCCGGAAAAGATCATCATCCACGACCTCAACCTGCATGCCAAACCCGGCAGTCTGGTGGCCATCGTCGGCCCGACCGGCGCGGGCAAGACCACCATCATCAACCTGCTGATGCGCTTTTATGACCCGCAGAAGGGCCACATCCTGATGGAGGGGCGCGACAGCATGGACATCACCCGCAGGAGCCTGCGCGCGGCCTACACGATGGTGCTGCAGGACACCTGGCTGTTCTATGGCACCATCTATGACAACATCGCCTTCAGCCGCCCGGGCGCGACCCGCGAGGAGGTCATCGCCGCGGCCAAGGCAGCCAAGATCCACAACTTCATCATGGGCCTGCCGGACGGCTACGACACCATCGTCAGCGACGACGGACTGAACATCTCGCAGGGACAAAAGCAGATGCTGACCATCGCGCGCGCCATGCTATCCGACGCCAAGATGCTGATTCTCGACGAGGCGACCTCCAACGTCGACACCCGCACCGAGCAGCAGATTCAGGAGGCGATGCGCGCCCTGATGAAGGACAGAACCTGCTTTGTCATCGCCCACCGGCTCTCCACCGTGCAGAACGCGGACACCATCCTGGTGGTCCAGCACGGCGACATCATCGAGCAGGGCAGCCACGACGAGCTGATGCAGAAGGGCGGCGTCTATGCCGGCCTGTACACCTCGCAGTTTAACTAAACACAACCGTTTTTTGTATGTTATAGATCATCCATATCTCAAGGGAGGAAAAGGGGAGATACCATGGTTGAAAGATGCCACCGCACCGCCTCCGGTACGATCCATTACTGGGTGTCCGGAAAAGCGGCCCCGGATGTCCCCGCACTGGTGTTTCTGCCGGGCCTGACGGCGGACCACCGGCTGTTTGAAAAACAGACTGCGTACTTTGAAGGCAGATATCCTCTTCTGGTCTGGGACGCGCCGGGGCACGCCGCCTCCTGGCCCTTCCGGCTCAATTTTACCCTGTGGGACAAGGCCGGATGGCTGGACGAGATTTTGCAAAAAGAGGGATTTTCCCGCCCGGTCATCATCGGACAGTCGATGGGCGGCTATGTGGGGCAGACCTATGCTGAACGCTTCCCGGGGAAGATGCAGGGCTTTGTTTCGATCGACTCTGCCCCTCTGCAAAGGCGGTATACCACTGGTCTGGAAATCTGGCTTTTAAAGCGGATGGAGCCGGTGTACCGGCATTTCCCCTGGAAGCCGCTGCTCAAATGGGGGAGCGAAGGGGTCTCCACCACGGCGTATGGCCGCGGGCTGATGCGGGAGATGATGGAGGTCTACAGCTCGGATCAAAGGCGCTATGCGGCCCTTTCCGGGCATGGCTTTCGGATGCTGGCACAGGCCTACGAGGCGGATCTGCCCTATCGGCTGGGGTGTCCGGCGCTGCTGATATGCGGCGGGCGGGACCATGCGGGTTCCTGCATTCGCTACAACAGGGCCTGGCACAAAAACACCGGCCTGCGGCTTGTGTGGCTCGAAAATGCGGGCCATAACGCTAACACCGACGACCCGGAGCGGGTCAACGCCCTGATTGAGGCATTTGTCCAAAGCCTGAAAGGAGGGGAGACACCGCCTTTGCAAGGTGGCTCCCCGGACAAAGAACAGGGATGAGAAGGAAAAAGCGTCCGTCCGGGACGCTTTTTTTTCGCCGCTTTCTTGTTTTCTTGTGCCTGGTACGCTATACTGTTATAGGAAATTTTGGGAGGAAGTGGAGTCAATGGAGAAAGCAAAGCAGTTTTTTAAAAGGGAGCCGGTCTTTGTCATCGCGGCTGTCTGCGCGGTGGCGTCGATGTTTGCGGTGCCGCCGTCCGCGGACTATCTGGGCTACATCGACCTGCGGGTGCTGGAGCTGCTGTTCTGCCTGATGGCGGCGGTGGCGGGCATGCAGGCCGAGGGCAGCTTTCTGGTGCTGTCCCAGCGGCTGCTGACCGGCAAAAAGAGCATGCGCCTGCTGACCATGACGCTGGTGATGCTGCCGTTTTTCTCGTCGATGCTGATTACCAACGACGTCTCGCTCATCACCTTTGTGCCCTTTGCGGTGCTGGTGCTGGAGTTGACCGGCCAGAGCCACCGGCTTGCGTGGGTGGTCACCCTGCAGAGCATCGCCGCCAACATCGGCAGCATGCTGACCCCGGTGGGCAACCCGCAGAACCTCTACCTGAGCAGCTATTATCAGATCCCGACCGGCAGCTTTTTTGCCGTCACCGTGCCGGTGGTGGCCCTGAGCTTTGTGCTGCTGGCCGCCTGCTGCATGGCCGAGAAAAAGCAGGTCATCGAGGTGAACTTTGACCGCCGGGAGAAGATCCACAGCAAGGCGCGGCTGACGCTGTTTGCGGTGCTGTTTCTGGTAAGCCTGTTGGCGGTGCTGCACGTCATCAGCAGCCACACCGCGCTGGGCATCACCGTGGCGCTGATGCTGCTGTGCGCGCGGGACGTGCTGAAGAAGGTCGACTACTGGCTGCTGGCCACCTTTGTCTGCTTCTTTATCTTTGCGGGCAACATCGGGGAGATCGGGGCGGTCAAGAGCTTTCTGGAAGGCGCGCTGCAGCAGAACACCATGCTGGGGGCGGTGCTGTCCAGCCAGATCATCAGCAACGTGCCGGCAGCGGTGCTGCTCTCCAACTTCACCACCGACGCCAAAGGGATGCTGCTGGGCACCAACATCGGCGGGCTGGGGACGCTGGTGGCGTCGCTGGCAAGTTTGATTTCCTTTAAGCAGTACATCCGCACGCCGGGCGCAAAGCCGCTACGGTACCTGGGACTCTTCACCGCGGCCAACGTGGCGATGCTGATTGTTTTGTATATCTTCGCGGCAATCTGTTTATAAAAAAGATAATCATAAAAAAGGAGACTGAAGATGGAAAGAAGCAAAGTTTGGGAAGCGGCACAGAGACACAAGGACGGTTACAACTGCTGCCAGGCGGTGGTCTGCACCTACTGCGACCGGCTGGGGATGGACGAGCAGACCGCTTTCCGCGCCTCGGAAGCGTATGGATTGGGGATTGCGGGGATGTTCCAGACCTGCGGCAGCGTCTGCGCGATGATGATGCTGGCGGGACTCAAAAATTCGGACGGCAACATGGAGAGCCCGGCCTCCAAGTTCGCGACCTTTGAGTTGGGCCAGGAGATGGCAAAGCGCTTTGAGCAGAAGAACACCAGCATGATCTGCAGCGTCCTGCGCGGAACGGACGGCAAGACCGACCGTCTGCGCTCCTGCCGCGGCTGCGTAATGGACTGCGCGCAGATTGTGGAGGAGGTTCTGTTCCCAGGCGAGTTTGAGCCGTACGACGGACCGAGCGAGCTGTAGCAGGCTGAGCCTGCACGCAAATCACGTATCGGTT
>ERZ1643251.3679-NODE-3679-length-13971-cov-5.216226_pt1 | contig 13971 bp, 14 predicted proteins | sample MGYA00579261_ERZ1643251 | MGnify/ENA primary metagenome ERZ1643251 (study PRJEB29033, sample SAMEA4952267) | chicken gut metagenome | biome: Broiler Chicken; feature: Gastrointestinal Tract; material: Caecum | place: Ireland | collected 2018 | study: Broiler... | reverse complement strand
TAGCCGGCTGACTACCGGCTGCTAAACGGCTAGGTTTTGATTTTGCGAAAAACTATTGACACTATCTTTTATGATAAAGACGGCGAAAGATTTCTCGATGAAGTTGTTAAACTAAAAGAAGAGGAATTTATTAATATAGCTAACAAATGATGGAAAAGTATTAAAGTATTTCTATTGAGGTAAGTAATTGTGTTAAGTACTGTGCAAAAAGCCGCTTATGAATTGATACAATCAGATGCAAGATTTCTTTACTCATTGGTTAATATTCAGAAAAATGCAAAAAATATTAATAGCAACTATATTATGATGAGTCAACCTTACATTGGAATTTTTACAGAGGGTGCAGAACAATGGTGTAGAAAAGTAGGATTAGATGCGCCTCGGTTTACTGAAATAGAAAGGGCGTATTATATAGCTCTGCGTCAAGGACATAAGCTATTCGAAAAGTCCTATGGTGATTATATGTCCTCATTGATGTATAATTTTAACGCAAAACTTGCTTTTACATAGTGCGAATTATTAGTATAATTTTGTAGCAATGATATGGCAGAGAAAAAATCAGTATAGACAAATTATTGCACGCATTATTGACACCCAATATGATACCACATATAATATAAACAGGAGGTATTCAAATGTCAAAATGGGATAAACTATTGATGCGTATCTGCACTTTATCGAGAGACCTCCGGTTTGATGAACTGCGGAAAGTATTAGAAAGTTATGGTTACAAGATGAATGCTCCAAGAAGTGGGAGTAGTCATTATACATTTCGAAAATCTGGATGCCAGCCAATTACGATACCAAAGCATGAACCAATTAAGAAGGTTTATGTGGAACTTGTGAGACAGGTTGTAGAAAGTGAGGCGAGAAATGATGAAGACGCTGAATGATTATATGAAGATGTCTTATCGAATGGAAATCGTAGAAGATAAAGATGAAGGCGGATATGTGGTTTCTTATCCTGATCTGCCGGGCTGTATTACATGTGGAGAAACGATTGAAGCTGCGGTTGCAAATGCGGTAGACGCAAAGAAGGCATGGATTGAAGCTGCACTGGAAGAAGGAATTGAGATTCATGAGCCGGATAATTTGGAAGATTATTCCGGACAATTTAAACTAAGAATTCCCCGGAGTCTGCACCGGTCTCTGGCAGAGCATTCTAAAAGAGAAGGGATCAGTATGAATCAGTACTGTGTGTACCTCCTTTCTAAGAATGACGCAGTTTATTCAAAATAGAGAAGACTACTGCATTGGAAGATATAAGATGAGTGGCAACATTTTGGCAACAGAAAATCAGTAAACCAAAATAATTGATGTAATTGAAGTAAATACCGGCATGAATCTGCACAAATATTAAACAAATATAGTTAATATCAACAAGGGACACGCCGAGTTCGAATAGTAAACCTAAGAGCCGGGAAGCCGCATAAACAGCGGACTTTCCGGCTCTTTATTCATTTATTTATCTTTTGGAAGGGAGAAGATAAATTCTGTGCCGACCCCTTCCGTACTGATAACATTGATATTTTCGTTGTGGGCCTGAATGATTTCCTTTACGATGGAAAGGCCAAGCCCTGTCCCCTTTTTGTCCTTTCCACGGGACAAATCGGTTTTGTAAAACCGCTCCCAGATTTTATTCAGACTGTTCCTGGGAATCCCGATACCGTAGTCTTTTACGGAGATAAATACTTTTTCTCCGCGCTCGGTGGTCTCCACGATAACTGTGGAATCCGGGTTGCTGAATTTGATGGCATTGTCCAGCAGATTATAAAGGACCTGCTGGATTTTTCGTTTATCCGCGTAAACGTTCAGCACACGGGAGGCAAAAACCAGCTGAATGGATATTTTCCGGGAAGTGCAGGTCCCTTCAAAAGAAGCCGCTGTGTTTCGAATCATTTCATGGATATCGAAACCGGTTTTGTCCAGCAGTAAATCTTTCGTGTCAAATTCGTTCAGCGTCAGCAGGTCATGGGTCAAATCGGTCAGCCGTTCTGTTTCAAACAGAATAATATCCAGGTATTTTTTTTGCATTTCCGGCGGGATGGTCCCGTCGGCCATGGCCTCCACATACCCTTTTATCGAAGTCAGGGGAGAACGGAAGTCATGCGATACGTTGGCCACAAATTTTTTCTGATAATCTTCCATGTCTTTTAACTGGGCGGACATATAGTTGAGGGAGGCTGAAAGATAGCCCATCTCATCCTCCGTGGTGACGGGAATGGTGACGTCCAGATTACCGGAGGCGTACTGGGTTGCCGCATCGGTAATTTTTTTCAGAGGCCGGTAGATTAAAAAATGAATGCCCAGCAAAATCAGGAAGGACAGCACGTACACAACAACGACCATGATGGCAATACTGCGGACAAAAAGACTGGCGGTTTCCTGGATTGTCGAGTAAGGCTGATGAATCAGCAGATATCCTTTGGTGGAAAAGCCCTGGGTTACCGGGGCGATAACCGATACCACGTCTTCCTCGTAGAAACCGTGATAATCTCCCGTCTGGTACTGACTGCCGCCCCACTCCGCAGGGTCAAAATCCTCAATCCGGGAAGGCGGATAGGGAGAGCCCTCGGTGTGGGCAGAGGTAATCATCTCCCCGTTCTGATTCACAAACCAGACGTCGGCCTCCAGGTAAGAACATATGGCCGAAAGCTGGACGCCCACATCATAAGTAGTCTGGGAACCGGAAAAATACCGGGGCAGATAATCGGAAGCAAGAAGACTAGCCTCCTGGTACAGACGCCCTGCCGCCTCCCGCTCCAGCGGCCTGGTTACAAGAGGAGAGGTCAGGGCGCTGACGGTAAACAGACTCAGAAACCCGAAGATGATGTAAAGAAGAATAAACTTCAGGTACAGTGTACTTTTCATGAATTATTTCACCTCAAATTTGTAGCCGATGCCCCATACGGTGGCAAGGGACCAGGACGGGTGGTCTTTAATTTTTTCCCGAAGCCGTTTGATATGCACATCGACCGTGCGGGTGTCCCCGATGTACTCGTATCCCCATATCTGATCCAGAAGCTGCTCCCTGGTGAAAACCTGATTGGGAGAAGAAGCCAGGAAATAGAGAAGCTCCAGCTCTTTGGGCGGCATATCCACGTGGACGCCGTCCACCATAACAGAGTAATTGGTCAGGTTGATGACAATACCAGGGTACTCCACGCATTTGCCTTTATCCTGAGCAGGCTCTTCTGTTCTGGCCGGCTGGTAGCGGCGCAGAACTGCTTTTACCCGGGCCACCAGCTCCTTGGAATCAAAAGGTTTCATAATATAATCATCGGCGCCCAGTTCCAGGCCCAGCACCTTATCAAACACTTCCCCCTTGGCAGAAAGCATAATGATAGGAGTGGAAGAGTGGCTTCGGATTTCCCGGCAGACCTGATAGCCGTCGATACCCGGCAGCATCAGATCCAGAAGAATCAGACTGGGACGGTAGGTCTCGAAAGCGGCCAGGGCTTCCTCTCCGTCGTGCACCATCATGGTATCGAAGCATTCTTTAGTCAGGTAGAGGGAAATCAGTTCGGCAATATTTTCATCGTCATCTACAATCAGTATTTTCTGTTTGGAAACCATAGCGGTAGAAACTCCTTTCACTTGAATTCAACAATGGTTACGCCGGCGTCGCCTTCTCCAAATTCACCCAGGCGGAAAGATTTTACATGCTTCTGCCTGCGCAGATACTGGTGAACACCGTTTCGCAGGGCGCCGGTGCCCTTCCCGTGGACAATCCGTACCGGATTCAGGTGGGCCAGGTAAGCATCGTCCAGATATTTGTCCAGTTCCGCCACCGCTTCATCCACCGTTTTTCCGAGAAGGTTGATTTCCGGACTGATATGCATGGATTTTCCCATTTTCATACCGCTGGAGGAGCGTTTACGCTGCTTCTCCGTGACGGTCTGCGGTTCCTGGATAATCTCCAGGTCCGAAACCGGAACCTGGGAGCGCAGAATACCCATCTGTACCGTCACCTTTCCCTGGGAGTCTGGCAGGGCCGCAACCGTGCCGTTCAGATTCATGCTCAGAACCCGCACGGAATCCCCCAGGTGGAAATCGCCCGGTTTGTGCTGTTTCGCGGGAGTTTTCCGCACCAGGCCGGATTTGTTTTCCGTTTTGGCAAGCTGCTGGCGGATACGCTCCCGTTCCCGCTCCATCTCTGAGGCGGAAATATTCTGTTTTCCGAATTTCCGGAAATTTTTCATGGTCTCGTCTGCAAAATCTTTGGCCTCCTGCACAATGGAGGTAGCCTTTTCGTTTGCTTCCCGGATAATTTTATCTCTCTGGGCGTCCAGTTTTTCCTGGGCCCGCTGTATCTGTTCCTGAAGCTGTCCGGCTTCCTGCCGAAGTCTGGCCTCCTCGGCCCGTTCTTTTTCCAGCTGGCGGCGGTTGGCTTCCAGACTGGCCAGAAGGTCCTCCATGGATTCATCCTGCTCACTGAGCCGGGTCCTGGCGTCTTCGATAAGAAAATCCGGCAGTCCCAGCTTCCGGGAGATGGCAAAGGCGTTGCTCTTGCCCGGAATTCCTATCAGCAGATGATAGGTGGGACTTAAGGTTTCCACGTCAAATTCACAGCTTGCGTTTTCCACTCCGGGAGTGGTCAGGGCAAAGACCTTCAGCTCACTGTAATGGGTGGTGGCCATGGTGCGGATGCCCCGACTGTGCAGGTAGGACAGGATAGAAGTGGCAAGAGCCGCCCCCTCGGTGGGGTCCGTCCCTGCCCCCAGCTCATCAAAGAGAACCAGGGATTCCTCGTCCACATCCTTCAGAAACGAAACAATATTGGTCATATGGGAGGAAAAGGTACTGAGACTCTGCTCAATACTCTGTTCATCCCCAATGTCTGCAAATACCTTCCGGAATACCGGAAGTTCGGAACGGTCCAGAGCCGGAATGTGAAGTCCGGCCTGCCCCATCAGGGTAAAAAGCCCCACTGTTTTTAAGGATACTGTCTTTCCTCCGGTGTTGGGGCCGGTTACAATCAGTAAATCGAAAGTATCCCCCAGAGTCAGGGAGATGGGAACGACCTTTTTCTTATCCAGAAGCGGATGCCGTCCCTCCCGGATACGGATGCGTCCTTCCTGGTTGAAAAGCGGACGGCTGGCATTCATTTCCAGGGCCAGGCTTCCTTTTGCAAAAATCAGGTCCAACCGGGTCATAACATGATAATTCACACGGATTTCTTCTGTATATTCTGCGGCATCGGCGCTGAGCCTTGCCAGAATTACCTGAATCTCTTCCTGCTCTTTGGCAAACAGTTCCTTTAAGTCATTGTTCAGACTGACTACCTGGGCGGGTTCAATAAAGAGCGTGGAACCGGTAGAGGACTGGTCGTGAATCAGCCCGTTTACCTGATTCCGGTATTCTGCTTTGACCGGAAGACAGTACCGGTCTCCCCGCATGGTAATAATAGCGTCCTGCAGATAAGTCCGCAGGGAGCCGTTTAACAGACCGTTCAGGGTCGAGTGAATGCGGTCGTTCATCTGGTCGATACTGCGGCGAATCTGCTTCAGTCTGGGACTGGCATCGTCGCTGATTTCTTCTTCGCTCAGAATGCACCGCTCGATTTCACCGGCCAGGGGCGCCAGGGGCGTAACCTGGTCGAAATACCCGTCCAGACAGTCGGCGGCTTCGTCCACCGTGTCGTGGCGGCCGTAGGATTTTACCCTGGCCGCGGTTTTCAAAAGTTTTCCAATTCGCAGAAGTTCCGCGGCGTTCAGGGCGCTGCCGATTTCCAGCCGTTTCAGGGATTCGTTTACGGAATAGCAGCCGCTGAAAGAGAGCTGCCCCTTCTTTACAATCCGGGTAAATGCCGCGGCAGTTTCTTCCTGGGCGGCGGTGATTTTCTGCAAATCGGTCATGGGTTTCAGCCGGCGGCACATCTGTTTTCCGCCGGGGGAGGAGGCACGTTCCTCCAGGATATTTATAATTTTTGGAAATTCCAGTTTGTCTAAAGTTTTCTGATTCATAAAACTTCCCCTCTGTGTTATCCGGTTTCCGGCACTATGGCTTTATTTTAACGTATTTGGAGGCGGTATACAAGAGAGAAAACTTTTGCAAACAGAATGTGCCTATAGGATTGAAATATCTGAATCAAAAGGGCTTCGATTGGCATTGAACATTTCGGGGGAATCATGTATACTAATCATTAGGGTTGCCGATATAACAGAAGAAGGAGAAACGCCATGTTGGAGGAGCCTGGAAAACAGCAGGAGAGGGAGGGCCGGTCAGCCACGGATAAGTGGGAAAAGACAGAAGACCGGACAGAACAGAACCTGGAACCGGAGGCGGAAAACACGGAGGGCGTAAAAGAACCAGAGTCAGAAGAGGAAGAAGAGACGTATTCTTTTATGCAGGAAACCGTGAAGGATGAACAGAAGACTCCACAGCAGTTCTGGGCAGGATTATGGAAGACTGCGGGCAGGGGCATTTTATTTGGATTAAGTGCCTGCCTGGCTTTTTGTGCGCTCAAACCATGGGCAGAGTCCTGGTTCGGGCGAAGCGGCGTAGTATCCATCCCGCAGGATGAAGAACCTGCCGCCGAGGAAGATACCCAGGAAGAGGAACCTGCGGCGGAGGAAGAGACGGCACAGCCGGAGCTTACTGTGGACAGCTACCGGGAGATGAGCGACGCCCTTTACCAGGTGGCGGCCACTGCGGCCAGAAGCGTGGTGGAAGTGGAAGGAATTACCGGTGAGGAGAGCTGGACCGGCCAGGAAGAGGATAAACAGTGCGTAAGCGGTGTGATTTTTGCAGACACGGGCGGAGAACTGCTGATAGCAGGCTCCTCCCGGGCGGCAGAAGGCGCCACGGGAATTGTAGTGACGTTTCAGGACCGGGTGTCCTATGAAGCTTATGTAAAAAAACAGGACCGGAACCTTGGGATTGCGGTGTACGGCGTCACCAGGAGCCTGATTGCGGATTCCACCTGGAATCAGATTCAGGTGGCGGTGCTGGGAAACTCCAACCTGATGGGAAAAGGAGATACGGTTATCGCCCTGGGCAGGCAGTTCGGATATCCCGGCGGCACGGGATACGGCATTGTCAGCAGTACCCGGAACCGGGTAAACCTGGCAGACGGGGAATTCACTCTTCTGGATACGGACATTGCCGCGGCGGAAGGCGGAAGCGGAATACTCTTTAATCTGAGCGGCGAAGTGGTGGGACTGGCGGACCAGGAAATTCAGGACGACGGAAAAGGAAATCTGGTGACGTCCTATGCCATATCCGGTATCAAATCCTATATTGAACTTCTTTCCAACGGAAACGCAGTGCCCTATCTCGGGGTGCGCGGCGTGGAGGTGGACAGTGCCCTTTCCAGCCAGGAAGGAATTCCAGAAGGAATCTACGTTCAGGAGGTAGAAGCGGATTCGCCGGCCATGCAGGCGGGCATTCAGAGCGGAGATGTGATTACGGAAATTGCGGGAACGGATATTTCCTCCCTGACCGGATATAAAAATGCGCTCCAGGACTGTACGCCCGGCCAGGAAATCCGTGTCCGGGGACGGCGGCAGGGAGCAGAAGGCTATGTATCCGTCAGCTTCAGCGTGACTGTGGGCAGCCGAGAATAACAGGACAGAAAGGAAACATCATGCGATACATCAATACATTACGGGAAGGCGAGACCATCCGGAACATTTATCTTTGCAAAGGAAAACGCAGTGCCCAGACCCGCAATGGAAAACCTTATGACAATCTGATTCTGCAGGACAGAACCGGAACCCTGGACGGAAAAGTCTGGGACCCGAACTCCAGCGGAATCGCTGACTATGACGAAAAAGATTTTATCGAAGTATACGGAGAAATCATCAGTTATAACGGAAGTCTGCAGATGAATATCAAGCAGCTCCGGGTGGCCGGAAAGGAAGAGTACAGCCCCTCGGATTACATGCCTACGACAGAAAAAAATGTGGAGGCTATGTATGCGGAACTGATGAAGTATGGAGCACGGGTGGAAAATCCCTGGCTTCAGCAGATTATCCAGTACTTTTTTGTAAAGGACGAAGCGTTCATTGAGCAGTTCAAAAGCCATTCCGCAGCGAAAAGCGTGCATCACGGCTTTTCCGGAGGACTGCTGGAGCATACGCTCAGTGTGGTGCGCTTCTGTGAATATATGGCAGGAGCCTACCCGATACTGAACCGGGACCTGCTCTATACGGCAGCCATGTGCCACGACATCGGGAAGACCCGGGAGCTTTCTTCTTTCCCGGATAATGATTATACTGACGACGGCCAGCTTCTGGGACACATTGTCATCGGTGTGGAAATGATAGACGAGGCTATCTGGAACATCGAGGGATTCCCTCACCGGCTGGCCAGCGAGCTGAAGCACTGCATCGTCGCCCATCACGGCGAGCTGGAATACGGTTCTCCCAAAAAACCGGCTCTTGCCGAGGCGCTGGCGCTGAATTTCGCAGACTGCGCGGATGCCAGAATGCAGACGCTGACAGAGATTTTCAAAGGAAAGGAAACTACGGACTGGCTCGGCTACAACCGGCTTTTTGAAAGCAATCTGCGCAGAACCGGAAAGTAGCACGGCTGGACAGGAGGAAGAAAAATGGCAGAATATCAGGATTATATACTGGAACAGTTAAAAAACCTTATTGAGACGGACAGCCCTTCCGGATTTACCGGGAAAGCTGTCGAATATCTGATGAAAACCTATCAGGAGATGGGATACGAGCCCGTAATGACAAACAAAGGCGGCGTTCTGGTCTGCCTGGGCGGGAAAGAAGAAGGGGGCGCCATTCTGACGGCGGCGCATATCGATACCCTGGGAGCCGTGGTGGCGGAGATAAAAAGCAATGGACGGCTCAGACTTTCCCCGGTAGGCGGCATCAGTCCCCATTCCATTGAGACAGAAAACTGCAGGGTGTATACCCGTTTTGGAAAAGTGTATGAGGGCACCTGCCAGATAGCCAACGCTTCTGTCCATGTAAACAAAGAATTTGACAAAACCGAGCGGACTTATGAACATATGGAAGTGGTTCTGGATGAAGATGTCCGCTCCGCGGAAGATGTAAAAAAACTGGGTATTGATAACGGAGATTTCATCTGTTTCGAACCGGTGCTCCGGATTACAGAAAGCGGTTATATCAAGAGCCGTTTTCTGGATGACAAGCTCAGCGCGGCTATTCTTGTGGGTTATGCGAAATACCTGAAGGAAGAAGGAAAAACACCGAAACGGAAACTGTATCAGTATTTTACTGTATTCGAAGAAATCGGCCATGGCGCCAGCGCTTCCATTCCGTCAGATGTGACGGAAATGATTTCCGTGGACATGGGATGTGTGGGAGACGGCATCGCCTGCACGGAAAGAGAGGTTTCCATCTGTGCCAAGGACAGCGGAGGCCCCTATCATTATGACCTGACCACGGAACTGATTCGGACCGCTAAGGAGAACGGCGTTGCATACGCCGTGGACGTCTATCCCAGCTACGGCTCCGATGTGGAGGCCGCGTTAAAGAGCGGATACGATGCCCGGCACGGACTCATCGGTCCCGGCGTATATGCATCCCACGGCTATGAGCGAAGCCACGTGGACGGTGTAAAGAATACCTTCCGTCTGCTTCAGGCTTATCTGGACGGCTAAAAACAGAGCGGCAGGATTTCCTGCCGGATACAAAGAAAACTATCAGGCAGAACAGCAGACACTGTTCTGCCTTTTGAAAATAGAGGGGAAAACAGGATGAAGAAAAACGAACTGGTGGAACTGACCATAGAAGATATGGGTGTCAATGGAGAAGGAATCGGAAAGACAGAAGGGTTTACGCTGTTTGTCAAGGACGCCCTGCCCGGCGATGTAGTAGAGGCCCGGATTACCAAATTAAAAAAGCAGTACGGCTATGCCCGGCTGATGAAGGTGCTGCGCCCTTCCCCCTGGCGAAGGGAGGCAGTCTGCCCCGTGGCCAGACAGTGCGGCGGATGCCAGGTTCAGGAACTTTCTTATGAGGAACAGCTCCGGTTTAAGGAGCGGAAAGTCCGGAATAACCTGGAACGGATAGGGGGATTTTCCCCGGAACTGCTGGACAAGGTTATGGAGCCGGTCTGTGGCATGGAACACCCCTTCCACTACCGGAACAAGGCCCAGTATCCGGTGGGAAAAGACAGGGACGGAAATCCGGTGGCGGGATTTTATGCAGGACGTACTCACCAGATTATTCCCAACACAGTCTGCGCCCTGGGACGGGAAGAAAACAAGGAAATTCTGGAATGCATCCTGGAGTTTATGAAAGAATACCATGTGGAACCTTATGAAGAAACCAGCAGAAAGGGCCTTTTGCGCCATATCCTGATTCGGATGGGATTTACTACCGGAGAAATCATGGTCTGCCTGATTATAAACGGGACCCGGATTCCCCATTCCGAAGTGCTGACAGAGCGCCTGGCCGACATTCCCGGCATGACCAGTATCACTCTGAATATCAACCGGGAAAATACCAATGTGATTATGGGAAAGGAGATCCGGCCACTCTGGGGGCAGGAATATATCACGGATTATATCGGGGATATCCAGTATCAGATTTCGCCCCTTTCCTTTTTTCAGGTGAATCCGGTACAGACAGAAGTCCTCTACGGACTGGCCTGCCAGTACGCCGGTCTTACCGGAAAAGAAACGGTATGGGACATGTACTGCGGTATTGGAACCATTTCTCTGTTCCTGGCCCGGAAGGCGAAGCAGGTGTATGGGGTGGAAATCATTCCTCAGGCCATTGAGGATGCCAGAAGAAATGCCCGGTTAAATGGGATTGACAATGCGGAATTTTTTGTGGGCAGGGCAGAGGAGGTACTGCCGGAGTATTATGAACAGTACAAAAAGGAGCATCCGGGGCAGCAGGCCCATGCCGATGTGATTGTCGTGGACCCGCCCAGAAAGGGGTGCGATGAGAACCTGCTTCGGACAATGGTGCAGATGGAGCCAGAGCGGATTGTATATGTGAGCTGTGATTCCGCTACCCTGGCCCGGGATTTGAAGTATTTGTGCGGGAACGGGTATGAGCTGAAGAAGGTGCGGCCGACGGATATGTTTCCGATGACGGTGCATGTGGAAAGTATCGTGAAATTAGTGAGGAAATAAGCGGTTTTACGGCATTTATGTGGTGTGGTTCAGCCAATTTGCCACCCGTTTGCCACCGTAATTTTAAAAATCAATACTGAACATAGAAACAGCACTGAACACGCTGAACAGATAGCGTTATCAGTGCTGTTTTTGATAGTTATGATGTTTTTACAGCGGTGATCTTCTCAAACAGATCAACGGACTGTTCACCCATCTTTTCGGTGTCGTGAACATAGGTCTGTAAAGTGGTCTTGATGTTGGTATGCCCTAACCGTGTCTGCACATTCTTCACATTTGCCCCCGCTTCAATCAGCATTGTGGCGTGTGTATGCCGCAAGCTGTGGTAATCAAAAGCAAGGTGTAATTCCTTGTGAATGACCCGTGAACAGAATTTGAATGAGTCAGTAGAAGTATACTGCCCGTTCTCTGCTATGCAGATCAGGCGAACACGCTGCAACTGGCTTTCAACGCATTTCTGGACGGGAACGACCCGCCACATATCATTACCCTTTTCGTCAATCTCTTTTTTCAGAACGTGGATTGTATAATATTCCCCGTATTTCATTTCATTGCGCATTTGTGCGGTTTTTTCCTGCTTCAAGGCATTATAGAGGGTTTCGCCAAAAGGAACGGTTCTGACAGATGCCGGAGTCTTTGGAGTCGTAAAGTACCATGAAGAACGCTGTTCACGTTTTCCCTGCTTCTCTACCGCCCGGCGAACATCAGCCCCGAAGTTGCGCTTTACAATCTGCTTATTGACGGACAGGGTTCTTTTTTCAAAGTCAATATCATCCCATGTGAGGGCGAACGCTTCACTGATCCGCAGCCCGGTATAAAATCCGATCATGAGCGGTATATAATACCGGGTGTCACGGAAACGGTCAATAATCTGGTTCCACTCTTCCAAAGTCAGAATGATCCGTTCTCTTGGCTTGCGCTCTACTTTGGGAAACTTCACCGATTTCATAGGGTTCTGGCTGATGTAGTGCAGCGGTTCAATGGCATAATCCAAAGCAGACTGAAACACGGTCAGTATTCCCACAATATGACTCTTGGAATAGCCGTTCATTTTCAGATTGTTGGCGTATTCCTGTAATACTGTGGCATTGATCGCTTTCAGCTTATATGCCCCGAATTTGGGCTTTATATGACCTTCTATGATGCGGAGATATGCCACCTGTGTATTATATTTCAGATTTAGCTTGCAGGATAATTCATACCACTGATCCAGATAGTCAGAAACCGTGATTTCAGACGGTTCAAAGACCGTTCCGGCGTTGTTGTATTCGTTCATTGCCGCTGCAAGTGCGGCTTCTGCTTCTTTCTTGGTGCGGAAACCACCCTTTTCTTTTTTCTTCCTCTTGCCGTCAACCTTTCCCAGATCAAAATAATATGACCATGTTGAACCTCTTTTTCTTACTCCACCTTGCATAAATAAACACATCCTTTCTAATCTGCCGGGCGGCTTAGATTAAAAGGAAAATGTGATTATTTATTTTTTTGAACGACTTTTTTATAGAATATACCTTCTATGGTCTCCCTTGCCCTGTCTTGTAGTTCCTCAAATTCTTCTGGTGTAAAGACTGCTGACTCCCCGCCTTTAGTAAGAATATATACCGCTTCATCTGGAATTTGCACCCTTTCAGCAGGATCGGGTTCATCAGGGTTCTCAAAATGCCATTTAGTAACCTTGTGATCTATGGAAAAACCTAATGATTGAAAGTATTTCTCAAAGATATCTAATCTTTTTACTTCATCAGACAAGAACATTTTGCCATTACCAGAAGTAAGCCATACTTCATTGACGCTGTACTCTCGACAAATGGCTTTTTTCATTTGTTCAGTGACATTTCTATGCCCTTTTTCTATGTTTGAAATCGCTACTTTTGTAACACCTAGCCTTTGACCAAATTTTTCCAAAGTCATACCTAATGTTTTGCGCACTTCTTGAATACGTTCATTTTCTGATTTGATTTTTATCACCTTCTTTCACAATTAAAGATAACACAGAATAGAGTGAATGACAATAAAAAGTTTTCAAAGCTTACTAAAATATGTTGACAAAGTTATCATAGTTTACTATAATGTAAGCGTAGATAACAAAATTAAAAAGTCGGGCGGCTTAGATTGAAAGGAAAATTAGAAAGAGAGGTAAAGCGATATGACAAATAAGGAATATAGGGAAATGCTTATCAGCGGTATTCTGGACTACCAGACAAAAGGACAGTTCACAGAGGAAGAACTTAGGAAGAAACCGATCAGGACACTTGAAATTATTTATGACAATGTGGAATAGCCGAAACGGTCAGCAATGACCGTCAGCCGGGAAGTGACTGCCCCGGCTCTGATGATGGCAGGTCAGTGAACCTTGACAACTTCATCTGTCCGGCAACGGCTTAATCAACCGTAAGGGGTAACGCTGTAAATCCCCTGCATAAGTGCCGTACAAATCTAAAGAAAGAAGGTGAAACCGTGAAAATCAATAAACAGAAGTTATATATTGCTATGGCAAACGCCTGTTTAAACATGGACGATTTGGCGGCAAAAGCAAAAGTTTCAAGGGTGTCTTTGACACAGTATAGTTCTGGAACTACCGAACCGAGAACAAAAACACTTGGCAAGATTGCCAAAGCCCTGAACGTACCTGTTGAACAGTTGATTGATCTGGAGAGTGATTAAAGTGAAGTACAGAATTGAGTTTGCTGATCGGCGGTGTTGCAGCATTGCCAACAGCAGAAAGGAACTGATTCAGCGGTTGCAGACGCTTGAACGGGGAACGGTTGAAGATATCCGCAAAGTATATAAAAGCGGCGTGTCTGATTCCGTAATTGAAAAGTATGAACAGTATACAAAATAAGAACCAAAGGAATGATTTTATAAAAATTTATTGCAGGAAGGTGGTGAGAATGGACAAT
>ERZ1643251.3678-NODE-3678-length-13971-cov-5.909600_pt1 | contig 13971 bp, 10 predicted proteins | sample MGYA00579261_ERZ1643251 | MGnify/ENA primary metagenome ERZ1643251 (study PRJEB29033, sample SAMEA4952267) | chicken gut metagenome | biome: Broiler Chicken; feature: Gastrointestinal Tract; material: Caecum | place: Ireland | collected 2018 | study: Broiler... | reverse complement strand
CGGCACGTCCAGCACCTCCTGGGAGAGAATCTGCCCGAAGGCAGCGGTCACGCACACGTCCGGCGCGAGGGCGCGCAAAGGCTCCAGCCCGTCCGCGCGGATTTTCAGCGGCTGAAACACGGGGATGCCCAGGCGCAGGGCCAGCTCCTTGACGGGGCTCATCTGCACCTTGCCGCCGCGCCCCTTGGGCCGGTCCGGCTGGGTAAAGACGCCGGCCACCTCGTAGCCCGCATCCACCAGCGCCTGAAGCGTAGGCACGGAAAAGTCCGGCGTGCCCATAAAAACAACCTTCACTCGCCTTCCTCCTCCCCATCCGTCTCCGCTTCGCCGTCCTCCTCCTCTGCGTCGGGGAAGATTTCGCGCACCATTTTGTCTACATACAGGATGCCGTCCAGATGGTCGATCTCATGGCAGAAGGCGCGCGCGAGGAAGCCCTCGCCCGTCACCTCGATGGGTTCGCCATGCGCGTTCTGGGCGCGGACGGTCACGCGCTCCGGACGCACCACGATGCCGGAGCGGCCGGGCACGCTCAGGCACCCTTCAGGGCCGCTCTGCTCGCCCTCGGCGGATACGATTTCGGGGTTGACCAGCTCGATCAGCCCCTCCCCCACGTCCACCACGACCGCCCGCTTGAGGATGCCCACCTGCGGCGCAGCCAGGCCCACGCCGTCGGCCTTGTACATGGTGTCTGCCATATCCTTGAGCAGAATACGCAGGCGCAGGTCGAATTTCTCTACCTTTTTGGCATGCTTGCGCAGCTTCTCGTCTCCGATTTCCACAATCTTTCTGGTTGCCATTTCAGACCAAACTCCTTGTTCCCCCTACATCATGGTGGCGGGGTTGACTTCACAGTAAATGGTGCACGCGCCGTCCTGTACGCCCGCCAGCTCCGCCAAAAGGGCCAGCAGGGGCGACACGTCCGGGTGATCGAACAGCTTCATCAGCACATGGTAGCGGTATTGGCCGCGGATGCGCTTGACCGGGGCCTCATCGGCACGCAGCATGAGCGTGCGCTTTTTCTGGACGGGGTGCGACAGCAGATAGGTGCGCACCACGTCGTAGAGACGCTCGGCAGTCTGGTGAGCCGCTTCCTCGTCGGGGCTTTCCACCAGCAGGCGCGCAAGCAGCGTAAAGGGGGGATACAATCCCGCGCGGCGGCGGCTGAACTCCTGCTCGAAAAACGTTCGGTAATCCTGCGCCGCGGCGGCCTGGATACAGGGGTCCTCCGGCTTATAGGTCTGCACGATCACCTCGCCTGGAAGCCCGGCGCGGCCCGCCCGGCCCGCTACCTGGGTAATGAGCTGAAACGTGCGCTCCGGCGCGCGGTAATCCGGCAGGTTGAGCGTCATGTCGGCGGCAACCACGCCTACCAGCGTCACGCGCGGAAAGTCCAGTCCCTTGGCGATCATCTGCGTGCCGATGAGCACCTGCGCCTCGCCCCGGCCGAATCGGTCGAGCAGCTTTGCGTGCGCGTCGCGGCCGCGGGTGGTGTCGATATCCATGCGCACGGTCCCCACCCCGGGAAACAGGCGGCGCACCTCCTCCTCCACGCGCTGGGTACCGCTGCCGAAGTAGCGGATGTAGCGGCTGCCGCATTCGGGGCAGGTTTCCGGCGGGGTGCGCTCCGCACCACACATGTGGCACCGAAGCTTTCCGGGTCCCTCGCCGCCCGGCTCGCGATGGAGCGTCATGCTCAGGTCGCAGCGCTCGCACTTGACCACGTATCCACAGCTGCGACAGCTGACGAAGGTGTTGTACCCGCGCCGGTTGAGAAACAGCATGGCCTGCCGCCCCGCCCGCAGGCATTCGCCCAGCCGCTCGATCAGCAGCTGGCTGAAGATGGAGCGGTTTCCAGCCTCCAGTTCGCGCCGCATGTCCACCACGGTGACATCCGGCAGAGGCAGCCCTCGCACGCGGCGGGGCATCTCCACCAGCGTGTAGTCGCCCCGGCGGGCCATGGCGAAGGACAGGATGCTGGGCGTGGCGCTGCTGAGCACCAGCGTGGCCCCCTCGCGGGTGCAGCGGCTCATGGCCACGCGGCGCGCGTCGTAGCGGGGATGCCTGTCGCTGAGGTAGGTCTGCTCGTGCTCCTCGTCAATCACGATGAGACCCAGGTTTTCGACGGGGGCAAAGACCGCGCTGCGTGCCCCCACCACCACCCGCGCATAGCCCAGGCGGATGCGCCGCCATTCGTCGCAGCGCTGACCGTCGGTGAGGCGGCTGTGCAAAACCGCCGTCTCCGGTCCGAAGCGCGCGCGGAACCAGCGCACCATCTGCGGCGTGAGGGCGATTTCCGGCACGAGGATGATCGCGCCCTTGCCCGCCTTGAGCGTCTCGGCCACCATGGCCAGGTATACCTCGGTCTTACCGCTGCCGGTAACGCCGTGCAGAAGAAACGCGCCCTCGCCCCGCCGGAGGGCCGGGAGCATGGTATCCAGCGCCTCGCGCTGGTCCGGCGTCCATTCCGGGGGCTGCGTATGCGCCGCATCCGCCTCGCCTTCGGGCGCACGGAACACCTCGCGCTCCTCCAAAACCACCAGTCCCGCCTTTTCCAGCGCATGCAGGGCCTCGCGCGGCTGGTTGACAAGCGGCTCAAGCTCCTTGACGGCGCGCAGCTCGCCGCCAGCCAGCAGCCGAAGCAGCGTGGCCCGCTTCGGTGCCCGGCGCTGGGCCTGCGCGGCAGTTTCGCCGTCCACGCCGTCGGCAAGGCGGGCATAGAGCTCCTTTTTGCGCTTCACGCGGCCGGTACGCATGGCTGCGGGCAGCATCAGGCGCAGCGTCTCGGCCAGGGGGCAATGCGCCTGCGCGGACAGCTCGCGCGCCAGGTCCAGCAAGGGCGGCAGCAGCGCCGGACAGTCGTCCAGCATGGCGCCGATGGGGCGCAGCTTTTCGGGCGGCAAGCCGTCGGGGGGATTATCCAGCAGCTCCACAACGATGCCGTCCACCCGCCGCCGGCCCAGCGGCACGCTCACCCGCGCGCCCACCGATACCTCCGCGCCCTCGGGCACCAGGTAGGAAAAGGGGCGGGCCACGTTTGTGTGCACCACATCCACAATCACCTGCGCAACCACGGCCCCGCCTCCTTTCGTATGCGTGCTTGTCAGCGATAGAAGCGGTTGCGCGGCCTGGGCACGCGGCCCTTGCGGTGCCGGCCCGTGCGGCGGAACACGCGCATCAAAATCCGAATGGCCACAAACACGCCGCCTACCGGCAAAAAGATCATGACCACCAGCTCCGCCGACAGCGGCGGGAAGGGATTGGGATCGGCGTAGACCTGCTCCACGATCTCCTCCAGCGAAAGAGGCGCGTTTTCACGGCGCGCGATGGTGCGTGAGGCCACCAGGTCATAGGTAACGGGGCTGCCGCCGTCGGTGGGGTAATAGGTCATGGTGCCCATGACCTCACCCGCCTGAATGGGGGCGGCAAAATCGCGCGTGTACTCGATCAGTACGGTCTGCCGGAGGTTTCTGGCCATGCTTTCCATCTCGGCTTTGGTGGCCACGATGCTCACCTCGCGCGACCCGCTGCGGGCCTGCACATTGAGCTCCAGCCGGCCATAGCCCTCATCGTCCAGGGAGAAGCCGGAGGTTTCCACCATGATGGGGTTTTCGGCATACAGCTCCGCGGGCGTCATGCTCACAAACTGGGAAAAGCCGTATTCCATCAGCTTGACCGTATCGGTCCAGCGGCCGTCCGCCGTGGTGTAGAACACCACGGAGATCAGCTCCACCCCGTCCCGCTCGGCCGCGCCTACAAAGCAGTGGCCTGCCGCGTTGGTAAAGCCGGTCTTGATGCCGATGGCATAGGGGTAATAGGCGTCGTTTTCCTCCAGGCTGGGGTTGAAAAACGCACGGGAGCTTGAGGTGAGCACGCGCGCGCTGTGCAGGTTGCTGGCCGGCAGGTGATAGGTATAGGTTTTGGCGATGTCGCGGAAGGTCTCGTTCTGCATGGCAGCCTGGGCAATCTTGGCCATATCGCGCGCGGTGGTATAGTGGTTTGGGTCGTGCAGGCCGTTGGCGTTGGCAAAATGCGTGCCGGTGCAGCCGTACATGGCGGCGGCCTCGTTCATGACCTCGGCAAAGGCCGGAACGCTGCCGTAGAGCGTTTCGGCGATGAGGTTGGCGCCCTCGTTGGCGGAGCGCACCATGGTGCCGTAGAGCAGGTCCTTAAAGTTGATGCTCTCCCCCACGTCCAGGCCCATGTCCGAGCTGTCGTCGCCGATGTCGGCAGCGGTCTGCGACAGGTAGACGGTCTGGTTCATATCGCCCATCATGATGCCCAAAAGCACGGTCATGATCTTGGTGGTAGAAGCGGGATACATGGTGGCATCCGCATTCTTTTCAAAAATCACCTCGCCGGAGGATGCTTCGATGAGGATGGCCGACTTGGCGTAGAGCTGGTCCTCGTAAAGATCCTCCGGATGCTCCGGATCGTAGGGCTCCACATCGCTGGGAAGCTCCGGTTCGATATAGTAGATGACGTTTTCCTCTTCGGCGACAGCATGGAGCGGGAGCGCCGCAGGGCACAGCGCGATCAGCATCGAAAGCAGCAGGCATACAAGCGCACCCATCCGTTGGCTGTGCATAGGCGGGTCCCTCCTTCCGTGCGGGTCAGGCATGCAGGCCATACCACAACAGTTTATTATACCACCAAAGCAGGGAAATGCACAAGCCAGGCTCCCTTTTTACACCTGTGAGCCCTCCACGGTGATATTACGCACCCACTTTCCCCTTTTGAGCACCCACAGGGCCGGGATGACTTTCAGGTTCATCAGCACCTGCACCACCAGCACCGCCGCGGCGATGTCGATGCGTCCCGGCAGCAGCAGCGCCATCAGCAGGCTTGCCGGCACGGGCACCAGCCACATATAGCCGCTGTCCAGCAGCATTGCGCTGCGCGTGTCACCCCCTGCGCGCATGCAGTAGAAGCAAAAGCCATAGAGGAAGTTGAACGGTGAAAACACCCCCATCACGGTCGCTATGCGCGCAGCGAGATCGCGCAGCCGGGGCTCTACCCCAAAGGCGTTGGGCAGGATCGCGCCCAGTCCCAGGCATAGCGCCACGCACATCAATCCGATGGCCACCACCAGCGTGAGGAGTTTTTTGCAGTTGGACTTTGCCTGCGAAAGCCGTCCCGCGCCGAGTTCGGCCCCGATAAGCACCGAGACCGCCGAGGACGTTCCCATGGCCAGCACCGCCGCGATGGTGGAGATCTGTTCGCCGATGGTCACGGCAGGCAGGGCGGTTTCGTCCAGGCGCGCATAGCTCCAGAAGTAGACGTTCATGCCCACGTTCCACAGGATTTCGTTGAGAATCAGCGGCACGGCCTTAACGGCAAATGCACGCACCACCGTGCGCGGCAGGCGGAAGGCGGCTCGGAGGTCCAGCGTGAACAGGGAGCGCCCGCCAAGGAGCATACGCAGGTAGAACAGCATCTCCACGGTCCGGGCGATGAGCGTACCCAGCGCCGCGCCGCGCACGCCCAGAGCCGGCATGCCCAATCGACCAAAGATAAGGGCGTAGTTGCAAAGCGCGTTGACCCCCATGGCGGCCAGGCTGACCAGCATGCTCATGCGGTTTTCACCGATGGAACGAAGGGAGAAGATGCATACATTGCTCACCGCCAGGGGCAGATAGCTTAGCCAGATGATGCTGAGGTACTCCATGCCCAGCGAGATGGTACGCGGATCATTGACAAAGATGCGCATCACGCTTTCGGGCCACAGTGCCAGCCACAGCCCCACGCACAGCGAAGCAGCCAGCCCGATTACCAGCTGCAGGGCAAACAGAGCGCGGCAGGTCTTGACATCGCGCGCGCCGTAGTACTGGCTGATGAGCAGCCCTGCCGCGCCCGTCATGCCGAAGAACACGCCGAAAAAGATGGTGTAGGGGCGGTTGGCCACCGTCACGGCGCTCATGGCCAGGCCGCTGGCATCCAGGCTGCCCACCATCAGGTTATCGATCATGTTGAACAGGTTGTTGATCAGCTGCTGAACCGCGACAGGGGCCATCACCCCCAGCGCGCCGGCGTAGAAGGAGCGGCTGCCCACAAAGGGGCGGGCTTTGGCAAGCAAGGTCTGCATAGACGGCTATCTCCATGTGCGTATCGTCCGCCTCCGGAGGCGGGCGCGGGGCGCGGAGCCGCGCGCCATTTCATCATAGCCCGCCGGCGGCCGCCTGTCAACCATAAGGGCTTTGCAAACCCCACACAGGCATGGTACAATGTATCACACCGTTGTTTCACCAATTTTGTAAAGGAGTCGGCTATTATGATTGACTTTGTGTTTCAAAATCCCACCAAGATCTACTTTGGCAAAAGCGCGCTGAGCAACCTGAAAAGCGAGGCCGCTCATTGGGGCGAACGGGTGTTGCTGGTCTACGGCGGCGGCAGCATCAAGCGCACCGGCGTATATGACCAGGTAATGGCGCAGCTGGCGGGCACGCAGGTATGGGAGCTGGGCGGCGTTCAGCCCAATCCGCGTCTTTCTCTGGTGCGGGAAGGTATCCGCCTGTGCCACGAGCACGACATTCAGCTGGTGCTGGCGGTCGGTGGCGGCAGCGCCATCGATACCGCTAAGGCCGTCGCCAACGGCGCCTGCTATGACGGCGACGTATGGGACCTGTTTGACGGCAAGGGCAGGAATACGGAAGTTCTGCCCCTGGGCACGGTGGTGACCATCCCCGCGGCAGGCAGCGAGATGAGCGATTCCTGCGTCATCACCCGCGAGGAGGACCTGTGCAAGCGCGGGCGCAACACGCCGCTGAACTTCCCCAAGTTCTCCATTCTCAACCCCGAATTCACCTATACGCTCCCGCCCTTCCAGACGGCCTGCGGCGTGGTGGACATCATGGCGCACATGATGGAGCGTTATTTCACCCGCGTCACGCATGTGGAGCTGATCGACCGCATGACCGAGGGTGCGCTCAAGACCGTGGTGGGCAACGCCCCCATCGTCATGCACGAGCCGGAAAACTACGACGCGCGCGCCGAGATCATGTGGGCTGGGTGCCTTGCGCACAACACGCTGCTGCAAACCGGCCGCATAGGCGACTGGGCCAGCCACAAGCTGGAGCACGAGCTCAGCGCGCTCTACGATATCGCCCACGGCGCGGGGCTGGCCATCGTGTTCCCGGCGTGGATGAAGTACGCACTGGCCCACGGCGGCGAGGCCAAGCTGGCGCAGTTCGCCGTGCGGGTGTTCGATGTGCCGATCAGCGGCGATGATGCGGCGGACGCCGCCGAGGGCATCCGCCGGCTGGAAGCGTTCTATCGCAGCCTGGGTCTGACGACCACGCTCACGGAAAACGGCATCGGCGATACGGACTTCGGCCGCATGGCCGAACGCGCCGTGGCCATGGCAGGCGGCACGCTGGGCCAGTTCGTGCCCCTGAAGGCAGCGGACTGCGAAGCCATCTACCGGCTGGCGCTGTAAGGAAAAAAGAAGCAGTCCCGGAGGAAACGCGCTTCCTCCGGGACTGTTTTCGTTAAAACTGGAAATAAATGAATTGGCTCGCATCAAAGCCTGGGCCATACACGCCAAAGATAAGGATACAGAGGATCGCCGCGAGATAGGCCAACCACCGAAAGGCCAGGTTCTGCCGTTCCAGACGCTTTCTGAGCGTCACGCCATGCTCATGGGCCACATCCACTGCCAGCACCACCGCGGCCGAGGCCACCAGCAGGCCCAATTCCAGCCGGGAAAGGCCCAGCGTATACAGCGTTTCATCAAAGAAAATCCATGGATTGTGAACCGAAAACATCTGCCGCAGCACGATCATTGCCGCTTCCAGCGATTCGGCACGGAAAAATACCCACGTCAGGCAAATCAGCGCAAAGGTCATCAGCCTCTGAAACAGGCGGTAGCTGAAGCAGTCCCGGTTCACGACGGGCCGGCCATCCTTCAGTGTGGCGGGCAGGCGGGACAGCAGCGTATTTTTCACGTTTCCCGCAATCTGAAACAGGCCGTTAAGGCCGCCCCAGATGACATACGTCCAGTTGGCGCCATGCCATAGGCCGCTGAGCAAAAAGGTAATCATCACGTTGAAATACCGGCGTACACGCCCCACCCGGCTACCGCCCAGGGGAATATACAGATAGTCCCGGAACCAGGTGGACAGGCTGATATGCCAGCGCCGCCAGAAGTCGCTCACACTGGTAGCCAGATAGGGCTGGCGAAAGTTCTGCGTCAGGTTTATGCCGAGCATCTGCGCCGCCCCCAGGGCGATGGATGAATAGCCCCCGAAATCACAATAGATTTGCAGGGCGAAAGCGACGGTGGCTACCGCAATGCTGTAGCCTGCATAGGCCTGACTGTTGCCGTATACCTGATTGACCAGCAATGCGGCCCGGTCGGCCACAACCATCTTTTGAAAGTATCCCCACAGCATCATCAAGGCGCCGTTTTTAAAGGCGTCTGGATCGAAAGGCTTGGGTTGTCTGAGCTGCCCCAACAGGTCGCGGCTTCGCTCAATGGGCCCCGCCACCAGCTGCGGAAAGAAACTCACAAAGAGCGCATAGCGGAAAAAGTTCCGCTCCACCTCCACCTGCCCCCGGTACACATCCATCGTGTAGCTCAGGGCCTGAAAGGTATAAAAACTGATGCCCACCGGCAGCAGCACATCCAGCTCCGGCGGCTGCCAGCTGATCCCCATATTCGACAGCAGCGCCGTTAGGTTTTCCGCCGCAAAGCGGTAATATTTGAAGCAGAACAGAATGCCCAGGTTGATGATCAGGCTCAGCGCCACCCATATCCTGGGATGATGCCACAATGCGCTTCCCGCTCCGTGTTTTTCCTCCGGAACACGGCAACGGGCAATGAGCAAACCGCTGAGATAGGTTACGGCGGTGGAGGTGAGCATCAGGAGCGCATAGGCAGGATTCCAGCACATATAAAAGTAGTAACTGGCCACCAGCAGCCATATCCACCGAACACGGCGCGGCAGCACAAAATGCACCAGCAGCACCGCCGGAAAAAACATCAGAAAGGGCACCGAGTTAAACAGCATGCAGCGTTTCCCCTTTCTTACTCATCCCAGGCAATCTGGGTCATATCAAAGGTGCGGCAGTCCATGAGCATATGATCCGGCAGTGAATAAACGGCGATGTTCATGCCCGTGTTCGTGCTTCCGGCCGAATTGCCATCCACCCTCCATCTGGAATCCTCAAACGTTATCTCATGGCCCAGCAGATTCCACGCAATCGTTTTTGTTCGGCCTTCCGGTGCATAGGCGCCGGCAAGCATCCTTCCTCCACAGCACACTCCATCAAGCGTGCCTGTGCCGGTATAGTACCACTCCTCCACAGCCTCGCCGTTCATGCCCAACATCTCGGTCATCAGCAGCCAGTCGCTTTCGGTGAAGCCTTCGTACACATCGCCCTGGGCTGAAATCAGAACCAGATAATCTCCGTCCAGCGCGGCCAAAGCCTCCAAATATTCTGTCAGCCCCGTCTCCATGCCAATCAGGGACATGGCGGCGTGCTGAACATCGTAATGTCCCGTCCCCTCACGCCATGGGGTGTAGCGGCTGTCCGCACTTTCACGCCGGTCGGGCAAATCATAATGATCGGCAAGGTAATCACTCCAGAACTCCGTGTACAGGCGGGCGCCCCTGTCGTTCAGATGGCCCAGATCGCGCATGTACTGCAGCCCTTCGATGCCCGACTCCTCCAGCCCCACAAACAGGACGCCGAGCTCGTCTGCCAGCTCACCCACCTGGGCAAACAGCTTTTCCTCGGCCCGGTTGGTCATATAGGGCGCGGCGCACAACACGATCTCAATTCCCTTGTCCCTGGCATACTCCACAATACGCCTGATGGCATTGACAGACGCATCCAGCAGTTCCGCGGCCTGAAGCTGCTCGTCCGTAAATTCCCAATAGGTGCCCACTTCGTTCGCCTGCAGGGCCGCCTCCTGCGTATAGGCCTGCACGGCATACTCCTGTCCTTCCATGCTCTGGTCGCCGTAAAGATAGCCGAAATTTCTGATGGTGCGCGTGTCTCCCCGCAAATAATCAAAATTGTTACGTGTCAGCTCCCCATAGCGGCTATGCATGCGCGTCAGTTCAAAATAGGCTTCTCCTCCTGCTCCGGAATGCGTATAGGCCTCGGCTATGGCCCCGGGCTTAAAGGGGCTCCCCACCGGCAGCCACCGCGCCACGCCCGTAGCCGTGTTATAAGGATTTGAGCCCTCACTCATGGCGGCGCGGTATTCCAGTGCCAGCACATTCTGCACATAGAAATAGCAGTACGGCGCTGCCGCTGGATACACGTCCAGCACAATCACCTGCGGGCTCTGCGTAAGCAGCGCCTGACGCAGCATCCAGTATGAAGCGTCAAGATCCACCGAGTTTCCCGTAGCCATGGCGCTGGTTACACCACACAGATCATAGAGATATTGCGGAATAATGTTATAGTTCATATGCGATGTACCCAGCCAGAGCACATCCACGCTTTCGGCTGGCAGGTGTTTAAGAGAGGACGCGCTCTGCGTGACATCATCTCCCCCGCTCAACAGCGTTCCCGTTGCGTTGACCGCAATCGCCAGCAAGCACAGAAACACGAGGAATTTCAGCCAGAACGCCGCCAGCTTGCGCATGTCATTCTTTCCTTTCTTTATGGGTAATTTAATCATTTCGCTTTATTATAGGTAACGTTTGTACTCCTGTCAAGCTGTGCAGCCTACGGGACCTCAGTCGCAACGCCATTGCCGGGAATGAAGCGGCTACGTTATTCCTTCCCGCGAAGGCCCTCCTTCCCGGCCCGACGCGCAACGCGCCCCGGCAACGTCTGTGCACTTTCATGACCGGGAGCTCACCTTTTCGTCCTATGCCCAGTTGTCCGGGTCAAATGGCATACAGACAAATTACCCCTCCGGACAGATGATGTTCGGAGGGGCGCTGGCATAGGCGTTTTGAGAAAACGCTTACGCCTTCTTGGCCTTGAGCTTTTTCTGGCTCTTGTGGGCGATCCGCAGTTCCTCCAGAGCAGCCCATACATAGCCGTTGATCATGTTGGCGCTGTAGGCGCCCGCCAGAATGCCGATAATGATGGGCAGGCTGAACTCGCGGATGGTGTCCACGCCCAGGATGTAAAGGGTCACGATCGTCACCAGCGTGGTCAGCGTAGTGTTGATCGTGCGGCCCAGGCTTTCCCGCACGGAGATGGAGACCATCTCTTCGCGTTTCATGCCGGCATACGCGGGCTTTTTGTTGTTCTCGCGAATGCGGTCGAAGATGACGATGGTATTGTTGATGGAATAGCCGACGATGGTCAGCATGGCAGCGATGAAGGACGAATTCATCTGAATCACGCTGCGCAGGATCACCATGAAGGCGATCATGATGAGCACGTCGTGCAGCAGGCCGATGACCGCCGCAAGGCCCGACGCAAAGTCAAACCGCAGGGCGATATAGGCCAGCATCAGCACAGCGGCCAGCAGCACGCTGATCACGGCGTTGCGCACCAGCGTGGCGCCCGCGACAGGACCGACATAGCTGGCGGTGGCGGTTTCGGTATCCATTTCGGGATAGATCTGGGACAGCTCGTTCTCCAGGCCGTTTTGCAAATTCTGGATTTCCTCATCGCCGCTGAGCGTAGGCACGCGGATCTGCACCACATGTCCCTCGGCGCCGGAGGAAGAAATGGTGAACTGGCTGATGCCCTGATTGCGCAGAACCGTTTCCACATCGGCCTGGTTAAAGGCGGCGCCCATGTCGTACTGAATATTGAGGCCGCCCGCGAAGTCAATGCCATAGTTGATGCCATAGCCCAGCAGCGACATCACCAAAGCGGTCACCAGAATGGCGGCGGAAACGCACAGGCAGACACGGGCGCGCTTCTGAATTTTCATATTACTTCGCCTCCCCTTCAACAGCGGCGTCTGCGGCGGGTTTAACCGCTACAAACAGCCTGGGCTCATGGAACACGCGCACAAAGCGCGTGAGCAGGAAACGCGTGACCACAATGGCCGTGATCATGCTGGTGATTACGCCCAGCAGCAGCGTCGTGGCAAAGCCCTGCACCGAGCCGGTGCCATAGAACAGCAGCACCACGGCGGCGATGATGGTGGTCACGTTGGCGTCGAGCACGGCGCTCATGGCGTTTTTGAAGCCGATGCGCACTGCGTGAATCATCGGGCGGCCCAGGCGGACCTCCTCCATCACGCGCTCGAAGATGACCACGTTGGCGTCCACCGCCATGCCGATGCCCAGAATGATACCCGCGATGCCGGGCAGCGTGAGCTGGATGCCGGGAACGACAGCGATGAAGAGGAACAGCAGGATGATATACACGCACAGTGCCCAGTCAGCCACCAGGCCGCACATGCGGTAGCGCACCAGCATGATGAGCATGACGATCAGAATGCCGATGATGGCCGCCGTAATGCTGGTAGACAGTGCGTCGATACCCAGCGTGGCGGAGATGGTATCGAGCTTGTCCTGGCGCAGATCCAGGGGCAGCGCGCCGCTTTGCAGCTTGAGGCAGATATCCTGCGTCTGTTCCTCGGTGAAGCTGCCGGTGACCATGACATCGCCGCCATAGATGGCCTCGTTGACAGTGGGGCTCATGAGCACTTCGCCATCCAGCTGGATGGTGATGGTCTTGCCAATGGACTGAGCGGTCATGTCGCCGAAGATTTCGGCGCCCTCGCTGGTCAGGCGGAAGCTGATGGCGGGCTGTCCGGTCTCGGTATTGGTGATGGGGGTGGCGGACTGCAGGTGGCGGCCCTCCATGAATACGTTGCCGTCAGGATCGAGGAACTCCAGCTTTGCTGGCGAACCAATCAGGTCCAGCACAGCTGCTGGGTCGGTCACATCAGGAATCTCCACGCGGATGCCGGTCTGACCCAGCTGGCTGACGGTGGCTTCCGGATATCCCTTTTCGGTGAGACGGTTGGCGATGATGCTCATGGTAGAGTCCAGCAGCGTGCCGAAATCATATCCCTCGGCGCGCATCTCATCGCTCATGGACGCCTCATATTCCACATACACGCCGCCCTTGAGGTCCAGGCCCAGGGCGATGGACTGCGGCCAGTTGTCCACATCAGAGGTGGGCAGCCAGGGCAGCAGCTTATACAGTCCCCGGCTATCCAGCCATGTGCCGTTGAGGCCCAGATAGCCCACGGCCAGCGTAAGCACCAGCGCCACGCACAGCACGATGATTGCGGAGGTCCGCTTGCTCATCTTCACGCGGCGGCGATTGTTGACCTTCATGGTATGTCAACCATCCTTCCGTTTTTAAATTTAAGATGTTGAAAAAATGCATGAACTGGGCTTCATCCGCCCGCCGCCTCTGCCCGAAACACCTGATACACGCTCTGCGCATACCGCGGAGCGGTAAGAACACGGCCGTTCGCGTCACGCCGACCCTCCGACTCGCGTCTGAGCCCTTCTGTGGGCGGCGCATCCAGCCGTGCGTCCATACGCGTCCCCTGCGCGCCGCTATTTGCCTGTGCGGCCAACGTTCCGTCAGTCGAGGCCATGGCGGCGAGCACCGCATCCGGCGGCACGGTGGGCGGCTCAATGCGCCGTGTGAGCGCGCCTTCCTGCGGCGAAGCCACGACCAGCGCGCTAAGCAGCAGCAGAAACAGCCCGACCATCGCCGCGACTCCAAGCGCCTTCCGCACAGCCAAGCCCTCCCCTGCCCTACGCGCATTTTCTATGACACATATGCGTATTATATCCGCCGCCGCACGGCACGTCAAGTGCAGAAACGGCGTGCGGAACGGCTTCCGGCGGTATTGGCGGCTTTTTCAAAAAAAGGCTGGACAAATGCGCCGACCTTTGCTATAATGATTAATGCTGATGCGCCAATATAGCTCAGTTGGTAGAGCAGCTGATTCGTAATCAGCAGGTCAAGGGTTCGAGTCCCTTTATTGGCTCCAGCTTTTTTCTATCGAGGTGTAGCGCAGTTTGGTAGCGCGTTTGGTTCGGGACCAAAAGGTCGCAGGTTCAAATCCTGTCACCTCGACCA
>ERZ1643251.3677-NODE-3677-length-13976-cov-3.950363_pt1 | contig 13976 bp, 14 predicted proteins | sample MGYA00579261_ERZ1643251 | MGnify/ENA primary metagenome ERZ1643251 (study PRJEB29033, sample SAMEA4952267) | chicken gut metagenome | biome: Broiler Chicken; feature: Gastrointestinal Tract; material: Caecum | place: Ireland | collected 2018 | study: Broiler... | reverse complement strand
GGCCATCATAAAGAGTGCGCGTGGATAATATTCGCTCGTCTTTTTGATTTGGTCTAAATATTCAAAGGCTGTTTCGTAATCATCTTCTTCAATTGCGATTTCAGCCAAATAGGTTAATACCAAATCTTTTTCCGATAATTGACGCTCCACTAAATCTAAAAAGACTTCCTTAGCCTCAATCAAGAATCCTTTTTCAATTAATACTTCACCCAACTCAATTAATACAGGTAATTCATCATGGGTTAAGGCTTGTTGTAATAATAAATCAGCGCCGTCTAAATCACCATCAGACAACGACTGTAACATTTTTTCACTAAAAGACATCGTATATCTCCTTTAATCTAGTCTAGCTTTATTTTACCACAATTTGACTGGCAATGCTCTTATTTATTATTTTTAGATTATCGTAAAAAAAGCATAAACCAAGAGAATCGTTTCGTCTCTTGATTTACGCTTTATCATCATACTAACAAGGTGTGCAAAGTTGGATGCTCACTTAATTTTAAGAAGTTTGGATCAAATTGTTCGATTCTAACCAATAAACCGGGAACATCTTCTTTTTGTTTAGATAAAACGCCTAAGACAACCGGTCCTGTTCCGCGATTGACTTTTTTCGTGTATTCAAACAAGGTAATATCATCATTTGGACCTAAAACTTCAGTAACAAACTCTTTCAAAGCACCTGGACGTTGTGGAAAGTTTACCACAAAATAATTGATTAATCCTTGGTACATCAAAGCTCGCTCTTCAATTTCAGCCATACGATTAATATCATTATTCCCTCCACTGATGACGCAAATGACCGTTTTGCCTTTTATTTCATCTTTCAACAATTCCAAAGCAGCTACACTCAATGCGCCGGCTGGTTCGGCTACAATTGCTTGTTTACTATACAAATTTAAAATAGTGGAACAAACCAAACCCTCATCCACACTTATTAGGCGATCAACAAAAAGTTTAGCAATTTCAAAGGTGTGTTTGCCTACTTCTTGAACGGCTGCTCCATCGACAAATTTATCGATGCGTGGTAATCTCACCGGATGTCCCGTCGAAAAAGCCGCTTGCATACTAGGTGCACCAGTAGGCTCAACACCAATGACTTTCGTATTTGGACTCACTGATTTTACATAAGTACTCACGCCACTAATTAGCCCACCGCCACCAATCGCTGCTAAGACATAATCAGCTATTAGATTTTTATCAGCCAAATCATTCATCATTTCTAAAGCCAATGTCCCTTGTCCAGCAATGATATCTACATCATCAAACGGATCAATAAAGGCCATTTGATTTTCTTTTGCATAATCTTTTGCTGCTTGAGCGGAGGCATCAAAAGTATCCCCCACTAGTTTGATTTCAACATAGTCACCACCGAAAAAGGAGACTTGGGAAATTTTTTGAGCAGGTGTCGTAGTTGGCATAAAAATGACTGCTTGAACTTTGATTTCGTTACAAGTATAAGCCACACCTTGCGCATGGTTACCCGCACTCGCACAAACAACCCCATTGGCCAATTCAGCTGAAGGACGATTCTTAATCGCATAATAGGCGCCTCTAAGTTTAAAGGAACGAACTTTTTGTAAATCTTCTCTTTTTAAATAGATATTCGCCTGATATTTTTCTGAAAGGTAGCGATCATATTGCAACGGGGTATGACTAACCGCATCTTTTAATACCTCATAGGCTTGTTCTACCGATTCTTTGGTTATTAGCGTCAAATTCTCTCACTTCCTATTTTCTAATCATTTGGATTTTGCACAAATGGCATCATCTTACGTAGTTTCGCGCCCACTTCTTCAATTGGATGACCTGCATTTTTCGCGCGCATTTCTTTAAATTTAGGGAAACCAGCTTTGTTATCTTCAACAAAACCTTTGGCAAATGAACCATTTTGGATATCTGCTAAAACAGCTTTCATATTAGCTTTTGTTTGTTCTGTAATGACGCGTGGACCTGATACATAGTCCCCATATTCTGCTGTATTTGAAATAGATTGACGCATCTTATCAAAGCCACCTTCATAGATAAGGTCTACAATCAATTTCATTTCATGACACACTTCAAAGTAAGCTAGTTCTGGTTGATATCCTGCTTCTACTAGGGTTTCAAAACCAGCTTCAATCATACTTGTTAAACCACCACATAGGACAGCTTGTTCACCAAATAGGTCGGTTTCTGTTTCTTCTTTAAAGGTCGTTTCTAACACCCCAACACGTGTTGAACCGATTCCTTTAGCATAAGATAAGGCAATATCACGCGCATTGCCGGTAGCATCTTGTTGGACCGCAAATAATGAAGGAACAGCAAAGCCATCCACAAAAGTACGACGAACAAGATGACCTGGTCCTTTAGGGGCAACTAAGAAGACATCCACATCTTTTGGTGGGTGAACAACATCAAAATGAATATTAAAGCCATGTGCAAAAGCTAGGGCATTTCCCGCTTCTAAGTTTGGCGCGATTTCATTTTCATAAAGGGCTCCTTGGATTTCATCTGGTGCTAAGATCATGATTACATCCGCTTTTTTCGTTGCTTCTGATACTGGAAAGACTTCAAAACCATCTTCGCGAGCTTTTTGTGCTGATTTTCCTTCACGTACACCGATAACGACTTTATTCCCATTATCGCGTAAGTTTTGTGCATGGGCGTGACCTTGTGAGCCGTAACCTACAACCGCAATTGTTTTTCCTTCCAATGCATTTTTTTCTACTGAATCATCATAATAAACTTTAACCATTTGAATACCTCCAATAATATTCCTTTTTATTTTTTTTATATTAAAAGCAAAATTGCTTCTAACCACGAATTAAACTTGTGACTCCTGTTCTTGCCATCCGCTTAATGCCATAAGGTTTTAATATTTCAATACAAGCTTCCACTTTATCGGGATGTCCGACTACTTGAATCGTAATCGTTGAAGCAGCCACATCCACGATATCTGCTCTAAAAGGAGAAACCATTGCTTGAATTTCTAATCTTGTATTTGCTGGTGCATTGACTTTAATTAAGGCCAATTCTCTTTCAACATGTGGTGTATGTGTTAAATCAGTCACTTTCAGCACTTCTATTTGTTTATTTAACTGCTTGATAACTTGTTCAGCATCAGCTTCTGATTCAACATTAAAAGAGATTGTCATGCGTGAAATATCTTTTCGTTCCACGGTACCAACAGAAATACTTTCAATATTGACTTGGCGACGATTTAAGGTACTGCTAATGCGACTTAAAACCCCCGCTTGATTATAGACAACTGCTGTAACGGTTCTTCTCATTTACTTCACCCCAATCATCTTATGGTTCGGTGCTCCGGCGGCAACCATTGGTAATACATGTTCTTGAGCTGGAATTTCGACTTCAATTAAGACTGGTCCTTCTAAGGTAAAGGCAGCTTTTAAGTCTTCTTCAATCGTTTTCGGATTACTTAAACGTACGCCTTTGACATGATAGGCCTCAGCAAGCTTCATAAAATCTGGCTGCGTCTTAAATTCAGAGGATGAAAAACGTGCGCCATGGAATTTTTCTTGCCATTGATGCACCATGCCCAACACATGATTATTCATTAAAACAAATTTGATATCTAAGTTGTGTTCATTCAAAATAGCAAATTCTTGGTTCGTCATTTGGAAACCACCATCGCCTACAAATACGACGACTTGGCTTTCTGGATGAGCAAATTTCACCCCAATCCCTGCAGGAATCCCATAACCCATCGTTCCTAAGCCACCAGAAGTAATCATTTGTCTAGGGAAACTAAATGGATAAAATTGAGATACCCACATTTGATGCTGACCAACATCGGTAACAACATAAGCTTTAGAATCGGTAATCTCACCCACGATTTCAACAACTCGTTGGGGCTTAATTTCTTCATCTGTATCATCATAATATAATGGATGTTTTGTTTCTCTTTCTTGACATTCTGCAATCCATTCACTGTAATCGCCTGGTTTGGTATCAAGCGCGAGCATTTTTTCTAGCGCATCTTTGGCATCAGCTACTACAGGAATGTCGGTACGAATGACTTTACCAATTTCTGCTGGATCAATATCAATATGGGCGATTTTCGCATTTGGGGCAAAACTATTTGGCGAAGTAGCTAAACGGTCTGCAAATCGTGAGCCAATATTTATCAAGTAATCACAAGTTGATAAAGCCATATTTGCTGCATAAGTTCCGTGCATACCACCCATTCCTAAATTGAGTGGATGTTTGCTTGGTACTGTTCCTAGAGCCATCATGGTTTCAACGACTGGAATTTGATACTTATCGACAAAGGTGCGTAATTCCTCAGTTGCATTGGCATAACTTACTCCAGCTCCCACTAGAAGTAATGGCTTTTTCGCGCGTTTTAATTGTTTCATGACTTTTTCAATTTGTGGCAGTGAAGCTGAAGTATTTGGTTGATAACTTGGAATATCCACTTCAAAATGTTCAAGAAATCCCCCCATCGATTGACTGATATCTTTTGGTAAGTCAATCACTACTGGACCAGGACGCCCCGTAGAAGCGATATGAAAAGCTTCATGAACAATTCGTTGTAAATCATTAACATCGCGCACTTGGAAGTTATGCTTGGTTATCGGTAAAGTAATCCCTAAAATATCAGCTTCTTGAAAGGCATCGGTACCAATCCCACCTGTGCCAACTTGACCCGTAATCACGACTAAAGGTAGCGAATCACTCATCGCATCAGCAATTCCGGTAATCGCATTGGTTGCTCCAGGACCAGATGTAACAACCACGACACCAGGTTTGCCCGTTACTTTGGCATACCCTTCTGCTGCATGTACGGCTCCTTGTTCATGTCTCGTTAATACATTTGGAATTTCAAAATCATACATGGCATCATATAATGGTAAGACCGCACCGCCAGGATAACCAAAAATCAATTCAACCTTTTCTTTTTTCAAACATTCTAACAAAAGCTCGGAACCATTTAGCTTTGTTTGATTCTCCATATAATCCCCTCTATTCTTTTATTTACTCCGTTACTCTCATAATTCCGCCAGTATTCGCTGAAGTAACTAAGGCTGTATATCGTGCTAACCAACCTTTTTTAACTTTAAATTCAAATTTTGGTAAGTTTTCGCGACGTTTGGCTAACTCTTCTTCGCTGACCAATAAATTCAAGGTACGATTCGTTAAATCAATGGTAATTTCATCGCCATCTTCTACTAAAGCTAATGGACCCCCCGCAGCGGCTTCTGGTGATATGTGACCAACCGCAATGCCGCGTGTTGCTCCTGAGAAACGACCATCTGTAATCAAGGCCACTTCTCGACCTAAACCACGACCGACAATACTTGAAGTAGGTGCTAACATTTCCGGCATTCCTGGTCCACCTTTTGGACCTTCATAGCGAATAACCACGACATGACCTTTTTGTACGCGACCGTCATCAATAGCTGCCACGGCTTCATCATGAGAATTAAAGCAAATTGCCTTACCAGTAAAGCTCTTAATATCTGGATCGACACCACCCACTTTAATCACTGAACCATCTGGCGCGATATTTCCATAAAGAATGGATAAACCACCAACTGGACTATAAGGATTTTCTTTGCTACGGATCACTTCTGGATTATTAATTTTAGCATCCTTAACATTTTCACGAATCGTTTTACCTGTGACAGTGATACGGTCTGGATGGATAGCTCCAGGTACATCAATTAATTCACGAATAATCGCACTCACCCCACCCGCTTCATGGACATCATGCATCGAATAAGCTGAAGAAGGTGCAATTTTTGATAAGTAAGGTACCCGTTTGGCAATTTCATTAATATCTTCTAAGTTATAGTCAATTTCGGCTTCATTCGCAATTGCTAGTGTGTGTAGGACTGTATTGGTTGAACCACCCATCGCCATATCTAAGGCAAAGGCATCATCAATGGCTTCTTTCGTGACGATATCACGGGGCTTGATTTGCTTTTTCACTAAATCCATTAAATGAAAGGCAGCTTGACGAACTAATTCACGACGGTCTTGTGAAACAGCTAAAGTCGTGCCATTACCTGGTAATGCAAGTCCTAAAATTTCCAATAAACAGTTCATTGAATTTGCTGTGAACATGCCCGCACAAGAACCACAAGTTGGGCAAGCATTTTGTTCCATAAATTGAAATTCATCATTCGTTAAGTTACCAGCTTTATAGGCACCAACTGCTTCAAACATCGTTGATAAACACCGGCCTTCATTGGACCACCCGAACAAAAGATAGCTGGTACATTGGTTCGCATGGCTGCCATAATCATTCCAGGAGTGATTTTGTCACAATTAGGAATATAAAATACCCCATCAAACCAGTGCGCATTAATCACTGTTTCGGCAGCATCGGCAATTAATTCACGACTTGGTAGCGAATAGCGCATCCCAATATGGCCCATTGCGATTCCATCATCGACACCAATTGTATTAAACTCAAAAGGAATGCCACCTGCCTCACGAATCGCTTCTTTAGCAATTTCAGCTAATTCTCTTAAATGAACATGTCCGGGAACAATATCAATATAAGAATTACAAATAGCAATAAATGGTTTTTCCATATCTCTTGCGCTTTTTACTTGTCCTGTCGCATATAGCAAACTTCTTGCTGGTGCGGCATCAATACCTTTTTTGATTTGATCACTTCTCAATTGCATTTCCTCCGTTTATCAAAATTTTGATTGTAAAGCTAGCATCATTATTACAGCTTGTGTTTCATTTTGAAGTACTTTTTAGTTTCAAAGATTTTTCTTAAAAACAAAGAAGCATCCCACCCAATGATTTATCAGTGAGTGGGATGCTTAGTAAGAATCCCATTCACAATGCACAAATAGGACTCAAACATGTGGGTAATTTTTCCATGTTCTAAGTCCTCTAGGTAATAATGACAATTAATAATAATCCTGTTAATTTTTGTTGCATATGAATCGTCTCCTTACAATTCAATGTATTTTTTAATTTTTTACAATATACTTCTAATTTAATTAAATGTCAATGGTTTTTCTAAACATTTTTTAATTTTTTGGGTAATTTTCTGAATTTTTTTATTATTATCCTCATTCCTTTCAAACAAAAAAAAGAAATGTCCCTTCGATATTACACGAAAATACATTTCTTTTACCAATGCCAAAGTAGTGCCAATATCAAACTTGGCAGTAGATTGGCTACCTTGATTTGCGGTCCAAAAAACAAATTGACACCGACACAAAAGATTAAGATGGAGCCGATGAATGATAACTGACTCAAGCCTTGATTACTGATAAGTGGGGCTAAATAATGGGCAAGTAAAGTCAAACTCCCTTGGAAAATTCCCACAGGTATGAATGAAAATAAACTTCCTTTTCCCATTGAACTCGCCATAATCAAGATAATAATGAAATCAAGAATCGCTTTAGCAAACAAAATGGCATAATTATGGTATAATCCATCTTCAAAAGCCCCGACAACCGCCATAGCCCCGATACAAACCGTTAAAGAACTAGTCACAAAAGCTTCTAAAAATTGGGAATCATTTTCGGAATGACTTTTCTGCTTTAAAAATGTCCCAAATTGAACCAATCGCTTTTCTATATCAAGCCATTCTCCAACCATTGCGCCGATTGTCAGGCAAAATATCAACATCATACTGCCTTTACTACTTAATCCAGTTTTGGTTACTTATAGCATTTTTTCCATTGTCCCCCTAAACCTAACATCAACACGGCTAAACCAGCTGTTTTCGTTAAAGTTTCCTGCATAGAGGATTTTAATCGTTTGCCAAAAAATAAACCAAAAATTCCGCCGAAAATAATTGCGAATACATTTACAATTGTTCCTAAACCAATCATCATCTAACCTCGAAAAAAATATAAAAAAGGAGCCCCTGAATCATCAAGAGCTCCATAGATAGAACACCTTATTTAACGGCTTCCTTCAAAGCTTTACCTGGTTTGAATGCAGGAACTTTGCTTGCTGGAATAATAATTTCTTCGTTCGTTTGAGGGTTACGTCCTTTACGTTCTGCACGATTGCGAACTTCAAAGTTACCAAAACCGATTAATTGAACTTTTTCACCGTTAGCTAAAGCGTCTTGGATTGCTGAAAATACAGCGTCTACTGCAGCAGTAGCGTCTTTTTTGGATAAATCTGTAGCCGCTGCAACTTTTTCGATTAATTCTGCTTTATTTGCCATGGATGATTCACCTCCTGATTTTTGATGTGATGTTAAACACCATTCACCATCCTTGAGTGGTCCAAGGTTAGTGAGAAATATTGAATAATGAATCAATATCCTGTTACTAAGTTATCATAAGAAGCCTTTAATATCAAGACTTTTCGTTGTACTTTCGTGGGTTGTTTGTTTCATTTTGATTACAAACTAAGAAAATAATTGAAAGTATTCCCGTTATTTTCTTTTTCGTGCAATAATTCTTATCGGTGTACCTTCAAAAGTAAATGCTTTGCGAATCTGATTTTCTAAAAAGCGTGCATATGAGAAATGCATTAATTCTTCCTCATTTACGAATATGACAAAGGTTGGTGGTTTCACACTAACTTGAGTCGCATAAAAGATTTTGAGACGTTTACCTTTATCTGTTGGTGTTGGATTAATAGCCACAGCATCCATAATAATATCATTAAGGACTGCAGAAGGTACGCGTAAGTTTTGATTTGCACTTACTTCTTCAATCATTGCTGGCAACTTATTCAAGCGTTGTTTTGTTTTCGCTGATACAAAAATAATCGGTGCATAATCTAAATATTGAAATTCTTCTCTAATTTCTAATTCAAAATCGCGCATCGTATTCGTATCTTTTTCGACAAGATCCCACTTGTTCACCACGATAATGACACCTTTTCCTGCTTCGTGTGCAAAACCAGCAACTTTCTTATCTTGTTCACGAATGCCTTCTTCTGCATTAATGACAAATAATACCACATCCGAACGGTCAATTGCTCGCATCGCCCGCATGACACTGTATTTTTCTGTTGATTCATATACCTTACCTCGTTTACGCATTCCGGCTGTATCGATCATGGTAAATTTTTGACCATTTTCACTGATAAAATGCGTATCAATGGCATCACGAGTTGTTCCTTCGACATCAGAAACGATGACCCGTTCTTCCCCTAAAATTGCATTAATGAGCGATGATTTGCCGACATTTGGACGTCCAATCAAGCTAAATTTGATAACACTATCATCTTCAGGTTCGATTTCAGTGCTAAAGTGTTTGACAGCTTCATCTAAGACATCCCCTATTCCTAAACCATGACTCCCTGAAATCGGAAATGGTTCACCTAAACCTAGCGCATAAAATTCAAAGATATCATTTCTTAATTCAGGATTATCTACCTTATTTATTGCTAATATCACAGGTTTTTTACTTTTATAAAGCATGCGTGCAACCATTTCATCCGCATCCGTAATCCCTTCACGAACACTGGAAATAAAAATAATTACATCTGCTTCTTCAATCGCAATTTGGGCCTGGGCTTTAATTTGCTCCATAAATGGTTCGTCACCTAGGTCAATCCCACCAGTATCAATAATACTAAACTCACGACCTAGCCATTCGCCTGTTGCATAAATACGATCTCGCGTCACTCCAGGAGTATCTTCAACAATTGAAATACGTTCTCCGGCAATTCGGTTAAAGATGGTTGATTTACCGACATTTGGACGACCGACAATTGCAATAGTTGGATTTGCCATTTTCTTCCCTCCATTTTTTTCAATCTCAATTAGTTTACCGAAACTTTCATCATCTTGCAAGTAAAAAAAGGCGCAATACCTTGAAAAATGGATAAATTGCGCCTTTACTATTCTTTTTGGTATACAGAACAAGAAAATTTAGTTGGTTTTTATCTAAAGAATTATTCTTCAGTTTTTAAAGCTTCTCCTAAAATATCACCCATAGTAAAACCAGTTGATTCTTCTGGTAGTTCATAGCTTTCTTCTTCAGCGACTACTTCTTCAACTTTTGGTTCTGGTTTTTCTTCAAGTGCTTTAATACTTAAAGCAATACGTTGATTTTCTGGAGATACTTCCAAGACTTTAACTTTAACTTCTTCGCCTTCTTTTAAGACTTCATGTGGTGTAGCAATGTGTTTGTGCGCAATTTGTGAAATATGCACAAGACCTTCTACACCAGGGAATAATTCAACAAATGCCCCAAAGCTAGTTAGTCGTTTCACTGTTCCTGTTAAAACACTACCTACTGGTGCTTTATCTTCAATGCCATCCCAAGGTCCAGGCAATGTATCTTTAATCGATAATGAAATACGATCTGTCGCTGGGTCAACTGATAAAACTAATACATTTACTTTTTCGCCAACTTTTAACACATCACTTGGCTTAGCGACATGTGTATGAGAAATTTCAGAGACATGAACAAGTCCATCAACCCCACCTAAATCTATGAATGCACCAAAGGATGTTAAACGAGCAACTGTTCCTTCGATTTGTTCTCCTTCTTTAATTGAAGCAAACACTGCTTCTTTTTGTTTTTGTTTTTCTTCTTCAACAACAGCTTTATGAGATAAAATTAAACGATTTTCGCTTGGTTCAATTTCAACAATCTTAAAGCGTAATGTTTGACCTTTATATTTGCTAAAATCATTTACAAAATGGTCATCAACCATTGAAGCAGGAATGAATGCACGAATACCCAAATCTGCAACTAAACCACCTTTAACCACGTTGGTAATAGTTGCATCAACGACTTCACCTGCAGCATATTTTGCTTCGATTTCTTCCCATAATTTTTTAGCATCTAAGCGACGTTTAGATAATAAGTAGCTACCATTTTCTTTATCATTACCGATTCTTGAAATCACTACTAAATCTAATTCATCACCGACTTTTACTAATGACTCTAAATCATCAGTTGGTGTTGTAGATAATTCTTTTGCTGGGATCACACCTTCTAAGCCTGTTCCCAAAATCGCAACAATGACTTGCTTATCTTCAATAGCTAACACTTCACCTTTAACAATATCGCCAACATGAATTTCTTGTACGCTATTTAAAGCCTCTTCCATTGTTTCTGTTACTTGTCCTTCAAATTCCGTCATACCTAATTTCCTCCTGACCAACATTTGTTCATGTATACACTACAATATCTAGTTTATTGCAATTTCACAAAAAAATAAAGCGATTTCCAATAATTTCTTTTATTTTTTTGCTGAATTTTCGTCATTTACTAAATTAATGATAGCTTGAACGACTTCATCGATGCTCATTCCCGTTGTATCAATACTTACCGCATCTACAGCTTGCACAAGTGGCGAATTTTCGCGATGAGAGTCATAATAATCTCTTTTTTCAATGGCAACTTTTAATTCTTCAAAATCACTTGGAATGCCTTTTTCTAGATTTTCTTTATGACGTCTTCTCGCACGTTCTTCAACACTAGCGACCAAAAAGACCTTCACTTGCGCATCAGGTAAAACCACGGTCCCAATATCACGGCCATCCATGACGACCCCACCATCTTTAGCAATGGCTTGTTGCTGTTTCACTAATTGCTCACGGACTAACTTGTAAGCAGCCACTTTGGAGACATTTTTGGTTACCTCTGGCATCCTAATCTCCTTAGTCACATCCTGACCATCCACAAAAACAAGTTGTTGTTCACTTCCTTGTTTAAAAGTGATAGGAAAGCGTAAAATAAGTGAAACTAGAGCTTGCTCATCATCCAAACTGACTTGATGTTTTAAAGCTAGATAGGTCACTGAACGATACATCGCTCCTGTATCGGTATAAATAAATCCTAATTTTTTGGCAATTATTTTCGCAACGGTACTTTTCCCAGATGAAGCCGGACCATCGATTGCAATATTTATTTTTTTCATTCCATTACCCCTAACTAAATCACTATTTACACAAAAAGAGACTGAGGAGACACGCCCCCAGTATCTCTATTTTTATTTAATTCGAATTTGTTGTCCTGGTGTTAAATGGAAGTTATCAGCAGTCATTCCATTTAAACGATAAATATCTTCTACGCTGACACCTGTTCGACTAGCAACTGTTGCCGGACCTTCACCAGCTTGAACAGTTGTATATTCTGCTCCATTTTCAGTAGTTGTTTCACCATTTTGGCTATTTTGGCCCTCTTGATTTTCTTGGGTATTTTGTTCAGCAGCATTTTCAGTTGCTTCTTGGTTTTCTGCAATGGTTGCTTCACTTGAACTTGTTTGGGTTTCTTCAGTTTGAGTGGTTGATTCACTCGTAGTTGCTGAACTTTCTTTTGTTTGTGAGGTACTTGATTTTTTCGTGCTTGATTTGGTTGTTTGCGTTTGTTTTGGTTGATTATCTACATAATGTTTCCAAATGCGGCCGGACATGCGGCAATTAAGAATAACAAAAGTAAGACAATCGTTAAAAATTTGCTATTCCCGCGTTTTCTTCTGCCTTGTTGCATGCGACTAGGCATTTGATCTTCTTGATCTTCTACATTGTAAATAGGTTGTTCCCATGGTTCATTTAGATTTTCTGTTTCTTTTTTCTTATCTTTATTTCGCAAAATAATCCCTCCTACAGTCTTTCCGTCTCATTATATCATAGCAAAGATTACTTGTGTTCAAAAAATTTAGAAGAATCGATTAACTTAAAAAATTTTTAGCAAAACCTCTTGCCAATTCGCTATTTTTTCATTTTGAATGTTTGAATTCACCAGTAATTGATAATCAAACGGGCCATGATTATCACAACATAGCGCTTGTTTATCTGGCAATGGGTTTTCAAAATACTGAGCAATAAAATCACGCCGGCATTGATTCGTATGGATATAGCTTAACATCGTCTGTAACTGTGCTTGCTTTACCTTTTCATTGGCTTTAATTTCTTCCATAAATAAATAATAATCTTCACGCTGAATTTGGCGAAACCATTTTTGCTGTAATTCGCTAAAATATTTTTGTGCGCCATTTTTAGGTACATCTAATAATTCAAAGACTTCGCGTTCATTTCTTGTTTGATTTTGCATATAATAATGAATTTGTTCATCATGATTTTGATAAAATAAAATCGCAATACTCGGCTCGCCATCTCGTCCGGCCCGACCAATTTCTTGTACATAGCTTTCCAAATTATCCGGCAAATCATAATGAATCACAAAACGAATATCTGGCTTATTGATTCCCATTCCAAATGCATTCGTCGCTACCAATAGTTGCAATTGATTTTTTTGAAATTGAGTTTGCAGCAAGCGTCGTTGATTACTAGAAAGGCCTCCATGATAATAACCAATCGAATAATCTTTTTTTAAACGTTCATACAATTCTTCCACTTGCACACGGGTAGCGCAATAAATAATCCCTGACCCCGATAATTCTTTTAAATATTTCAACAATACGGCTTCTTTATCATTTGTTTTTTCAACTTGTAAATAGATATTTGGACGGTTCACTGGCAATTCAAATACTTGAGCATCAGGATGTAGCAACAACTCTTGAATTTCCGCTTTAACTTTTGGGGGTGCACTTGCGGTTAAAGCTAAAGTGGTCGGATCATGTAATTGCTTTTTCACCCATTTTAAATTGCGATACTCCGGTCGAAAATCCACCCCCCACTGAGAAAGACAATGGGCTTCATCAATAACACAAAGGGCTATCTTTTGTCTGCTAAGTGCTTGAATACACTCAGACTGTGAGAGCATCTCAGGACTTAAATAAATATATTGATACTCTGATAGATGCGTCAAAACATATTCTCTTTCAGATTTCGTTAATAAACTATTGATTGCCACTGCCGAAAACTTTTTCATTTGTAGTAAACCATTCACTTGATCTTCCATTAAAGATAATAGCGGTGAAACTATGATAACCATTCCCTCGAGCAATACACCTGGTAATTGATAACATAAGCTTTTTCCAGTCCCTGTTGGTAATATTGCTAAACAGTCCTGATGATTTAGTACCGTTTGAATAATCTCTTCTTGTAGACCTCTGAACGAATCATAGCCAAAATTTTCTTTTAATACTTGCTGTAAATGCTCATTCATGGT
>ERZ1643251.3676-NODE-3676-length-13976-cov-7.661806_pt1 | contig 13976 bp, 17 predicted proteins | sample MGYA00579261_ERZ1643251 | MGnify/ENA primary metagenome ERZ1643251 (study PRJEB29033, sample SAMEA4952267) | chicken gut metagenome | biome: Broiler Chicken; feature: Gastrointestinal Tract; material: Caecum | place: Ireland | collected 2018 | study: Broiler... | reverse complement strand
AAATGGAAATTTACTCAAAACTAAAGACTTTTCGTCAGAAATTTGGTACAATTAAATAGGTGATTAGATTGAAATTTTTAAAAGAACTTATTCCATATATAGTAATATTAATTATTGTTATTTTAATTAGAAGCTTTTTAATAACGCCGATTAAAGTAAATGGTCAAAGTATGTATGATACTTTAACTGGTGATGAAATAATGCTTTTATATAAAATAGGTGAAATTAAACGCTATGATATGGTAGTAGCGGATTTAATTGTAGATGGAAAAAAAGATGATACTTTAATAAAAAGAGTATATGGTCTACCTGGCGAAACAATCAAATGTGAAAATGGAAATATTTATATAAATGATCATAAAATAGATGATCCTTATGCAACTAATGAAACTGAGGACTTTGAAGCAGTAACACTTGGAGAAGATGAATATTTTTTGTTAGGAGATAACAGAACAATTTCAATGGATAGTAGAATAATTGGCCCAGTTCATCGAAAAGACATTGAAGGTCATACCAACTTAATAATTTGGCCTTTTAATAAATTTGGAGTAGTAGAATAAAAAATAGATTATAAGAAAATCTTAAGAATTTAGATGGTTTAAAATATATATATTTTTGCCAAAATGTAATTGGAGTGATGTTATGGCATTATTTGAAAAATTTACAGACACAATTTTTTTAAAAAATGATAGTAATTTAGAAAACATTATAACAACTTTACAAACAATTTATGAAAAAAATCCATCAAATTATTTAATTGAAAAAGATTTAGCTCTTTTTAAAAGAGGCTATAATGGTGAAAAAGAAATAGAATATGAATTAAAAAATGCTAATATTGGGATGTTTGTTTTAAAAGATATTAATTTGCAGTATGAAGATTTAACTGCACAAATAGATTATGTAGTTGTAACAACTGGAAAAGTTTACTTAATAGAATGCAAAAATATGGTTGGAAATATAAGAGTTAATGAACGAGGAGACTTTATAAGAGAAATATTTGATAAAAAAGAAGGAATTTATTCACCTTTAAGACAAGCTGAAAGACATGTTGAGATATTAAAAAAAATATGGCTTTCTAGAAGCAATTTTATTAAGAAATTTTTTGCTGAAGAAAAATTTGATTATTGGTATGTACCCTTAGTTGTTTTTGCCGATTCTAAAAGTATTTTAAATACAAAATATGCTCCAAAATATATTTTAAATAAAGTTGTTAAATCAGATCAATTAGTTAATTACATTAAAAATGATTTAAAAAAAATAGACAAAAGTTTATTAAGTGGTAAAAAAAAGACAGAAGAGATAGCTAAATCAATTTTAGCGTTACATACACCAATACAATATAATTTTAAAAAATATGAAACCATAAACAATAGTTTTTCTACAATTAGAAACAAATTAATAGAATTTAGAAAAAACAAATCAAAAGAAAAAAATATTCCACTTTATTATATTTTTAGCAATGAAGAATTAGATAAAATAATTAAAACTATGCCAAAATCAATAAATGAATTAGAACATCAAAATATATTGTCAAATATTAAATTAAGATGCCATGGCAAAGAAATAATCGATATTATTAATCAGAATTTAGGAGATTTAAATGAATCTGAATGAATTAAAAAAGAAATACGATACTTTACAAAATAAATTTGGCGATAAAAATTTAAATGCTATTTATTTTGGCGGCTGTGAAAATAACCCTGATTTTTGTTTTGTTTTTGTAAATCCAACTGGTCGAAGCATTGCCGCTGATAAAAATTGGCAAGGAATAAAAGCACCTTGGCTAGGTATTAAAAACGTTTGGAATTTATTTTATAATCTTGGCTTTTTAAGTGAAAATATTTATAAAAAAATAAAAGAAACAAAATCATCTTCTTGGACAGTAAATCTGGCTAACCAAATATATGAAGAATTAAATAAAAATAAAGTCTTTATTACTAATTTAGCTAAGTGTACGCAGATTGATGCAAGACCATTAAAAGATGAAATATATCAAAAATATTTGCCACTTTTTTTAGAAGAAATAAAAATAGTGAATCCTAAAATAATAATTTTATTTGGCAATCAAGTAAGTAGAGTTGTTTTAAATCAAAAAATAGCCGTTTCAAAATGCCGTAAACAATTTTTTATAAAAGAATATAAAAATAAAACTTATAAATTTTATCCCGTCTATTACCCAGTAGGTAATGGAGGATTTAACTATAAAAAAGTAATTGAAGATCTTAATTGGATTATTAAAGAAGAAAAATAACCTGTTTTTTAAAAAAATTATTTTGATTTTCTAAAATTATACTAATTATAAGAGGTGAAAGTATGATATTTTTAAAAATGACTCCTTTAGAAATAATTGATTATGCAAGGAAAAGTGAAGCAAATGATATTATTGATGCACTTAAAAGTGATATATCAGAAGAATTATTTAAATTGATTTTTTTTAATATAAAAGATGAAATTAAAGATAAGTTATTAGATGATGATTTAATTCTTTCTAAAATAATTTTAATGGTTAAAAATAATTCAAAAACCAAAGTATTAAAAAATTTTAGTAATAGTTTTATTTTACATTTATTATCCAAAGTTAATGAAAAAGATTTAGCTTTAATAGTAAATGCTTTACCGGAAGATAAATTGCAAAATATTATTGATTTTATAAATAAAATTTTAGAAAATAAAGAATCAAATTGTAATAAAGATGCTTTATGTAAATTAAAAGAAAAATTAATTATGCTAAATTATAATTATGATTTATATATAAAATACGGTTTAAAAATGAAAACTGTTGTTGATGAAAATGTTTTAATTATAGAAGGAAAATATAAATTTCCATACGATTTTTTATTAAAAATTAATGACAAAAGAATAAATAAACTTTTAGAAATTGCCAAATTAACGAATCCTAAAGAAAGTGATGCAATTATCTTTTTTACAATAATAAAAATGTATTTAATATTTGGCTATGATAATGCATATAAAATTCTTCAAAACAAATTCACTTATAGAACAGAAGCATCAATTATTAGATACGCAGAAGCAAATTTTGTGGATTTACGAAGACAATTTAGATTAGAAAATCAAGCATTATTTTATAGTTATGATTTAGCAACTAAAGCTTTTGAAGCACTAAAGAATAAAGACCTTGATTTCTTTAGACCTTATGTAAGAGAACAAGATGAGCAGTCATTTAAAAATTTTATCCAAAATTTAGAAATAATTTTTCAAAAATTTTCAACTAACAAAAATGAAAAAATTCTTAGAAATATTTTTGAACAATTATTTAAAACTGAAATTATTGAAAGAGAAAAAAATTTAAAGGAAAGATATATAAAAAATATGCTTCAAAAATATAATTTAAATGCTAAGAGAAACCCAATTGGAATTGCAGAATTATATAGAATATTTGCAAATATAAATATAAGTAGATTTAAACTGGATGATAGTGGAAAAATTATATTAGATAAAACTTTAAATCGTTTTTTACTCGGTAATGCTAAAACAGACAATGATGCATTACTAAGATTAGTTTTTAACAAAGATGCTTTTGGATTGAATACTACTTTAGATGATGTTATAAATGATTTTTCTAAAATTAGCTACATGATTTATCATAACAAAAACTTATCTTTGAATTCAATTTTAGATGTAATAGATGTATGTAAAGCTAAATCGTTTAATCTTCTACCAAATGAAAAAGGTATGACTTTAGATACTGTTTCTGAAATAATGAAATCGTTAAAGCATTGTACAGAAAGTAAAGAAGAATTGTTTAGAAGAGCTAGAAAACTTTATGTTGAAAGTCAAAGCAAAGTAGCTTCTTCAATTCCTTTAATTAATGGAATTTCAAAAAGTGATATTAAATATAATGTTATAAATTTTGATAATGCAGAATTGTTAACTTTAGGAATTAATGCTGGTTGCTGCCTTAAAGTTGGTGGAAAAGGGGAAGAATTTTTAAATTATTTAATGAAAAGTCCACACGGTTATATTATAACTTTACAAGACGAAAATAATAATATATTTATTTGTCCTTTTATTCGAAATGGCAATGGCGTTTTTGGAAATGGATTAGATCCCGCACCCCATGATAGAATCTTAAGTGACAGATTATTAGAAACATTAAAAGAAATTGGTCAAAATATGATTTCAAAAAGTCATGATGATGAAAAAATAGAATTTGTGACAATAACTGATTTACATCTTGAAGAATTTTTAAAAGAAAAGAATCTTCCACGGTTTAAAGTTGATAATTATCTACCCCTTGACGCAGTTTTCTATTCAGATTACCATAAAAAGGATAAAATAAATTATATTGTTGCAGCAATTTCATCAAATGTTGTACACAAAAGCTACGAACCAAAAAAATTATTTTATGAAGAACGCAAAGAGCCTTTCATTTTCGATTCTAGTAATAATGATAAAGAAAGAATTGAACAACTAATAAATTCAATAAATTATTCTTCTATTTCATTTCAGCATGATTTAACAGAAACACAAAAAAATAGACAAAGAAGAAACTATAAATATTTAAACGTTGCTGATTTTAATTTTATAATTGGAAATAAAGATTGGTTTATTGGAATAAAAGATTTTGAAACTATAAGTGTAGTTTTACCATATGATTTTAGAGCTAGAAATGAATATTTTAAGGCTCTAGAAGATATTAAAGAAAAATACAGTGAGCCAATGAGGAGGTAATATGGAACTAATAGGTATTATCAAAGAATTAATAAATAATTCTTATGGATTTATAGAAGCAGATAAAGTTATGTACTATTTTGACAGATCTGATTTGATTTATAATTTTGAATTACATGTGGGCTTAAAAGTTATTTTTAAACCAATGATTATTAATAAAATAAATAAGGCAATTTTAATAGAAAAGATAAATGGTTAGAATAATGCAAGAAAAAGTTTATGAAATAGTTAAACAAATACCATATGGTAAAGTAGCAACTTATTCGCAAATAGCTGAAAAATTAGGTAACAAAAAATTAGCAAGGGTAGTTGGCAATATTCTTCATAATAATCCTGATGAAAAAAATATTTTTTGTTATAAAATTGTAAATAGTAAAGGATATCTTGCTAAAAACTATGCTTTTGGTGGAATTGAAAAACAAAAAAGAAGACTAGAAAGTGAAAATATAGAAGTAGTAAATAATAAAGTTGATTTGAAAATTTATTTATGGGAAAATGATAAACTTGTTTAAATTTTTATCATTACATAAGCTAAAAAAATAGATATTTAATCTATTTTTTTAATTGCATTTAATAAATTGATTTGTTAGAATAATTTAGAAACAAAAGTGGGGGAGTTAATTTATGAAAAAATATTTAGAAAAATTTATTAAATTGTTTTTAGTGCTTTTAATAACGTTGCAAATATATCTACCAGTTTATTTAGTTGATGCAGTAGAATTTCCAGAAGTAATTAAAGTGCCAGAAGTTAGCAAAGGAAATTTAAACGCTGAAGGAAAATATGAAATTTTATTAACGGATATAAATCCAACAGGTTACAGTGCTGATACATATTTAAAAAATGTAAATCTTAATAATGAACCATTACAAATAATAAATGGTAATGATTTTGAAACCCAACAAAACGGCATTTTTACGAAAGCTAATTCGAGTTTTTTCTACACAGATGTACAAGAACAGGGTTATGAATTTTTTGAAGCTTATGTTGGCTTAGACAAAAGTTCATTAAATACAGATGCTTCAATTACTTTTTATATTTATTTAGATGGCGTTTTAGCATATGAAAGTAAAGAAATAAAAAGTGGAAGCAAAATAGAACATATTTATTTGGATATTAGTAAATCAAAAGTTATTCAATTAGTTGTTAAAAACAATAATAATTCAAAATATAATTACGGTGTTTGGGGAAATGCTAAGTTTATTAAAAGTGCCGCATCACCTTATTTAAAAGTAGCTGATTTAGAATTTAATTTACCAGCACAAGTTACAGAAAGTAATATTTTAGAATATGTAAAAGCTTACAGTGTATCTGGCAAAAATTTACATGATGATATAGTTTATAAAACAGATTACAAAGAAGGGCTTACTGGAAATTTTACAGTTACTTATACGGTTACAGATGAATTTGGCAATAAAAGAACTAGAACAGTTAGTATGATTGTGACTGGAGAAGATTATAGCCACGAATTATCCTTAGATAGATTAAAAAAGCCTTGGGCATCTTACTTATATCATGGTAGAAATACTCTTAGTATTGAAGGTCAAAAAGCTTGGGATGTTATCCTAAAAGAAGTTTTAGATTTTAAAGCAAACAAATGGAAGCAAGTTAATAGATGGGGAACAGATTGCTATCTAATAGATATTGATTTACAAGCTTTAAATATTTTTGTTTCAAAAGAAGAATTAACTAATTTAGTTTACATGTTTCAAGATGATGAACCGCGTTCATTCATTCTTCCTGATTGGGATACTGTTTTAACAATGAACAATGGGTTGGTTTCTCATGTAAATATATATGCTCGTAAAAATTTAGCTGATAATCAAGATTATTGGTTAGAAAAAATAGAAGCTAACACTGTCAATATGCTATCTGAAAGTAAAGAAGATATGAATGAGGCTCAAAGAGTATACTACGTTTTAAAAAAATATGCTGGCTGGATTCAGTATACAAGCGGCCAACAATTGCATGAAGCATTAGGCTTAGGTCATTCTGTCTGTGGCGGTAATGCAAGAGGTACAGTTTTCTTAACCGAAAGATTAGGCGTAAAAAGTGTTTTTGGTCGAAGTGGCCCTCATGCTTGGACTTATACAAAATTATATAATTATGATGCTTGGTTTAAAAATGATTTATTAGCAGGACCAGCTATTTTGGTAGATGCTAATTCTAGCAAACATAACATGCTTGTCGGAGGCAATTATTTAAATAGACATTATGAATGGTTTTCTTTTAGTGATAAAGATTATCCAAGAGAAAAATTTAAATATCCTTCAGTTTGGCTTACTTTAGATAATTCAAATATTTTAGTTCTTCCTAAAAACAAACCTTACAATTTACTTGATAACGTTGTTGATTTTGGAAGTATTTATGAAGACAATTTAGTCAAAGAAGATATAAATATTACAATAACAAAACTTGACGAATTTGGTAATGCTGTAACTTCTAATTGGGAAGGACTTAAAGAATCATCTGATGGTTCTGATTTAAAAGCAGGGGATTACATAGTAACTTATACATTAATTTCAAATAAATTAGAGGCAACAGCCACCAAAAAAGTACGAGTTACAAGTGGTGAGGAATATTATTTAAAATTAAAAGATTCTATTAATAAAGAAGGCAATGTTAAAGAAAATGAATTAGTCGGTTTATGGAATGGTACAGAAGAAAAATGGTATCAAGATGCAATTGAAACATATGAAAATGCTAGTATCTCATTTGATTTAAGTAAGGACGATTATCGTTATTTAAATTTTGATTTTGGTATTAAAAATAGTGTTCGTGAAAATACAAGTTATGGTTTTTATGGCAAAGTTATGATAGAAGTAGTAATTGATGATAAAGTAATTTATACAAGTTCTATTTTAGGATGGAAAGATCATTACGAAACTATAACTTTGCAAATTCCTGAAAATTCAGCAAATTTAAAACTAAATGTTTTAGCTAAAGGAGACGGTAATAATCACGCGGCAATTGGTAATTTAGCATTAATTGTTGATGATGGAAGTGTTGAAGGAATTATTGAAGAAGAACCAGAAAAGCCAGTAGAACCGCCTGTAGAGGAAAATCCAGACATTCCAGAAAATCCATCAATTGAAGAAAAACCAGAAGTTCCAGAAAATCCGACTATTGATAGTCCTTCTGAAAATACCAATGAAGATAAACAAGAAGAACAATCAAATGAAATAGATCAATTACCAGAAACAAATAATTCCCCTTTAGAAAATTCAGATAATAATCTTGAAAATGAAGTAGAAAATAATGAAAACAATTCTGCAAATAATGTAAATAATAATCAAAACCAAGAAAAAGACGAAAATATATCAGAAGAAGATGAATCAGTTAATAGTTCTAATAATAATCAATTTGATTCTTCTTCATCAAATGAAGTAAAAAAAGATCTTCAGAATAATTTTTATAATAATATTTTCACAATTATAATCATGGGAATCGCTGTTGTAAGCGCACTATTGATAATAATTATTTTAAGAAGAAAAAAGAGTGATTATTAATTAATATATGAAGTTTTAAGATAAAAGTAGACACAAAAAAGATGTGTTTACTTTTTCTTTTTGGTAAAATTAAATAAATGGGATGATGAAATGCAAAAAAATTATATGATTCTTAACGGAACAAATGTTGGGATTAGTAATATTGAATTAAAAAAATCTGAACTAATAATAGTTGATAAATCAAAAAAATATCAATTTGTAGTAACAATTTTTTATAATTGGCAAAATATTAATAAAATAAAAATTGGAGATAATGAAGAAATAAAATTTAATGAATATATTTTATCCGAAAATAACGAGGCTGCATTAATTTGGCCAACTATAAGCAGTGTAAAAAAAATAGATGAAAATAAAATAGTGTTTTATTTTGAATTTAAAGATTTAAAAAATATATGCTTTATGAATAAAAGAGAAAAGTTTGACATAAGTATTGAAAGTTTAAGTATTAAAGTTTATATTAATTATAAAGATGTTAAAAATAAAATAATAAAATACATTTTTGATAGTTAATAAAATCAAAGGCCAAAAATATTTATTTCTGTTTATAAAATTTTTAGCAAATGATATTAAAAAAACATCTTCTCATGCATTCAAATTAGATGAAATTCCAGTTAAAATCAAAAGAAAGGATTTATAATATGTTTGAAAATTTAAAATTAGTTGATAAATGGGATAAAACTTTCCCTAAAAGTGAAAAAGTTAATCATTGTAAAATTACATTTCATAATAAATATGGAATAGAGTTGGCTGCAGATATTTGATCCATCTTTTACTGGTGAAAGTGAAGGAAATCCAAGAGATATGGCTAGCCCTGATATAAATACTGAAGATTTTCAAGCAGGAGTAGATTATTTAGTAAATCAAAGTGATGTTGATCCAGAAAAAATAGGAATAATTGGTATCTGTGGATGGGGAGGCTTGGCTTTAAATGCTGCTGCAATCGATACTAGAATCAAGGCTACAGTTACAGTGACGATGTATGATATGTCTAGAGTAAACGCTAATGGTTATTTTGATGCCGAAAATAATGAAGAAGCAAGATACGAAAAAAAGAAGATTTTAAATAATCAAAGAACAAAAGATTATCAAAATAATTATTATGAAAAAGCTGGCGGTTGTTTAGAACTACCAATAATGATAGATGTTCCATTTTATGTTAAAGACTACAGTGAATATTATAAAAAAAGAGGTTATCATGAAAGAAGTGTAAATTCTAATTCAGGCTGGAATAAAATTGGTTGTATGTCTTTTATGAATCAACCAATACTAAGTTACAGTAATGAAATCAGAAGTGCTGTTTTAATGATTCATGGAGAAAAAGCCCATTCTCTTTATTTTAGTCAGGATGCTTATAATAATATGGTAACTAATTCTAAATATAAAGATAATAAAAAATTGCTAATTATACCAAATGCCGTTCATACTGATTTGTATGATAATTTAAATTTTATTCCATTTGATGAAATCGAAAACTTTTTTAAAACGTATTTAAAATAATGTGGTGTCAAAATGCAAAAGAAAGTTATAAAAAACATAATAATTATTATACTAATTCTTTTTATTATATTAGTTGCGTTTTATATTTTTATGAAAAAATATTTTGAAATAAATAAACAAAAGAATGCTAATTATCAAGAAAGTATTAATGAAATAGTAAATGATAAAAAGAAAGGTGAGGAAATGAATTTGTATATTAAAATAGGAGATAAAAGTCTAAAAGTATTATTAGAAAATAACTCTTCTGCAGCATCATAGCAAGAAAGATTAGAGCAAAATGATATTACTATTTTAATGGAAGATTATGCTAATTTTGAAAAAGTTGGCGAACTAGGATTTACACTACCAAGAAATGATAAGTATATCAAAACAGAACCTGGCGATGTAATCTTATATCAAGGAAATTTACTAACTATTTATTATGATACAAATAGTTGGACTTTTACAAAATTAGGGAAAATAGAAAATATTACCCAAGAAGAGTTAAAAAGTATATTAGGTAGCGGTAATGTAGAAGTTACTTTCTCGCTTAATAATTAATCAAAAATTTATATAATAATATTAAAAAATATTATGATTTATCAAGTAGCTTTTAAGCTGCTTTTTATTTTAGTTAAAAATTATGATATAATGAAATAGAGTTATATATAATTAAAAGATTTATGAGCTTTAAAATCATTTGTTTTATTCTGATTTTGAAAAAATAATTAAATAGAATTGCTAATATGCTTTTAGATTATGAACAAATTTTTAATTGATGAAAAAATAATGAATAGATAAGTAGTAGTTTGTTAAATGGAGGAATGATTATGAAAACAATAATTTTAACTATTTTAGTGTGTGTGGCTATGATTTTAAGCTTAACAGGATGTGAAACTAATAAAAATGAATTTAATGTTGGAAGCAAATCTCCTATTGAAATTAAAGAAAAAGGAGTAACGTTATCTGTTAAAGAAAATACACTAACCAAAAAAGGCGCTACATTAATTCTAAAAAATGGTAGTAATGTAGATGTTCAATATGGTGACTCTTATAAAATAGAAATTAAAAAAGATGGAGAATGGCACGAAATAAACGTAGAATTAAATTTTAACTCACCAGCATATGTATTAAAGTCAAACAAATCAGAAGAAATTAAAATTAAATGGGAAAACGATTATGGCAAACTAGCATCAGGAAATTATAGAATTATAAAAGATATTTATGTAGAAACAGCTGATGAAACATTTGAAACTTTTTATGTGTCAGCTGAATTTGCCATATAAATAATAAACATTATTTTATAAAGTAGCCTTTAGTCTACTTTTTCTTTTAATTAAAAAGTATGATATAATAAAATGGATTTATTTAAGGAAGTGACTAAAATGAACGAAAATAAAAATAATGTGGTTAATAAAACCGGTATCAAGTAGTTGATACCGATTTATTTAACCCCTCCTATATATTTTATTCAGAAAGAAGGCGAAACTTATGAGTCAAGAAATAAATAATATTAATAAAACCTTGCAAATTACGACACATGATTTTTTAATATATAGAGATTCTAATAATAATGTTAAAGTTAGTGTAATGTTAATAAATAATGATATATGGCTTACCCAAAATCTAATTGCAGAATTGTTTGGTGTAGGAAGAAGTACAATTACTGAACATATCAATAATATTTTAAATAGTGGAGAACTCGATGAAAAAAACACCGTCGGAAAAACCGACGTTAATAATTCTAAAAAGCCTGTAAAGATATATAACCTTGATATGATTATTGCCGTTGGTTATCGTGTAAATTCGAAAAAAGCAACTAACTTTAGAATTTGGGCAACAAAAATTTTAAAAGAGTATATGATTAAAGGCTTTGTTATGGATGATGAAAGATTAAAAAATCCTGAGTTTGTCTTTGGTGAAGATTATTTTGATAAACTTTTAGAACGTATCAGAAATATTCGCTCTAGTGAGAGAAGATTTTATCAAAAAATTACAGATATATACTCTTCTTGCAGTATAGATTATGATAAAAATTCAGATATAACTAAAGAGTTTTTTAAAACAGTTCAAAATAAGTTACATTATGCAATAACCGGTAACACTGCTGCTGAAATTATATATGATAGAGCAGATGCAAATAAAGAAAATATGGGGTTAACGAATTGGCTAAATTGTACCAAATGACACGAAATAATAAAATAGTAGAATTGCTTTGTTTTAAAGGAAAAATCAATGACAGAAAAATGTATATAGATTTTTTAAACGAACAAGAAAAAGAAGTTGATTTTAAAATAGTAGTATCAATTATAAAAATATAATGTCCTCAATTAGATATTACAATAAAAGATATAGCAAAATATTATTAATAAAAATTAGTTTTGAAATAGCGAAAGGTATGTTTAATTACATATCTTTTTATTTTGCATAAAAGGAGGTAGATATTATTAATTATGCAATATTTAGAAGTGAGCCAATTTATACTCTGAATGATTTAGCACAAATTGGATTACACAATAAAAGAGAAAAGAAAGCCTATAATTCTAATCCAAATATTAAATTAGAATTAACTAAAGATAATATTGAGATAGTACCTTTACAAGAAAAATATGTTAAAGGGTTTAAAAACAAAGTCAAAGATTATGAAAAAGAACATAACGAGAGAATGAAAACTGAAAGGTCTGATAGAAGAAAAACTTTTAATCAAATGCTTAATAAGTCTAAAAATGTCGTAGCTGATGAATTACTTTTTACAGCGACACATAAGTTTTTTGATAATATGAGCAAGGAAGATATAAGAAAGTTGGCTGATACTTGTATGGAGTTTGTTTATGAAGATTTAGGTTATACTAAAGAGCAAGTGTTACACGCCACAGTCCATTTAGATGAGGAAACGCCACATTTACATTGTGTAGTTATACCTTTAATTAAAAAATTTGATAAAAGAACGAATACAGAAAGATATACCATTTCTAAAAAAGCCTATATTAAAGATAAAATTCATTTATCAGAACTGCAAGATAAATACCATAAAAGATTAACTGATAAGGGTTATGATTTAGAACGTGGTATTAAAGGCAGTGATGCAAAACATCAAAAAGTTAGAGATTTTAAAAAGACTACTAGATATTATGAGCAGAAAGTAGAGGTTTTAAACTCTAAAATAGATGAAGCTATGAAAGAATTTAATGAGAAACAAAAAACTACCAAAAATATTCCTTTTAATAAAACTCACGTTTTAGTGGAAAAAGAAACTTTTGATAGTATGAATAAGGTAATTAAAGAAACTAAAAAAGCAGTAGAGTTAGAGCCTAAAATTAGAAATTTGTTTAATGAAGTAGATAGTTTTACTAAAAGCCATCAGAGTTTGGAAAAAGAAAATCAAAATATGAAAAGAGAGATTAAAGCATTAACTACTAGAAATCAGAATCTTACAAAAGAAAATAAGACTTTAAAATCCTATATTAAAGCTATATTAGAGGCAATTAAACACTTTTTAAGACATTTACTGCAAATTGGTAATGAGCCTACAAAAGAAGCCACTACAAGCGAAATAAAGGAATATTATGACAATAAAGACTTTGATAGTAATGATGTTTATGATATTTCAAGAGGCACTACTAAAGAAGATGAACTTTTTGGGTATGCTGATATACCTAGTTATTATAAAACTAGAAATAGTGATGATAGAGATAAGGATGATTTTGAAATTAGTTTTTAATAAATTTAAATACTTATAATATTAATATGTGATATAATCATGTATATAGAGTAATAAATAATATCATTATTAAGAGGTGTATTATGAAAGTATTAAGCATAAAAGAGCCATATGCAACATTAATTGCGAATGGTAATAAAGTAATTGAAACAAGAAGTTGGAAAACAAATTATAGAGGAGAACTATTTATCCATGCAAGTGGCACAAAGCTAGCAAAGGAATATTTAACTAATCAGTACGTTTTAGATATCATAAAAGATTTAGATATGAATTATGGAAATATTATATGCAAAGGAAATTTGGTTGATTGCATTTATATGGATCAAAATTTTATTAATCTTATTAAACAAAATCCAAATGAATACTATCTAGGCTTATATGAATTAGGAAGATATGCTTGGGTATTTGAAGATATAGAGCCAATTGTTCCTATTCCTGCAAAAGGGAAATTGAATATTTGGAATTATGACGGTGAATTTGAATTGATAAAAAAATATAAAAAGAAATAAAGAGCTTTATAAAAACAGGTTGAATTAAAAAGTAAACGCTCGTAAGTGAGAATCAATATGAAATTATCGAT
>ERZ1643251.3675-NODE-3675-length-13978-cov-48.154564_pt1 | contig 13978 bp, 13 predicted proteins | sample MGYA00579261_ERZ1643251 | MGnify/ENA primary metagenome ERZ1643251 (study PRJEB29033, sample SAMEA4952267) | chicken gut metagenome | biome: Broiler Chicken; feature: Gastrointestinal Tract; material: Caecum | place: Ireland | collected 2018 | study: Broiler... | reverse complement strand
GTAGCGCACCTCGCTTGGGACGAGGGGGTCGCAGGTTCGAATCCTGTCATCCCGACCACTAAATTTTGTAGAACCTGCCGTAGAAGGCAGGACTGACAATTAAATTTGCGGAAGTAACTCAATGCTTTGAGAGCAGCGCTCTCTGGTACAGATTACTACCTGCCGAAGAAGGCAGGACTGACAATTAAATTTGCGGAAGTAACTCAATGGTAGAGTACCTGCCTTCCAAGCAGGCTGCTGCGGGTTCGAGTCCCGTCTTCCGCTCCATTGAACATTAAAAACCCTTTTATGGCGGCATGGCCAAGTGGTAAGGCAGAGGCCTGCAAAGCCTTTATCCCCCAGTTCGAATCTGGGTGCCGCCTTTTTTAATTTTTAGGGGAGAAAAATAATGGGGAAAATTTTTGGAATATCTGACAATCCTGTTTCAACAATAGAAAAAGCACTGCGTCCATTAACAATAGAAAAACCGAAACAAAACGTACAGCTGGTAAACAATCATACAACCAATGCAGACAAATTTGTTTCAAAAGAAAAACAATCAGTATCCAACCCCGTCATAAAAATGAGAAACGGCATTGGAAAATTGATGTCACATTTTAGCCGAAAAGCCAATAAAAAATAGATAGCGATTAAAAAGAACTTCTAGTTAATTTGTTCATCAACGTATTTTTGTAATGCTTGAACAAATTGTTGATATTCTTCTTTTTTCATCTTGTCGAGAACTTCCATACCGCCATAAGCATCGGACGGTCTTTTTAAGTTGCCGTTAGAATCCAGCTCATAGTCAAATTGTATACTATGCATTTTGACATCAGGAGTATTGAAAGCAACTTTTTTAAACTTTCCGTTGTCATCTACCTGAACAAGCAAGTTGGCTTGTGTTTTTCCGTAGGGAAAATCATTTTCCTTTTTGGTAATAACAAGCCCTGATGGTTTTGTTGGTGAAGAGCTGTAAGATTTTTGGAAGAAAAGCTTGCTGTCTTTGTTCAACATATCTGCCCAGTAGTTTATACCGGCTTTTCCGTTTTCTGTATACAACTCGACTGGAACAGAATCTATGTGCTTCTGTTTGTAGCGCATTGTGTCAAAATAGTTCATCCCTTCGGGTTCCAGTATTTTGTTTATTTCTGCAGCAGTAGTTTTTGAATCTCTTACCTTTTTAGTATCTGAGCCAGAATGTACTGCGGATTGAGAATCAGCAGACGAAGGCAGATAAATAACATTGTTTATCTCAAGATTATTTGCCTTTTCAAGAGTGTCAAAACTGTTCAGTTTTGCAATCTGGTACATCATATCTTGAATTTCTGAATTTTTAACATCCTTTTTATTAAGCTTTTCTCTGGCAATAGACCAGAGATTGTCACCCTTTTGAATGGTATATGTTACCTTGTTTTGGGTATCCGGTTTTGCTTCTGCATACTGTTTTTTATAATAAGCCTGAGATTGTGTATCAATAGAACTGCCCAAAATATCCTCCTAAAAATTCCTTGTGATATTAATATAAAAACAATTTGTTAAAAAAAATTGCCTGAGAAAAATTTTATGTTAGAATAATTTTTATAAAAGGCGGTTGGCACTCTGCCGAGCAACGATTGAGTATCGTTGCGAGAGGGGTAGCGCATCCGTTGAAAATCTAAAAAATGGGCGGTGGCACTCTGCCGAGCAACGATTGAGTATCGTTGCGAGAGGGGTAGCGCATCCGTTGAAAATCTAAAAAATGGGCGGTTGGCGCAGTTGGTAGCGCATCACATTGACATTGTGGGGGTCGCTGGTTCGAGTCCAGTATCGCCCACCATTTTAAAGAACTCCTTCGGGAGTTTTTTTGTTGTGGACTCTCACGATGAAGATTTTCTGTCGGAAAATCTTCACTGGTTCTACTCTTCGAGCATCCTGATTCGTACGGCTCGTGTCGCTCGCCTACGACTCAAGCGAGTCCAGTATCGCCCACCATTTTAAAAGACTCCTTCGGGAGTTTTTTGTTATTATAAACAAATTTTTGCTCAGAGGCTTTTATAAAAAAAATACATAGATTCAAAATATGATAAAATATATTAGTATTCAAGCTGGAGAATAAAATGAATGAACAAAAGCAAGGCATTGTATATATTTTAAGCAATCAAGCTATGCCCGGGCTTATAAAAATAGGCAGTACAACTGAAAATAAATTGAAAAACAGACTATCAAACTTATACTCTACAGGTGTACCTTTCCCGTTTGAATTCTTCAAGATGTCTATGACGAAACTTATAAATAAAAATAATAACTCTTGAGAGCTATAAAGTTTTTTTCAACACAGCCGATTGTGTAAATGTTCATAAAATATGCGTTTACATAAAAAAGGAGTAAAACTATGAGTCTTTCAATCAATTCAGTATCCTCTTACAAGAACGTATCAAGATACGAAAGAGAATCCCAGTACAGAAAAGCAGGCATTCCGGATGACATAATCGCACAGGGTGAAACAGCAATAGAAAATTATGCGTTTGAAAACAGTATCACATTGCCTGATTTTACAACACAGGACGAAGAATCTCTGTTTGATTTTGCAGATAATGAAGAAGTTGCTGAACAAAACCAGCCGCCAACAGATGCGGAAGCTAAAAAAATGGAATACAAAGGATAAATCCTCTTAATACAATATACGAGAAAAAGCCCTGTGGTGTGTAATCGCAGGGCTTTAAGTTGTATTACCAACCATGTCTCTCATATTTGAATTATTACATTTTTTAACAATTTTTTATATGACTCGAAAGGGTCATTTTAAAGATTCGGCAAAAATGGTATTATCATTGTGTCTGATATGTTTAAGTTTGCCAAATATTTTTTTATAGTATTTTTTGTAACGGCAGTTTTGCCTCTTATTTTGATGTTTGCGTGGAACAATACGCAGATGGAAAAAATGCATGCAAGATTTGCTCAAAACGCTATTGTTACGGGCGAAGCAAGATTGAAAAATGCGGTAAAAAACTATCTGACAGTGCAGGAAGGAGATATTTTTAACAGGCTGTATTTTATACAGTCGGACAAATATGATGAAGCTAATCTCAAAAAACTTTTAAAAGGCTATAATGTAGAAATTATTCAAAAAACAGTAAAACGTCCTGTTTCTTATTATGATGTCAAAGACAATGATTTGTATTCTTTTACGCTTATACCTTTTGAAAAGACAAAAGCTCTAAAAATATCACATAATGTAAACAAGGATTTATTAAGACCAACAGGGCCATATGCCATTGCAGTCAGACTTGAAAAAGACAACAAATCAAAATATATGTTCGAAATTGAAGACCCGTTGTTTTTAAAACCACCAAATGACTCTTTAAAGACCAAATTTGTGAACAAATTTTTTACATATAAAGACGATTCTACCGGCTGTAGAACTATTGAAATAAAAAATTATAACAACGAAACAATCGCCAATATTTCATTGATACTAACAGCCAGACCATTTGGTGCAAAAGCAGACAGCATTATTATGAGTATATTTATTCTGCTTGTCGGAATAGTTTCGAGCTTTGTTATCGGATTTATTATAAAAAGGATATTTGTGCTGCCTGTAATGGCATTGTCAAAAGCAACAAGAGAAATAAAAAAGGGCAACTTCAGCTTCAGACTGGATGCGGACGGAAAATATGAAATAATAAAAAATATTTACCAGAGCTTTAATGATATGGCAGACAACCTCGACACAAAAGAAAAACTCAGGGAAAGTTTTATCTCCAACCTGACGCATGATTTGAGAACTCCTCTTGTTGCGCAGGAACAGTCATTGGAATTTATTTCCGCAAAGTTTAAGGAAATCGGTCTGAATAATGAATATGAACTGGCAAAAAGTCTGGCAAAAAACAACGAACACCTGCTCAAAATGGTAAATCTTATTTTAGAAACATACAAATTTGACCCGTCTAAACTAAAACTGGATATTACAAAAGTTGACCTGTATGATATTGTAGAAGACTGCAGAGAAAAGCTAAAACCGCTTATTGAAGAAAAAAACATCAATTTCATAAACGATATTTACAAAGGCGGACTGCTGATTGATGCGGATTTGCTCCAGCTGACAAGAGTCTTTATGAATTTGATATCAAATTCAATAGACAACACAAAACAAAACGATTTTATAAAAATAAGTGCAAAATTTATTGACGAATATGTGCTTATTACCATAGAGGACAACGGCAACGGTATTGCAAAAGAGGATTTAAAAGTCATCTTTGAAAGATACTACTCCGGCAAAAGTCTGGAAAGAAAACTAGGTTCAGGTTTCGGCCTGAGCGTTTGCCAGAAAATCATCGAACTGCACAACGGTACTATCACTGTAGAAAGTGAACTAAATAAATATACAAAATTCACTATAAAATTGCCGCTAAACAACAAAAAAAGTGAGAAATAACAATGGACATACTACTTGTCGAAGACTATCAACACACAAGAAAAACTATTGCATACGGTTTGAACAGCAGACTGCCGGAGAGCAATATTTACGAAGCTGACAACGGACTGGCTGCATTAAATTTTGTCAAAGCAGGCAACAGTCCGGATGTTATACTTATGGACATATCCATGCCTGTGATGAACGGAATAGACGCGGCAAAAGCAATAAAAGAAATATTACCTCAGACAAAAATAATTATGCTCACCTCTTTTAATGAAGAAGATAAGGTGCTAAATTCTTTCAATGCCGGAGCAAACGCCTACTGCTTAAAGAACATAAAGATTGATGAGCTTGTGAATGTAATTGCGTCAGTTTTACACGGTGCAATATGGATAGACCCGTCCATTGCACAATTTATCCTGCATGTTCTAAACACAGAAAGCACAATTTCTGTAAAACAACCCCAGCCAGCAGAACAGTTTGACCTAACAGCAAGAGAAAAAGATATACTAAAACTGGTCGCTCTTGGCAAATCTAATAAAGATATAGCAGATGAGCTTGTTCTGTCTATACACACTGTCAAAAATCATTTGAAAAATATTTTACAAAAGCTTTCTGTAGAAGACAGAACACAGGCTGCTATCCTTGCCATAAAAGAAAACCTTGTTTAGGAAAACCTTGTTTAGGAATACTTATTTAGCAGATGTATAACCCAAATATGACTCCACGGGGTCATTCAAATACCATCAATAATTTATATAATAAAATTAGCTAATTACCATGAACCTGAAATCTGGACGGTTCCCTGAAAAAGGCTATTCTGCCCTGAGAATAGCCTTTTGTTTTTATTTAAATTTATTAGCTCTGCCAAAATATTTTCTAAAGCTTTACTTTATCTTTTTCAAAGAAGATATAAAGTTGAAGTTTTGAACATCGCCGTCAACTTTTGTCAAAAATACCTGACAGTCTTTTTCATCAGCTTCCAACGGCGGCAGCTGTGCCAGCTCGGCCGAGTAATACAGGCTGTCATTTCTGCTGCCCAGCGATACTCTGTTTGCCAGACTATTCAGAGATATATTTCTCAAAAATCCAGCAACACCTTTGTTTTTATTACTGAATTTTGTATATATTCTCAAAGATGCATCACCGGTAAGCAGGTCATATCTGCCTATAATAAATGAACTCAACTGTGGCGCAGAGGATTTTATTAATATTTTTTCAACAACATTATTTTTTATCACAAGGTCACCTTTGATTTTATCAAAATTGCCCTCGGGTATATTAACAAGGTCAATGAGAGTAGAAGGGCTAATCATCGCCATAGGATTTCTGAACAATGCTGCAAAATTCAATGCATACTGCACAAGCCCTACCTTTTGTATTGTACCGTGGCTTATATCAAACTGTATTCTTCCGTTGAGAGCAAGAGAATCATCCGTATAAAGCTCTATCAAGCCCATTGCCTTACCGGAGATTTCTTTCTTCAAAGCCAGCAGTGTTGTCGCTATCAAATCAGAATTTATATCCTTAACACCGAGCCTGATAAAATATTTATGCTTTTTCAAATCACAGAATATTTTTAAGGTAGAAATACCTTCCGCAAAATCAAATTTGTTTGATTTAATCTGCAAAATACCCTTATCATCCAGAGTAAGGTTTGCATAAAGATTGCCGAACTTAATTTCCTTATAAAAGCCCTGTTCCAGATGGAAGATACATCTTTCGATAATAATAAGACCTGTATCAAAAGTATATGTGTCATCTGTTGATGTATCGTTTTCCGTATCTTTGTCAAAGTTTTTCTCCAGCTCTTCTTTAGAAGTATTGTTCTTAACAGCTGCTGTATTTTGCTGGTTCATTGCGTGCAAAATTCTATCCACATCGATTTTGTCAATAGAAAGATTTACATCCTTGACCACTATTGGCAGCAGCAATTCATTTTTCAATTTTCCGTTAAAGCTGTATTTTGACTTTTTAAATTTGCCTTCAGCATTCAGATAAATTGTATGTTTGTCAGCACTAAAGCTGCCTTTTCTTACAAACAAACGCTGAGAAGGAATACGCACTTTTTCCATACCGAGTTTGCCTTCCAATCTCGGAGCTTTTTCTGAATTTATAAAGTACATATTGCCGTATATAGTTCCTTTTCTAAAGACTTTTTTGCCTATCAAAACATTCAAAAATTCACTGGGCAGAGGTTTTGGTATTTCAAAGCCCAAATCCTTAATCACACCGCCCTTGTCTATGTCAGAAACATTCCCGTGAACTGTCAATATGGGTTTTACCCCTTTGGAATTTTTATCCAGTACAGAGGCTATATAATAATTTATGTTTTTAATATTCAATATATTATTTTCAAAATGAAAATCTGCCTTTAGCGCACGGTCATAATTTACGGGGCTTAAGGACGCACCTTCAATCAAAATATCAGAGCCTTTGGCTATTTTGAACAGCCAGGTTATATCTATTTTGTTATAAATGGATTTTACAAGCAGTTTTGTACCGGAATCACCTGTCAGAGTAAGTTTGCAGCCGGCGAGTTTTGATATGTAACCCTGAGTAAGTTCATTTGTAGCAATACCCGTTATTTCAATATTTGTATCAACGGATTTTGTATAATCTTTTATTACACCGTTCAATTTTGCGGTATTGCGTTTATTTTTGCCGTAATAGCCGTTAAAATCCTTGAGCAAGATTTCTTTTTCATTAATTTCTATATTCCCGCTGTTAACGGTAACAGGGAGATTTGCAACAGGGACGATTTTTAAATACCCTTTGTTCAATTTAACATTCCCGTTGAGGGTTTTGTTAGTCATATTAATATCAAAATCAAAATTTCCGCCCATATCTTTGAAAAATGCAAGCATTTCTGCACCGTTGGGAATAACAAGATTTGTTTGTATAAGTTCAACTACATTTTTGATATCAAATCTGTCAGAAAATACTTTGAGATTAAAGCGGGCCTTTTCATCCATTACAAAGTTTATAAACACATTTGATTTGTTAACTTTCAAAACGCAATCATCGACATGGATTTTGCGGTTTTTAGTATAAACTTTGTTGTTATCTTGTATTGCAAGGGTTATTGTTTTGTTATCTTTTTGAATATACGTATTAATATCAAAGTGAACATACTTTGGATTTATGGAACTTGTAATTTCCATATCATGAGCATCAACTTTGATATGAGTGTGAGCATCCAGATTGTAGATAATAACAGCTTTTTTTACATACAACTGTGACTCAAACCAGTTTACCCACCAGTCAATTTTTTGAGGCTGTTGCTGCTGCGGCTGTGCGCCTCCCAGAGTCATCAATTTGTTTACATCAGCATAAAAATAATCAAGACCGAGTTTTTTCAAAACTATACATTTTTCAAATACATCTTCGAAAGAAACTGCAGTATCGAGATTTTTTACACTCAAAAGCGTTTTTGCATTTTTCTTGAGCAAAATTTCATCGACTTTGAAAGCAATTACAGGGGACAATTCTGTCTTTAAGACAGGCTTTTTAATTTCCAAATCAGCTTTCATATATTCTTTAACAGTTTTTTCGACAAACTGTATCAGCCTCTCGTCTGAAACCGCATAAGGCAATACCTTTAAATAAACAATAAAGGGCAAACTTGCCAATACAAGAACAACTGCCAATAAAACCGTAATAACTGTAATATTCCTTTTCATATTCACAACCATTCAAGATAACACTTCTTGTAAAAATTATATCACAATAGATTTATGTCGAAAAATTTATGCTATTATATTTTTATTATGAAAAAGATAGTTGTTTTATTGGGTTTATTATTGTTGTGGCAGAGTTGCAGTGTTGAGGCTGCTTTTTCTGCAGAAAATACTGATTTGCAGGCAAAAGTAGAAGTCCAACAACAAACTGATTCTGATGGACTAAAGACATCTGATGTTGTTGTTTTTTCTCAAGACGGAAAATTCGGGCTGAAAGATAAACAGGGCATTGTTGTTGTTGAACCCGAATACAAAAAACTTATCCGTGTCGGAAATTCCTCCTGGATTATCCAAAAAAAGAGCCGGTTCGGGCTTATGGACAGCAACGGAATAATTTTAATAAAACCAAAATACAGACATGTTGAAAGAATATCCGGCAACATGGTCAAACTCGGAAATGACAATGACTTTGGCCTTTACGATGAATACGGACACATAATAATAGAGCCTGATTATTCGTCTATCGAACCTTTGTTCGGGAATTTATATTTAACCTGCAAAGATTACAAATACGGTGTCATAGACCAGCACGGGAAACTAATCTTAATCAATGATTTTGAAGACATTTACATGCCGGATCCGCATTCTATCAGACTGCGCTATCAGGGTGAATGGTATGAAATTTCACAAATTACAGCTGACGACATTGAGCTTCCTGATGGTGTAAACAAAGTCGTTATAGACAACAAAGAATTTAAAGTTACACATATGGTAGCTAACACAGGAATATTTTCCGGATATTATACCCTAACAGCTACTGATTACCTGCTCAAGTTATTTTCTTCTATCTCCCCTGCGTATGAAGATACAATAGACGAGCTTATGTTTTCACAGGGAGCTGACGGGATATCTATTTTTGTAAAACTCGGATGGCTGCCTCGTTTTCCGTTTACTTATGCAAAAAAATATTATCAAAACTTTATGAATCCGAACAACGGACCTTTATCAGACCTCAGACAGGATTTAAAAAGACAAATAAAATAACTGTATGATATGCATAAAAAATTTTTATTATAAAATTATTCTATCAGATAAAAAGGAGATTATATGATGAGAAACAGTGTAAAGTATCTTGCATTAGGTTTAAGCGCATTTGTTATAGGTATGTCTGTTAACAACTATGCTATTTCCAATGTACCTTCAAAAATTGCTGTAGTTGATGTGCAAAAAGTTGTTGCATCTTCTGCACAGGTAAAAACGCTCAAAGCTGACAGAGAAGCTAAAGTAAAAGATCTGGCAAACTTTATCAATACAGCAAGAACAGAAGTAGCAAAAGAAAAGAATGCCGACAAGAAAAAAGCTCTCGAAGCTAAGTACAACAAAGAGCTGAACGCTAAAAGAAATGCAATCAACAAAGACTATGCAAAAAAACTTGCTAACGTAGACAAAAGCATCTCTGCTGTAATTGCACAAAAAGCAAAAGCAGCAAACTATGATATAGTTCTTGCAAAAGGTGTTGTACTCTACGGCGGTACTGATATCACTGCAGAAATTACAAAATCTGTAAAATAAAATAAAAAACTTTATAAAAAGACTATGCAAATGTATAATTGCATAGTCTTTTATTATTCGATAGTATATTAGAAAATTAGTATCTTCTTTTGAAAACAAAAAGGAATTTGACTTATGAATAAAAAGCTTGCTCTGATTTTTGCGCTGTTATTGAGTGCAAATATTACTTTTGCTTACGAATATCCGTCTTATGTACAGGATGGAATCAAAAATGAAGACACTGTTTGTTATTCTTCTTCTGTCCAAAAATGGTCACGCACACAGGAAAAAGACAATGTGTGCTTTACAAAATACACAACCAGCGGCACAGGCGGCTATTCCGAATTTGAAATGAATCAAAAAGTCTACGAAACAGGCAAAGAAGGTACAACTTACGAATTTTTGCACAACGGAGATTTGATAGGATACAATGCACACCAACTCAGATTCTACAAGCTGAATTTTGACGGAGAAAAAATAAATGCGGACACTCTGACAGAAACTCAGGTAAGAGAACTGTTTCCGGATATTGAAGTTGTAAAAATTTCTCAATTTAAAAACAACAAAATTACGCTGTTCAAGCCATGGTTCAGACAAAAAAGCTTTATGCTGCTGAATGATACAAACACTGACTTTTACAAATATCAGTTTGAAAAAATGAGCGGTTATGAACTGATAAGAGGGCTGTTTGAAACCTGCAAATATCAAGTTCTGCCGGAGGTGTTTGTGTTCTCTCATTTCGGTTCAAAAAGCAAAATGACTCCGCCATTAAAAATTACAGTCAAAAACAAAAACGGGAATTAAAAAATTCCCGTTTTTTTCAGCTCTTATTTTTATGCAGTGATAAATTAAAAATTAGAACCTGAAGTCACGTTCGCCGTGTTCAATTTTGATTAAATCTTCCTGCACGGCTTTTTTGATTTGTTCACCACTTTCAAGGATTTTCATCTCCTGTTCAATTAATTTTTCGCCAATAGCTTTTGTTTCTGCAGATGCATAATCCTCAAGATATTCTTTCAGGGTAATAATTGCATTCGGATGGCAGAAATTGTGGATTTGCTGCTGTTTGCAGACCTCCATAAATCTTTCGCCCGTGCGGCCTGCTCTATAACAAGCAGTACAAAAACTCGGCAAATACCCAAGTTCCATAAGCCATTTGATAACTTCATCAAGAGGTCTTCTGTCAGAAACATCAAATTGTGAAGAATCCTCATCCTCTGGCATTGGTTTAAAATATCCTCCTACGCTTGTTTTTGACCCGCCGGACATTTGAGAAATTCCAAGACGCAAAAGACGTTTTCTGCATTCTTCAGATTCTCTTGTAGAAATAATCATGCCTGTATAAGGAGTAGCAATACGAATGCATGCAACGATTTTTGCAAAGGTATCGTCATCTATACCGTTGTCAAATGCACTGGGGTCAATATCATCCGCTTTTTTGATACGGGGGACGCTTATCGCATGAGGACCAACGCCAAAGGCTGCCTCCAGATGCTCTGCATGCATCATCAATGCAGCAAACTCGTATCTGTACAGCTCAAGACCGAACAACACACCGAGGCTGACATCGTCAATGCCCGCTTCCATTGCTCTGTCCATAGCTTCCGTATGGTATGCATAATTGTGTTTTGGCCCTGTCGGATGCAGTCTTTCATAGGTTTCTTTGTTATAAGTTTCTTGAAACAAAACATAAGTACCTATGCCTGCCTCGTGCAGTTTTTTATAATTTTCTACCGTAGTAGCCGCAATATTGACATTAACACGACGGATTGCACCGTTTTTGTGTTTTACAGAATATATTGTATTCAAAGATTCCAGAATATATTCTATCGGATTGTTCACAGGGTCTTCGCCTGCTTCTATTGCCAGACGTTTGTGTCCCATATCCTGCAGGGCAATTACTTCGTTTTTTATTTCTTCCTGCGTGAGTTTTCTTCTCGGGATATGTTTATTTTGATGATGATACGGGCAATACACACAACCGTTTACACAGTAATTCGACAAATACAAAGGCGCAAACAAAACTATTCTGTTGCCGTAATAATCCTGTTTTATTTCCATTGCAAGGTCAAAAATTTCTTTGTTTTTTTCTTCAATCTCACAATCCAAAAGAACAGCAGCTTCTCTATGGGTAAGCCCTTTTTTCAATCTTGCTTTTGCCAAAATTTTGTCTATAACCTCGACATTATTTTTGTTTTTTTGTGCGTATTCTAATGTTTCAAGAACTTCTTCATGACAGATAAACTCTTCTGCTTTGTGTGATTTAGGATTGTACATAATTTTTCTTCTTTCTAGACCAATACATTTATTATATCACGCAGGAAAATTTCGATTTATTATTTAAAAAAATTTAATTTTGCCCTACAGGATATAACAACACGGACAATACAATCAATCTTAAAATTACATATTGTATTGTTATGATGAAAAGAATAATTTTAACCGCAGTCATAATTTTATTGATAATTGCTACAATCGGATTTTATTTGTACAAACAATCAACCTACACTTATGTAACAGCAAAATTTCAAGAACTAAGACCCATCCACGGTCACATATCTGTTTATTATAAGGGTATAAAAATAGGCAAAGCCTTTGAAAAAAAGCATTCTCATGACTATCAGCATTCGCTTGTAAAAATAGCACTGTTTGACCCGTACTTAAAACTGCCGGAAAACACCAAAGTACTTTTAAAAAGAGAAAAAAGATGTTTTAGAGAGTACGATTTTATGGAGCTTGTGCTGCCCAAAAATCCCGTGGACAAATTCATAACACAAGGCAGCATCCTTGAAGGCAAAACAATGATAGACAAAGATTCTTATCTCGCCAATCTCGATCCTGATATGCTAAAACAGATAGAAACAAATCTGCTCAACAGCACAGAAAACCTCAACACATCACTGGAGAATCTGAGCGACCTATTTGTATTGCTGCAGGATGTAATAAAAGAAAACAAAGGAAACATCACAAAGACAACCGCAAATCTGGACAAACTCACGACAAAAATCGACACTGCAATCAAGCAAGAAACTCTGAAAAGTACAATTACTTCGCTTGAAACAACCACAAAAAATCTGAACACACTGACACAAAGCATAAACGCAAACGCCATGCCGGCTGTAGACACAACACTATGCAACACACAGGGTGTGATGGCAAATCTTAATGTAATTACCTGCGGTATAAGAAAAACGCTGGGCAAACGCTTTGGCGGATTGAGGATTCTTTTTGGAAAAACTGTAAACGAATGTGAATGCAAACCTTGCAGACAGTGATTTTTCAGATATTATTATAATATCTTTTAGACTAAAGGAATGGAGCCGGAATATGAAAATTCAGCCTGTTATTACTTCAAAAAATACAAGATTAAATTTCAAACAGGATTCTCAAGATACACAAAAAAAGAAATCTATAACACAGCACAAAATACTGGAAAAATTCCATGAAAAAACAAAAAACAGTGCTGATATGACAGACACAATCGTTGTTCCGAGAACAATTTTTAAAGGATATCTCGGGATTATGGCTGGCACAACCCTTGTTACATTAGGGGCGTTTGGCAAAAACAAATTTGCAAAAACACTTTCTATAGCCGGACTTTTGTCCTCTTTATACGGGACTTATGCTTTTGTACGACCTTTTATTATTAAAGATGCTCCGGGTGTGGAAAAAACAAAAACTACACAAAAAACAACTAAAGAAGCATAGACCTTTTTGTATTTGAAAATTTGCTATTGCGACAGTCTTTATTCTATAATAAAACCTGTTGCAGCTATGGAGAGGTGTCCGAGTGGCTTAAGGTGCGGATCTCGAAAGTCTGTGTACAGCAATGTACCGTGGGTTCAAATCCCACCCTCTCCGCATAAAAAGAGGTTGGCTTTTGCCAAACCTCTTTTTATTATGTAGTTTTTTGTCCAGGTTGATTTGTACGGCTAGATAGATTATTTTGGTAAAGTAGGCTTTGTGTGGGCGTTTTCGGGTCGGAAAAATTAAGTATTCCCCAAAAATCAAACTGGAAAACTGGACTTTTTCTGGACTGTACGGATAGATTGAGATTTGTATATTATCAGTGAGATACGCACCAAATTTGAGTTGTACGGATAATTTGATTATTTCGGAATAGTCCAGTTCCGCAAAATTTTACAAAAAGCAATTTTTTTTGTAAAAATTCAGGATAAGGTTGGAAAAATTTTCCAACCTTGTCTTAATAATTATTAAATTAATTTTTATATGCCTTAATATGCGCTCCGGCAAATGCACCATCCATTTCTTCTAGATTTTCTTTGGATATTAAAGTTTTATCAAAATCTAATCCGTCTGTAATTTAACGACCGGTTTTATTTGTACGGATACTTTGATTATTTTGGACAGC
>ERZ1643251.3673-NODE-3673-length-13980-cov-5.276984_pt1 | contig 13980 bp, 9 predicted proteins | sample MGYA00579261_ERZ1643251 | MGnify/ENA primary metagenome ERZ1643251 (study PRJEB29033, sample SAMEA4952267) | chicken gut metagenome | biome: Broiler Chicken; feature: Gastrointestinal Tract; material: Caecum | place: Ireland | collected 2018 | study: Broiler... | reverse complement strand
ATTATTATACGCTATTTCTCGTCAAAAATCAACCATTTGTTGTGACAGAGCCATGATTAAAAACGAAATGACACATCCCGATAGAAAACAAGCAAGAAGTATCGATATGCCCGGCAGATGCAGAACTTTTACAGACATAGTTTACAGCGGCGAAAGCGAACCGAGCAAACTTTATGCTGCACTCGATAAAGCGCAGCATATGTTTGATCCGCCCGCACCCGAATATAAAAACTTTATCGGAGAGATGCACGGACATACAAATCTTTCAGACGGGAACCCCTCGATAGACGAATATTTTATCAATCTGCGCGACAATGTGAAAGTTGATTTTGCAGCAGTTTCTGATCATGACCACGGAGGTGTGGGAAAGCCCGAATTGTGGGTTGGCTCCCCTTCCAAATGGGACATAATAAAATCAAAAGTAAAGCAGTACTACCAGCCAGGGAAATTTACCACCATTCTTGCTTACGAACGTGACTCCTACCCCTTTTACAACAACATGATAATTTATTACAGTTCACACGAGGGGGAAATGCTCCGTGGTAAAAGAAATGGCGAAATAACCGCCGACGAACTGCGCGCGGCACTTGAACGGAAAGATATGCTTATCGTACCGCACGACACGTATCATCTGTCTGCGGGGGCAGACCTAAGCACTATTCCAAATAATCTTTTAACGCCGCTGATAGAAATATACTCGCGTGGCGACGCAACGGAATATATGGGCAACCCTGCGAACGAAAATGATTCGATGTGCCGCGGCGGATTCTGGCAAGACGCGCTTGCAAGGGGCGCTCATATGGGGTGCATTGCAGGCTCCGACGACCACTTCTGCAAAAACGGGTTTATACTTAACGATACTGCATACCCATTCAACTACCCAGGCCTTACAGGCGTATGGGCAGAAGAAAACACGCTTGAAAGCATATTTGCCGCCTTGAAAGCAAGGCGATGTTACGGCTTTATGGGCGGCAGAATTACAATAGATTTCAGAATAAACGGGCATTGGATGGGTGAAGAATTTGAAATTGATAAAGACGACGAACTTACAATTTGGTACAATGTAATTGCAGACGCCCCGATAAAGAAGGTCACCATAGTAAAGAATTTACGCGATTACTGCGTAATAAAACATCCTTCGGCACTGTTTTTCGATTATAAACACGAACAACAAGAAGACTGTTACTATCTGCGATTGGAACTTGACGACGGCAGATTTGCCTGGACAAGTCCCATTTGGATAAAACAAAAGACTATTAAACCAAATTGATAAATCTATCGTAATTCCTTATCTAACAACTCTATCACTTCCAACGTCGCCTCACAAAAGAGTTGCAGTAAATCTTTTGGTGCTTTACTCAAATCGGGAATTCCGTTCACTTCCATCTCTAATTGCTTTTCTTGTTTCTTCATCTCCGACCTCCTGCCTCTATTATAAAACAGGACAGTAAAGATACGTGAGTATGCAAAAGTAACCTGTTTGTCACCGTAAAGTCACCTGTTCCGTATCAAAAAATACCTGAAAGACATCTCAGCTGTCTTTTCGCCGTTTGTTTGTATCGGAAAAATTCGTTGCCGTCAAAGGGAAAAATTATCACTTAAAACTTTCAGCCGAGAGGATTTCCTCTCGGCTTTTCTATGCCCTGAACGCAATAATTTTTCGGGGCTTCCCCCTTTCGCCTTTGACTGCCCCTCTTTTCCCGTTTTGTTGTGTCCGTCGAAAAGACGACAGCCTTCCGAGATTTTATATTTCGGTTCTTTTTGAGATTTTTTGGAACTTTTTTCTTAAAGTCGCAAAAAGGCTGCGAGTTTAATTCCTACAATACTCCAAAAACTCTTCGGAGGTACAACATGAAAACAGGAACAATCTATGCCAGGTATAGCAGTAATAACCAGACCGAACAGTCGATAGAAGGCCAGATAAGGATATGCCGGGAATTCGCGCAGAGAAACGGCATCGTTATTGTCGGCACCTATATCGACCGCGCTACCACCGGCACAAACGACAACCGTGAGCAATTTCAGAAAATGCTCAAAGACAGTGACAAAAAATCGTTCGATTACGTCCTCGTTTACAAGCTTGACCGATTCTCCCGCAACAAATACGAAATGGCGATCCACCGCAAGCACTTAAAGGATAACGGCGTGAAAATCCTCTCCGCCATGGAAAATATCCCGGAAACTCCCGAAGGCGTTTTGCTTGAGTCGCTCCTCGAAGGCATGAACCAATACTACAGTGCAGAATGTTTTTATGGACACAATATTATTTGTTTCAAATTATGGTGTAACACAGACATTATAAATCGATATTTTCAAATGACAGAGCGGATACAGTTGCAAAGGAATGCTTAAATTCCCGTCCGATGTGATTTGAAAAATCATGATCGGACGAATTTCGCCGACATGAAAAAAGCCCGACAGCAACCTATCGAAACGACCGCAACCGAGCTTTCCATCTATTTTGTAAAGATGCGGTACAACTCACCTTTTTCAAGTCAAAAAATCATGATAAAGGCAAGCCCCCGCGCATTTTGCGCGGGGGCTGCAGTATTGTTCGCCGTCGATCTGCGATCTTGGGCTATGGGGGCAACATTACTGCACAGGCGTTTGCTCGGTGGTCGAAGCTTCCTCGTTCTCGTCTTCGTCGGGAAGGACGGCGGGCTGTTCGGGCTCGACGGTCTCTCCCACGTCTTCCGTTTCGATTTTTTCAACATACAGCGAAGAGAACGTTACCGTGTCGTTCCAAGAATATAGACCAATGCCGCCCGTCTTGCCGACGGAAGTAGTGTATGCCTGTTCAAACGAAACAGAGACAAACTCTCCTTCCGAATTCGTTCCGGAAACCATAACAGTATATACGTCCATATTCTGTTGCGCATCATAGATACGATCAACCTTAATTGTGATCGCGTCGTCCGGATTGAGCGAGGCGCAATTTGAACCGCTATACAAAGGGTTATCCATAAAATGACTATTAAACCCTACTGTTCCTTCCGGACCATATTGCACACCATCTTTGAAATACAACACTTCAATGCTTGTCAAGCCCATGTTAGAGTATGTCCAATTTGCCCAGAATTGCAGATAAACAATAACGTAGTTCTGCGCGTCCTGATACCACGGGATCAACCCGATTTCGATGTTATTGTTGACAAGCCCCTCATGATTTGTTCTCGTCCCCTGCACAGTGACCGAAATAGAGTAGTTCCCCGAAAATGCATCTTTAGTCACAGCATAGTTTGAAAGCCAATTTGCATTCACAACACCACTATTTTGATTAGCGTTGACAAGACCAGACCCATTCTGCGTCCATGTAGAAGGAAGCGTCCAGCCGTCCTCGTCTTGAACGAGGTTAGGCTTTACGACGGTGATGGTGACGGTCACAGCCTTTGCGCCCTCTGCCGTAAAGGTGAAGACGTAGCTGCCCGCCTCCGCGATCGTGACAGCCGTGCCCGACGTCACATTCAGTTCAACCGCTTTCCCGTCCTTGGTGACGGCTACGCTGACCTGTGCGCTCTCCGATGCCGACCAAGTGAGCGTGACCTGCCCGCCCGCCTCGATCTCCGACTTGTCCGCCTGCGCCGTGATGACGGGCGCATAGATGACGACACCCGTGACGGTGATCGCAACGCTCTCCTCTCCCGACTTGAGCGTGCAGGTGAACGTACCGTTGCCGTTTTCTCCGTTATTCGACGCGGTCACTTCTTTCCAAATCCATATTCCTTCGCTTTCCTGCTTCTCGGGCAGTACGGGCAACGTGACGGTGACAGTCTTTTTGCAGCCATCAAAGGCGCAGCCGACCTGTGCATCGCCCGCCTTGTACTCGCTCGCCTTGTACGTTGCCGCATAGGTGTGATCGGCATTCGACGGAATCGGAACACCTGTAACGGTGACATTGATCGTATAATCGTCCTGCTCTGCCGTCGTGTAATAATTCCCGCTGCCGTCCGCCGTATGCGAGGGAGCCGTGTAGCCGTTCTCCGTGTCGAGCGTCCACTTGCTTGCGTCAAAGGCTTCCATATTGAGCGTCAGCTTCTGATTGCAGCCGTTGTCGCATGCAACTTCTGCCGTCCATGCCTCGCTCATCTTCGCCGCATCGTATGCGACGGTGACCGCCGTATACTTGTGCCCGAGCGCGGAAACGGTGACATCGAAGGAGATTTCCACGTCGTCTTTCTTGTAGGTGTACGTCGTGGCGCCCTCTGCCTCGCACGTCGGCGCCGTCTTGACCTGCGTCGTATATGTGCCTTCCGTGTTCAGTGCGGGCAGCGTGAGCGTCTCGGTCGCGGTCGCGGGATCGTCACAGTTGTCTGCCGTGCAAGTGCGCTGCACGCTGCCTGCCTCGGACATGGTGGGTACCTTTGTCACCTGCCATGCGCCGAAGGTATGCGTATGTTCCGGAACGATCTCCGCCTCGTTCACGGTGACGGTAACGGTAACATCCTCTGCCCCTTCCGCCGTAAAGGTGAAGACGTAGCTGCCCGCCTCCTCGATCGTGAAGGGCGTGCCCGACGTGAACGTGAGATCGTCCGCCGCCTCGCCGTCCAGCGTATAGGCGACGTCGACCTGCGCATTCTCCGTTGCAGACCAGGTGAGTGTGAGCTCATCGCCCGCCGTGATCTCCGTCTTGTCCGCTTCCGCCGTGATGACGGGCGCGGCGCCCTGCTGTTCCTCCTGCGCTGGCTCACAGGCGGCAAAGGCAAATGCCATACAGCACGCCGCCGCCAAGATCCCCGCCGCTACAAGTTTTTTGTTCATCCTGCCTACCTCCCCTTATCTTGCTCGCACGTTACTGTGCGTCGCTATCCTCATCATCTGCGGCAGCTTTCTTCTTCGAGATAAGAACGCCCGCCGTAACGCCTGCCGCAACAACAACGACTCCGCCGACAACGATGAGTGCGATCGCCCAGCCGGGAAGCCCCTCCGCGGGCGCATCACCGCCCTCTGCGCCGCTGTCTGTATCGCTGCCCGTATCGCCGTCCGCCGCCGTCACGACGATCGTCTTGGTTTGCGTCGCGCTGTTGCCCCAGCTGTCCGTTGCGATGATCGTGACCGTGTATTCTCCCGCCTTTTCGGGAGTGAAGATCACACCCGAAAGTTCCACGGGCTCGTTATCGGGATCGGTGACCGTGATCGCGGGGGTAGGCGCCGTTCCGATGCCGTCCCCGGCAAGGGACGCCGTGATGACGCCGAGGTTGACCTTCTGCCCCACCACTCCCGTCGTCGGGAAGTTTGCGGGAAGGTTGATGATGACCTCATTCACGACGGAATAGGCGCGCTCCTTGCCGATCTGAACGTCGGTGAACGTTGCGTCGACATTTTGCGCGGAGATCCCGTAAGACCCGACAGGCTTCCCCGCAAGCCCTTCGATCTTGGTCGCAACGGTTGGAGAGAGTGACTTGTTGAGATAGACGTTCAGACTGCCGTCGGGAAGGATCTCCACTTCGAGCGTATTGACCGCCTCCATATCGATCGTGATCGCCGTTTCCATGAACCCGTTCCCGGAGAACACCGCCGCACCGTTGATCGTCCCGTTCAAACAGATCATCGCTGCCGCTCCCGTCCACTGCGAGATCCAGACGTAGACGACGTCGCCGCCGTTGATATAGGGAATGAGCCCGTACTTGATCTCTGCGCCGTCCTTCGCCGATACCTGCACCTGCGCGCTGACGATATATCCTTCGGGGGGAGCGTAGCTCGTCTGCGTCCAAGCGTGCGTATTCCAAATGCTCGTTCCGCCCTCCATGGCGACGGAAATATCGGCGACGCCGTCCTGTGCGTCCACCGTCCATGTATCGGGGCGAGGACCGCGCACGCTCCATCCGTCCTGTTCGCGGACGTCATTCGCGTGGAAGCTCCCGTCCACGATAAAGCCCTCGATCGTGAGCGTCGTATTGCCCGTGGCGAACGCGCCGACGTTCAGCACGTCCAGATCCGCAAGCTGTTCGACAAGAACGGAGGCGACCGCTTCGCCCTCGGCGGGCGTGAAGGATACCGCGCTTCCGTCCAGCTTCACGCTGACCGTCCCGTCCGCCTTCCGCGTCGCCGCGATCGCGTGCTCTCCCGTCAGCGTAAGAGATGCCGTATATGTCCAAGTCTGTTCATTCCCGCCCTGCGTTGCTATGAGTTCAAGCCCATTGGCACCCGCTTCCAGACGCACATTGTCGGTATCGCTCCCATAGTTGAGATACATTCCGTAAGAGCCTTCCGCCGAGAGCGTGAAGTCTGCCGAAACGGTGATGTCCTCATAGACATTCTTTGCAGAAGTGGAGATCCAGAAGCGGGTGATGCCCGTTTCCTGCGCCTGCATCGTGATGTCCGCGTCGTTGTTGGCAAATGTCACGGCGTAGAGAGAGGGTGCGGATACGTGGAAGCTGCTGCGCGTGAACCATGTATAAGGCTCATAGTCGTACTCGACTGCACCCGCATACTCTGCCGTGAAGTTCGTGACCTCTGTCGTTGCATTGAAGGAATACAGACCGATCTTTCCGCCAAACCCGACGGACATGGAGAACTCGTCCGTTGCGAGCGTGAGTTCCGCCTCCGTTCCGTCCGTAAGCGTCCCCGATACGGTCGTCGTGTAGGCGTCCATGTTCGTCGCGCTGTTGTACTTCTTCTCGACGGTCACGGTGATCGGCTCATGACGGTCGAGGTTCGCAAGTCCCGTTGCCGCCAGCTGATCCTCGTTCCATGCGCCCGACGCGCTCCCCTCTGCGCCGTACATCGTTCCGTTGATGTATCGCTGCGTGAGAACGGAGAAGGGCGTATCGCTGCCCACGTTCCACTTGACGCCTACGACGATGTAGTTGCTCGCGTCCTTCGCCCACGGGATAATGCCGAGCCCGATCTCGGCGGCGTTGCCCGACGCCGTTTCATGAAGCGTTGCGCTCACCGTGTAATCGGAAGGCGTATCGGCATAGTAGTCGCGCATCGCCCCTCCGCCGAGAAAGACATTGGCGGTCGACGTCATGACATCCTCGCCGAACGTCCAGCCTGCGGGAAGGGCGTCCCAGCCCTCCTGCGTCGCCGCGAAGTTCTCCGTCTGCGCAGGCTGCTGCTCCGCGCCGCCCTCTTCCTCTGCGGCAGATGCTCCGAGCAGCGCGCCCGCCGAGAAAAACGTTGCGAAGAACGCCGCGCCCAGCAAACAGATCGAGAATACTTTGTTCTTTGTTCTCATGATTTCTCCTCCCCGAATATTATTCTGCATTTACGATACCGCCCGAGCCGTATGCGTCGAGCTGCGTGCGAAGCTGTTCCAGACTCTGCGAAGAGAGTGCGGAAGCGTCCGCATTCCCGAAGGTGTCGCGCATATAGCCGATCGGCTGGATATTGACGACGCCGCACCACACGAGCCAGAGTTTTGCGCCGCTGCCGCCCAGCGAGAAGTCCGCGACGCCCGTTGCCTCCGGACAGAGCGCCTTGAACGCATATCCGATCTCGCCGTTGTAATCGGAGCTCAACTTGGTGTTCTGCTGTAAGAAGTACGCCGCGTCGCGGTAGAAGGTGTCCCCCGTATGCAGGTACATCTTGAAGAATTCATAGTAGAGAACGGCGGAATAGTTGTCCGCGCCCGAATGTCCCGTCGCGATGAGCGAGAAGCCCGAAACGCCGCCGTCGTGGAAGGTGTTGATGTCCTCGTTCACGCCGCCGGGAACGGCAAAGTCATAACAGTACACCCAGCTCAATGCGGACACGGCTGCGTGTTCCGCCGCGTCGAGGTACTTCTGTTCGCCCGTCAGTTCGTATGCGGCATCAAAGCCGTACAGCGCGTAGATCGCCGCCTCTTTATCCACCGTGTTGGGGTTGTCGGGCGTGCCGCCGACATACTTCTCACGGTCGAGATAGAGGTTGTTATAGCTGAATTCCGCCGCCCTCTCCGCCGCAGTCGCGTACTTTTCCTCGCCCGTGTATTCGTACAGACGGACAAGCAGACGGATGGCGACGGGGGTGTTGAGTTTGGAATCGCCCTGATAGGTCGCGGGGTCGTTCGCCTCCTGCCAGACGGTGCCGTTCGTGCGATAGGCGCGATAGTAAGAGCCGTCGTCGTTCTGATTGTCCGCAAGCCAGCTCCCCACTTTGAGGAGCGCGCTCTCCCACGCCTCGTACCCCGAAACGCCGTTGTTCCTTGCCCAGACGCAAGCGTCGAGCATGCCTTCCAGCCCGTCGACGACGCAGCGCAGGAAGGAGGGATAATAGCGCGCCGTGCCCGGAATGGTGGACGAGCCGTTGTTGGGATCCCACCAGCTGGGCGGAAGGTTGTCGCTCATGACCTTGCTCGATGACCAGAAGTCGAGCATCGTCCTGCCCTGATCTTCCATGACGGCGTTCTTTGTTTCAATGCCCGTGCGCAGAAGGTTGAACGCGATCGAGGTCTGCTGTCCGATGAAGCCGAATTGGAAGGAATACCCCTGCGAGGACGACCAGTCGCCGTAGGTGTCGGGGGTGGTCAGATCAAGGCTGAACGGGACGCCCGCCTCCACGATATTGCTGTTGACGTCAAATTCCTTATAGGTGTTCGTGAACACCTCGATATTATCGTCGTAGATGGCGTCGATGTCCACGTCTGTGGCGACTTCGGGCGATTCCGCCACGAACGCCGCCTTGAAGGTGTTCGTCATGGACTTGGCGTAGCTGTCCTGATGGTCTGGAAGAATGGAGAGCTTATATTCGTGCGAACTGCCCTTTGTCATCTCGGAGTAGATGCGCAGGTTATTGAGGGGAACTTCCGCGCAGGGATAGCAGAAGTCGACCGCCATGCCGCCCTCCGAGGAATAGCCGATCGAGCCGTATTGCAGATCGTTGTCGGCATAGCCGTCACTGCCGCCATAGAGCGTGCCGTTGACGTCGATCTCCGATTCAAGGTGCGCAAGCGCAACGGAATATCCCGTATCCTTGTCGCGCAGCATGGAGAGCGGAAGCCCCGTGCGCGTTTCCTTGACATACATTTTGGCAACGCCGAGATTGCTCCCGGGCGCGCCCGCCGCCATGTCGCGCGAGTCCTTATAGAGAATGGACGGAATGAAATAATCGAACTGCGTATGATCCTTCTGCGCCTCTACGCTTCCGATCGAATACACCGTCTGGAAGCCGAAGTCCCCCTGTCCGACCTCGACGACTTCCGCCCTGCGCGAGAGGGCGAGCGTTTCGCCCTGTAAGTAGTAGCGGTCGGTGAAGGCGATCTTGCTCCCGTTCGCCGTGGACACGGTCGCCGTGCAGAGATACCCATAGTCCTGTGCCGAGATCTGTTCATATTTTGCGGATACGTCCTGGGCAGAATGGGACATGAGCGTCTTGTTCACCATAACGGTGACGCCCGCGGGAGCCGACGCTTCAAAGAGAACGTCCGACTGTGCCGCCGCCCCCTGCGCATCGCCGAGAAGGGATGCGTCCACGAGGCGGACGATATAGCCTCCCCCGTCCTCCACAAAGTCGAGGCGGTAATCCCCCGCGCGCAGGGCGTTGACGCCCTCCTTGTCGATGACAGCGCCCTCCGGTGCGGCGGGAAGCGCCGCGTCGTCCTCCGGTTTTCCATCGTTTTGCGTACAGGCGGCGAGAAGCGATGCGCCCAGCACACAGCCGAGAGCGAGGCTTCCCATGCGGATCCAGCGTTTCATTTTCATCATTTTTTCCTCCAAATACTTTTACTCTTTGATCCCCGTAAGGACGATGCCTTCGGTGAAAAACTTCTGCGCGAGCCCGTAGAGAATGAACGTCGGGATCAGCGCGACGATCGCGCCCGCCATCATGAGCGGATAGGGCGTGACGCCGATCGTAGGGATGCTCTTCAAGATGAGTTGCAGCGTGCGCAAATTGGGCGTCGTTCCGACGTAGAGGAGCGGGCCCAAATAGTCGTTGTACATTCCGTTGAAGGAGAGGATCAGCTGCGTGATGAGGACGGGCATGGAGAGCGGGAGCGCGATCCGGACAAAGATCCCCCACCAGCCCATGCCGTCGAGCTGCGCCGCCTCCTCCAATTCCTTGGGAAAGCCTAAAAAGTACTGTCTGATCAGGAACATGGTCATTGCCGACCCGAACATTCCCGGGATGATGAGCGGGAGCGGCGTATTCGACCAGCCGTACCCCACCGAATACATGATATAGGAGGGAACCATGGTGATGACGCCGGGCAGGAGAATGGTCGAAAGCAGCGTAAAGAACATGGGGATACGCCCCGGGAAGCGCAGCCGCGCAAAGCCGTATGCCGCCATCGCGCTCGTGAACACACCCACAAAGAGCGGTGCGATGATGTAGAGGATGCTGTTGACAAACCCGCCGATGACGTTGTATTTCCGGAACAGGTCGAGATAGTTCACGAACGTCATGGGGTGCCATACCCAGTTGTACTCTTTGTGATAGATCCCGATGACGGGCTCTCCGTTGTAGAGATTGTTGTTGTAGGCGAAGGACGTGGAGAGCGCGAACAGGAAGGGGATCAGCCACAGAACGGCAAAGAAGATGAGGATGACGTACAAGACGATCCTGGGGATCATGCGCCTGATATGCTGTTTTTTGTCGATCGCCTGCGCGCAAGGCGCGGCGACGGGTACATTCTTCTGCATACTCCCCTCCTCAATACTTGACCCAATACTTGGACACGATGAACTGCACCGCCGAGATGACGATCAGGATGAGTCCCAAAAGAAGCCCCATTGCGGAGGCAAGCCCGTAGCGGTATCCCCATTCACCCGTGATATAGCGGTAGATCCACCAGACGGGCATGACGGAGTATTTGCTGATGACGTCGCCCGTCATGACCTGGAATTGCGTGAACGCCTGGAAAGAGCCGACGATCCCCGTGAGCAGCACATAGAAGAGAACGGGCGACACCCCGGGCATGGTGATATGCCAAAACTTCTGAAAGCCGTTTGCGCCGTCGAGCGCCGCTGCGTCGTACAGGTCGTGCGAGATGTTCTGCAGCGACGAATAGAAGAGCAGAAGACTTCCCCCGACGCCCGACCAAAGCCCCATAAAGATCATGGACGCCATGAAACGTTCTTCATCTAAAAACCCGAAGGAATTGGTGAGCTGAAAGCCGAGGCTCTCCAAGAACTCCCACAAGATCCCGTAGTGCGACGCGAACATCCACTGCCAGATGAACGTGATCGCGACCGATCCGCAGATCGTGGGGATATAGAAGATCATGCGCAGCACCGTAGAGCCGCGGCTGATATTGCACAGCATAGCGGCGATGACCAGCGAGATCGCCGCCCCCAGCGGCACGCCGATCGTGTAGATGAGCGCATTGAGCAGCGAGCGCATATACCAATCGGTATCACCCGCGAAGATCTCGGCAAAGTTTGCAAGCCCGACCCACTGCGGGGGCGAAAAGAGATCGTAGGAAGTAAAGGAATAATAGATGGCAAGCACGAGCGGCACGGCGGTAAAGAGCAAAAACCCGATCGTGAGCGGGGAAATAAATACCCAGCCCATGATATACTCGTTGCGCTTGCGCCTGTTCATTTTATGATGACGGCGCGGGGCAAGGGCAAGAACGCTCTCCTGCCCTGCCTGTGCCTGCAAAGTTTCGGTCGTCTGCATGAATGTTCCTCCATGCGTCAAATGTACTGGTCGACCACTTTCCTGCACTCGTCGAGGAAGTGCGATACCGTCCAGCGCGCGCCCTGATCGCTGTCGAGCAAATTCGCAGTGAGCGTGTCATAGGACAGTTCCTTCCACTGGTTGCTCTGGTTGTACATCCAGGTGCCTGCGGGCTGTTCCGCCGCCGACTTCAAAAATACCTCATAATTGGATGGCTTGCTGTTCTCGTATGTCGCAAGATATTCCTCGCTGGACGCGATCGACTCATAGATCGGGAATTGGAAGCCCGTTGCCGACAAGATCTCCTGTCCCTCGGGCGAACCGATATACTCGACCAGCTTCCATGCCGCCTCCAGCTTTTCGGGCGCGATCCCGCTGTAGATCGCATAGGAAACGGACCCTGACCATGCATTCTTGGTGGGCGCCGCCTCAAAGGCGGGAACGTAGGCGATGTCCCAATCGAAGGAGTTGCCCTGAATGGTCGCAAGTTCCCAGCTGCCCGCGATGACGGTGGCGACCATCTCCTGCGCAAACAGCGTCGTCGCGTCGCCCGTCATGTTCATCGACGCGTCGGGCGCGATCCCCTTTCCGTCATTGAAGGTATAGTAGGCGTCCTGCAAATACTTGTACGCCTTTTCGAGCGCGTCGAGATCGGACTGTTCGGTGGGGAAGCCCGTGCGTTCATCGTTGACGAAGTCGCCGCCCGCCGACCAGACGAGCCCCTCCATGTTCAGCCCCGCCACGCCGTAGACGTCGGGCGTGCCGTCGCCGTCGAGATCGCGCGTGAGCTGCGTCCACATTTCCGTCGCCTCGTCCATCGTCATGATCCTGTCCGAGGGCGGAAGTTCCACGCCTGCCTCTTCAAACATATCCTTGTTGTAGTACATGACGTGTGCGGAGATGTCGCGCGGCATGGTCATCTGGCTGCCCTGCCCCGTAAGCCCCGTTGCGGCGTCATACTGATAGCGCGTGACGACGGAGTCGAACATATCGTCCATGTCGAGCAGTTCGCTCGCCGCAATGTAGGGATCGAGGTTGACCATCGTCTGCGAACTTGCTTTCACCCAGTTGGTGAACACGCCGTCCGAAACGAGGAATACGTCGTGTACTCTCCCTGCGGCAAAGTTATTGGAATACGTCGTTTCATAGTCGCTGATGATGTCGAGCGACACATTGATCGTGGGATAGCGCTTGTAGAAGCCCTGCAGCAGTACGTCAAGCACCGCACGCTCCTTGCTCGCGCCGTCCGAATCCCAGTGGGACATCGTGAGGGTAACGGGGTCGCCCGTGTACTCATAGACCGCACCCTGTGCGTCATATTTCGCCTGAATGATGTCGATCTGATCTTGCGACACTTCGATCCCGCCCGTATCGTCGTCAATGTTCCCCGCGCAACCTGCGGCAAGCGCGCCGACCGACATGATCGTCGCAAGCGTAGCGCTGCAAAGCAATTTCCATCCCTTTTTCATGATCTGTTCCTCCTTATTTTTCGTGTCCGCCAAGATGCGGGCATATTTCCTCTTCCTTATTTCTCCTCTGCAAAACAGAGGAGTGTAAAGCTGTATGCGGGCAGCCGCACCGTGTGCAGACGCTCCGCCTTCCCCTCTGCCGCGACCTTCTGCGGCACGATCCTCTCCGGCGCTTCCAGACAGTTGTAGTCATGCAGCTTTCCCGTCAGCTGCGTGCGCTCCGTCATGCGGACGGGCGTGACCTGGAAGTCGAGGTCGCAGATCTGTTCTTCCGCCGTCTTATTGATCGCGAACAGCGCATAGCTGCCGTCCTCATAGGCGCAGGCGGTGTAGACCTTCTCGCTGTCGCCGTAGCAGCTCTCCATCTTCTCCCCGCACACGACGGTGCGCAGCGCAACGCCCTTCGCATGCGCGATCGCCATGGCATAGGGATAATAGATCGTCTGTTTGAACATTCCCCCGCCCACTTCGGTGAAGATGGGCGCGATCACGTTGACGAGCTGGGCAAGACACCCCATCTTCACGCGGTCTGCGTTGTTGATCAGCGTGCACGCCATGCCCGCCATCGTCAGCGCGTCGGCGAGGTCGTAGATATTTTCCAACCTGCGCGCTCCGACCGTCCAGCGCGCCTCGTCACAGTCGTTGTGGACATCGACGCGGTTGGGCGCGGGCTTGGTGTGCCAGACGTTCCATTCGTCCACCGAGATCTTCATGCGCTTCTTGCTGCGTTTATATCCCTTCACATAGTCCGCCGTCGCCGCGACCGTCTTGATGAACGCGTCAAAATCGGTATGCGAACTCAAAAAATCCCCCACGTTCTGCGTGTCGTCCGGATAGGTATAATAGCGGTGCATGGAGAGATAGTCCACATAGTCGTATGTATGCTGTAAGACGATCCTGTCCCATGCGGGGTACGTCTTCTGATCGGGCGTGGAGGAACCGCACACGACGAGCTCGATGTCCTTATCCACCC